>Ga0068621_1000146_pt1 | contig 9673 bp, 5 predicted proteins | sample InSIn5SAF170_FD_77485 | JGI IMG/M metagenome (GOLD analysis project Ga0068621, IMG submission 77485) | Clean room microbial communities from NASA Spacecraft Assembly Facility at Jet Propulsion Laboratory, Pasadena, California, USA -... ... | reverse complement strand
TATGGACTTGCGGCTCGGAGTAGCAAAAGATCCGGTGGAAGAGACTACAGGAGAAAAGAGAAAACAGAAAACACGCAAGTACCCGAGGGTGCGCGCGAGAGCTGAGCGTTGGCGTATGGGCAGTGTTACAGGAACAGCCGAAACAAGTCGAACGACTTTGATTCGTTGGCTAGCAAACAGGATTTGAACAACGTCGCGATAATGATCAATCAATAGCGTAACTAGGTTCGTTGGCTGGCTATGAATGTGTTGCCCCGTCTTCTATCGGCGACGAAGCTAAAAGAAACATATTTCCAACCGGTCCTTTGGGCGACCTTCGACACGCGTGCAAAATTTGGATCCATGGGAGACACCGAAGCGTCAGATCACTCTGAAAAGATCGCCGCGGGGTCAGTGGCAGCATACAACTCAACGTTGCCGGGATCTTGGCTATACGATCAGACACGATCGAGCTCTGGAGCAGACGTTGAGGTGAAGCAGATTGAGAAGTTAGGCGTCGAAATAAAGCTGGCTGATGGGATCAAAGGGATCAAGGTCGAGCCTGTAGTAGATAAGAAGCAATGCTACTTAGTTAACCCAGATATGCACCCTCCTCACGACACGTGCTGAAGCTGTATGTGGTTGCTCACGCGTCCAGTAGGGAGCAAATGCCCCAGTGTAAGGAGATTCGTCGAAGTCGCCCCCTTCTGACCCCTGCCGATCTCGAGGAATTTGCTGCTGTTGCACACGATTCGGCAGATGGACACACGTGCTCAGGTCTGGGTCAGGTATTGGCAGTGTCTGAAGCGACACGATGGGCAAGCGAAAACCATCATCAACGCATTGACCAGTGTGTCCCTGTCCTCGCTGTCATTGTTCAGCCGGAGAAGGATGAAACTAAGCCCAAGTAAAAGGCAACGAGGGCATGAAAACAAAATTGAATGGCTCTTTAGATATTCACATAGAGTAGACGCTAGGTTGTTACCCGTCCCGAGCGACGGAAGCCGGAAACTGCAAGTTTCGGGTGTCTAATCCAGAAAATGCCGCTGAAACTCTACGTTGATTGGTTGAATAATTACTGACCATTGAGGACTGGAAAGCAGGCACAGGCTTGACAAGATCCTTCCATCAGTGACGTTGAGGGCCCAAGAAGCTGGAATTTTAGGAAGATGATTGGGCGACCTCCGCACAGTATCGTTAGCTGCGCCGTTCGCCGCTGCCATCTTGCACACATTCCTCCCATCTATCCTATAATCAGAAACGAAATTGAGGATTCTTTCGGAAAATAGCAAGAGCGCCAACGTGTACGGACCACAGGGATCCTCATTCAAAACAAAAGCATACTGGACATACGATTTGGTGCCTGACCGCCATTCCCTTGCGAGGACTAGTACATGAGGTTGCTTGCTTTTTTGGCCGATGCTTTTGCGTTGATCCAAACACAAACCATCCAATCCGGTTGTGCATCTAGAGGGCGTGCCAACCCACCCCTGCCTACTCTTGTCTTCCGCTGCTGGCATGCTCAATCCCGTTGATGAATCGCCCTTCCGGATCTACGCCCGCGCAGAGCTTGCGCCATGAGCCTAGGGCTAACAACGCACAGGATGAGCCTGCTGCTGCAAGTTCTCAAGTTTCAGATACTTCTGTCAAGTCGCAAGATCAGCCTCAAATTTATACAAAGCTGACCCCCTCCAACAGCTCATTGGAATGGGAGGAAAAGCGCAATGACACTAGGCCGTCATACAGTCTGCAGAGGGCTCGTAGTGGATCTGTGTCTTCCTTATCTACGGGACGAGTCAATGTCAGTATTGATCAAGATGGAAGGACTCAGCTAAAACGGTTTCCTGCGTCGAGGGAAGCCACGGCGGGCAACCTCCAGGAAGGCGCATCTCAGAACGTGACTGCCACCAAAACAAAACCACTGAGTACCCCAAGCACGACGCAAGTACCGCTTTCACAGGGCAGCCTCGAGAAAATCCCAGAAGCACATTTCTCATTATCCTCAGAGGAATATACATCTCCCTACCCTTCACCTTCAGCCAGAAGGCCTACTCCATCGCACCCGCCTTCCCAAGCACAGTCAAGGTCAAGACCTGGCGCAGGCGCTCAGACCGGAGGCATTCGCAGAATACAGTCTACGGGCCATACATGGATAGAGAAGTATCATATCAGTGTTCCACGAGCTATGAAGCAACAACAAGAGCAAGAAAATGGCGCGAACAATGCTGAACATTCAGGGAGAGAGTCCACCTCCGCCATTATCGACGACGATACTCCGCTTGACCTTTCGATCGACCGAGATGGTGCCATGAAGCAGGCGATGCAGCAAGGCAGGAAGTCTGAACGGAGCGTCAGTCGAGGCAGGACACATTTGGAAAAAAGCATCGAGGCCACGGTGAAGAAGCCCGAGACCACTGGCCAGGTTCGCAGTCGAAAAGCTAGTCATATGATGGGCATATTCGATACGCGCTCAGAAGTTAGTCGCAAGGTAGATCGCAGCCAAGATACTGAACGCAAGAGCGATATATCCACTTCTCGCGGTGGCCCTGATAGTCCTGCTTCCCCATTCTTCAAATTGGGTTCAAGTGCAGATTACTTTGCGAAGCCGTCATCTGTTACGGAGAGTTCTTCCGGCTTGATACCCCCAAGCGAAGAGCCAGAAGACTATTCTCCAGATGCACTCCCGCCCCATGAGGAGGCTCTAGCAGAGTACGAGAACACACCACGATCGTCTATCCCATCAGCTCTGCTACAGGAAATCAGGACTCATTCAGAAAATAGACCCAAGGCTTTCCGCAATAAAGCCTCCACACCTGGTGTGCCAATCCCACAAGAGCAGCACCTGGATATCGACCAACCAAAACCATCCGCTCACCATGATGAGGAAGAGGAGCACATATCTGCTGCTGTCTACTACCCTCACGAGGGCCCTTCAGCTGATGAAATCGAAGGGTTCGACTTTCCCGAAGATGCTGTCAAAGAACCTCACCCAAGGGCCAGTACCGATTCGTCAAACCCTCACACAACAGAAGCAGTCCCAGGCATAGTCGAACAACAGGTCGAACGAGAAGACGAGCACATCGACATTTCCGTTGAGTCGAAGTACGAGAAAAAGATCTTTCATGGTACTCTGAAGGCAGCTGAGAGGGAGGAACCCCAGGAAGAGGAGGAAGTCGAAGATGATGCACAGACACCACGCATGCCGCCAGTGGATCAAAAGATTCCTACCAGGCCTTCGTTGCCATCAGAATCAGAACTCGAATCTAGTGATGACCTTGCAGATACGAGTCAGACCGATGATGGGATGTCAACGCCGATGGCCAAGAAAGAAGCACTGCCAAAAAGAGATCGAGCTCGAGCTGGCACAGTAGCCAAACCAAAGACAGCGGTGACCCTTGCTCCGTACAAGCATCAAGTCGGTGGTCACTCGACTATCTTTCGCTTTTCCAGAAGAGCTGTGTGCAAGCAACTGAATAACAGAGAAAACGAGTTCTACGAGCGCGTTGAGCAGCTACATCCTGATATGCTCAAATTCATGCCAAGATACATCGGCGTGCTCAACGTGACCTTCTCCAAAAAGCCGAAGCAGGCTCAAGAGATCACAGGCGCAGAAGGGATTGGTGGACTTGAGAGTCAGAAGAGCGATAAAAGCGCCGAGGATAAAACACCAAAATTGGCAAATGGGCACAGGGAGGAGCAGAAAAGTAACGGCCAACCTCAGCCACGAATTGTAAGTCATTCTCAACAAACTGATTCGATACCCCAAGTACTGCTTGATCAGAATCGACATCTTCTGCAGAGCGAATACTTCGGTCTCCCGCAGCGACCAAGGAGCGCAGACCCAAGCCATTTCCGCCAGCGAAGCTTTGTCCACGGCAAATCTGATCTCGGGCCAAGTCCTCTCCAGCAATCAAGCAACGATTTGTCGCGACCTGGCATGCCAGGCCATACAGGAAGCTACTCATGGGGCATATCTTCAATCAATGATCAACTCAAGGCTAAGGTCTTGAAAGAGGTCTTTGGCGGCATGCCGAACATAAATGTTGTGCACCGGCACAATCGACACAGTCATGCGCATGTACCAACGTCGAATTCAAACTCTTATCCTTCTCGAAAGGAGCCTGAAGGGAAAAGACGAGCGAATCTCTCAATGAGTACCTTCAGCGGCATGGAAGTACAACCCGAGAACCAACCGCGACGATCGACATACCACACCATAGAACAGGCTGCACCGGACAAGAACGATCAGAAAGATGAAAAGAACGAACGCCTTGATCTCTCTCCAGGGCCTACATCAAAATACTCCTCTTCAGCTAAAGACTACGGCAATGATCTTAGTAGGGTCCACACCACTGATAGCGCTGAGACAGAGCCACTTCCAGACGGTAGCAGAGCAGCTCCTCGAAGGCGTCATTCTGGCATGGGCCTGCGAAGACGTCGAAAGTCAATTAGTGGCTCTGAGAAGGTCGACCTTGAATATTTCGAAGACGAAGCCCTGAGCGGGATGCGGGATGCCGGAGTCTTTGCTATGGACGAAGACCAGAACAATGCAGCTTCAATGCCGCGTATAGAGCAACCGACGAACAGCAATGACACATATTCTGCAACCGTGGGCGAAAGTGTAAGTGATAACCAGAAAAGAGTAACGATCAAAGACCCAAGCGATGCAAGCGAAGACGGTACAACTGATCTGCTCGCTGACGACGACTTTCCTGTTAACCCCAAAGAAGCACAAAGTGCTACACCAGGCCAAAGAAATGCGTTCTTTATTCTCCTCGAAGATCTCACTGCAGGCATGGGTCGACCATGCGTGCTCGATCTCAAAATGGGCACACGCCAGTATGGCATCGACGCCACCGAGAAGAAAGTTGCTTCGCAAAGAGAGAAGTGCGCGGACACAACTTCTCAACAACTTGGTGTGCGCATCTGTGGCATGCAGTCGTGGGATCGAGTTCACCAAGAAGCTCATTACGAGGACAAATATTTCGGTCGACGCCTCCGCGCTGGAAAGCCGTTTCGCAAAGCTTTGACTAGGTTTCTCTTTGACGGGACGAGCTACAACAGTGTCACGAAGCACATCCCTGCGATTCTGCACAAGTTGGGCAAGCTGGAAAGTATGGTGAGAAGACTACCCGGATACCGGTTCTATGCTTCCTCCTTACTAATGTATTATGACGCCGAGCCTGAAAAGAGCAGGGAGTATACCGAGGCGGAGAAGAATGGCATCGACCTGCTGAAACAGAAGAAGGCGGAGGACAAAGTGTGGCCACCGCCAATCGAGATCAAACTGGTAGATTTTGCAAACTGCGTCACTTCGGAAGACCCAATACCAGAAGGGGCGAAAGCACCACCTCGTAACCCGCAGGACATTGATCGTGGCTATCTGCGCGGTCTAAGGACTTTGAAGTATTACTTCCAAAAGATTCTGCAGGACATCGAGAGTGGGATCTATGAGATTCAGCCAGAGGAGGCGGTGAACTGGTTCGTGGAGGAAGCAGAAGGGGATGAACAGATATTGCCGTTGAGTGATACTGGGTCGGAGAGCGATTATGTTCCTGCAGACCTTGAGGACGAGGAGGATGGGAACGTCAGCTTATGATGGAAAGGCATGGCTAGATGGACATCCCCGAATGTTGGGAAGTTGATGTACAGACTACGATACAATGAAATTGAGGCGATCATTCATAGCGAATTCCCCCAAGGCATGGATATGAATCTGCGATGAGGCGACGTATGGCGAATATGGAGTTATGATTTGGGTATGGTTGATTCAAGAGGACGGTATAGACAAATGTGAGTAGACTTATCATTTGTGAACCCAAACTAAAGTATTTGAACTATGTTCTTATTTCCATTGACCTCAAAAGAGCATTGCTTATCCCAGCGGCTTTCCTTGTTCAATACATATTCCTTGATCTGCGACAAGTGACGGTATCGGCACGCGATCTCTCATCTTCACGGGGAAACCGCTGAGACTCCTACACCGTGCAGACTCGTGCCCTTCCACAGCACATCCGTGCGTGTCTTCCGCATGTGCCATTCACGATTTTCACTTCAGTCACCACATCGCCTTTCCTCTACTACTTCCCACCCTTTGACGTCGCACGCTTACCTCTTACTTCGATATCATACCCAACACGTTGTTCAGACATCGATCAAGGCTAGGTACAGTGGAACGCGTTCGGAGTTACCTGCATCAAGTATCTGATATACAAGTACCTTTCACAGCACCCAAGGCGATTTTGAACGACGGCGACAAGGATTCAAGCAACCAAAGGACATATTGCGATCAGATTGTGCGCCTGAATCAACCACCATCAGCGTCGTTCCTCATCCTCGCCTCCTCTACACTACGACTCCAGTCGAGGAATCCATACAAGTATACAAACTCTATCGCCGCCACAATGCCCAACGCAAGCGCAACGCCAGTCCAGAGACCCCAAAGGCCCCAGCCTAGCCCGAAAGCAGTGCCAAAACTTATCGGCATGGCAATTACATAGTAGCAGAATAGTTGGACGTAGCCGCCAACCTCCTGCCTACCTAGACCTCTCAGGATGCCATTGCAGTTCGCCGCCAGCGCATCAAATAGTTGGAACGCTGCACAGAGAGGCAGGATGTCCGACACGATTCGGACGACCTCAGGATCAGAGGTGAAAAGATGGGGAATGTAGTCCTTCAGCGCACTCAGCAGCGTGACGTTCATGATGCCAATGAACACAGCAGCTGTAAACGTGACACGCGTACTGACCCTCGCCGCATCGGACAGCGTCGCTCCAATCAGATTCGCGACCCGTGTGCTGCCGGCGATGCTGAGAGGGAAAGGAATCTGATATGTGATACTCGTAAGCGTCGCAAGCACACTCTGCGCCGCCAGCTCCGTGGTGCCGAAGAATGATGCGCCGAACGTCAGGACTTCGAACGCGACCATCTCCGCCTCCACCATGATTACGCCGGGCAGCGCCAGCTTGATCATGGGTGTCCAATTTGCAAACGCTTTGCGCGTGAAGCCGTTCCAGCAGGACATGCCGGACTTGCTGAAGAAGCGCACGTATATGAACAGGCCGAGCGGAAGCAGGTTGTCTGTGATGGCCACGGCGAGCGGCGCACCCTTGAAGCCCATGTGCAGGTGCCAGACAAAGAACCAATTCATGAAGGCGTTGAAAGGGGCACAGAAGAGCAGGACGTACAAGCTGGCGGAGAAAAGACCCTGGGCTTGCACGTATCGCTTGCCGGCTTCGAAGGCGGCGTAGCCTGGTGCACCGGCCAGCACTATTCTGAGGTACATGCCCGCCAGATGCGCTACTTCGCGTTCTGGCACGATTGCCATGAGGATCTTGTCGGCTAGAAGCCAGACGATGCCGATGGGGACTGTGAGAAGCCATAGGAAATACGTCATCCGTTGCATCTGCAGGCCGACTAGTTTCTTCCGTCCGGAGCCGTAGGCCTGTGAGCAGAGAGTGTCGAGACTTGTGGCGAGACCCTGGTAGATTGCGTAGCCGGTGATGTTAGCTGACATGCTTGCAAGACTTACGGCGCCGAGCTCAGCGGTGCCTATGTGGCCGACTGTGAATATGGAGGCCACAGTGAGAGAGTATTGGAGCAAGAAGGTGACCATCAATGGCAGTGAGTACTTTGCGATCACCTTGGCTTCTCGCTGCCATGTGGTCTGTATCTTTTTTGCTGCGATAGCTTCGTTCCATTTCTGAGATATCTGCTTCGGATCGTCTTGGCCGCCGTAGGGGAGGTCTGGGTCCGCACCGAGAAGAGGTGACGCTTCGCTTGCGCGGCGGCCGTTTTGGTCGGGGGTGAATGGGATTCCGAATTTGGAGCGTGGACCGTCTGGGTGTTTCGGGGGAATGAGTTGGTTGTCGCGGAGGAGGCTGCGCTCTTCTTCTAGAGCGCGTTGCTGTTCTTCTTTTGTGGTTTTGTCCCAGTTGCCGCGGGAGTAGACTATTCCTCGGTTTCCTGCACCTGCAAAGGATGGGCGGCGGTAAGAGCCAACGAAGCCATAATTTGGGGCCGAGGTCGAGGGTCTTAGGGTAGAGGTTTCGGAGTCGCTGTCGTTGGATTCTGTCTCGAGGGCTTCATCGTCGGAATACTCTTCTAGATCACGGGCCAAAGAGGCTTCGGCTAGCTGGGATGTGTTTGGTAGGGACTGGGCTAGGGTGCGGGACGTGGAATGGCGGAGGGTGGAGGTGGCTGTTTCAATGGCACGCGCTGGTGTGGGCATGTCGGCAGCTCAGTATGTAGGGATAAGGTGTAGGTGGGCGGGACGAAAGGTCAAGGTTCAGCTCGATCTCGCAAACACATGTGAAGGTCCCTCTGCTAGTTTCGGCAAGTGTTTGATGCAGTATGTGATGTGAGATCTAGGAAGCCGATATGAGGTCGCAGAAATGGTCACAGTAGCCCCGACGGCAGCAAGTTTGGTTTAGAAGAGCACAGCAGGGAGCTCACCTTTGGGATTATGGCATCGTACACCGACGATTATCTCATGTTTTACAGCGGACACCAAACCTTCGCAGCCAGAGCTACGCTGATCTCCAGCTTGCTGCCTCTCGCTTGGGCCGTCCTTATCTGGGTACCGTAGCCGATAGTCCGGAAGATCTTCTCAGCGAGCTCGGGTAAGCTGCTTCTTTCACCAAGGCTTGAAACTAGCAGACACCCACCTCGCATGTAGAGATATGTCTAGTTCATATCAAAGACTTATGCGTCATCGGTAGGTTCAGTGAATGATACTAGTACTACTACAACATCATCACGCTTTTAAAGGCCTCGAGTAGCCTTAGCACTCCACGATCGTTTTAGCCCATGACTACTCGCTTTCCGTAAGTCAAGCAATAAAAGTGTCTGGCATAAAGTGGCAGTCACCAGAACCCTGAGCAGGCCGGCACCTGGTGCTTCCTGTCTTTTTGGTTAAGTAGCCGGCGCTGAGCTTCGTCTCTGGCACTCCGCTCGATATCATGGCCTCTGAGTCAGCTGCAGCCCCGCAAACCCGGGTCGGGGATGAAGAGGACTACCATTTCTTCTACAACCCGTTCAGGAAGGCTATCATCGTCAATGAGTAAGTCAAGTACCTTTGAAATGCGGTCGGCGAGCGAGGCAGGGGGGCTACTAGAACAGTGAGCTGACGGATTCGTTCAATCAGGACTGACGCTCCAACAAATGCACTCAAGCTATTCTTTACCCAACCATTCTACGCACCACTGTTATCCCCAAACACATCTTCAGATGCTCGCGACCACGCAGCGAACGAAAGGACGTACCTCTCATACCTTCGCCTAGCAGTCTACCTAGCCATCGTTTCAGTTGCCATCTTCATCAATTTCCACCTAAAGCATCAACCTACTGCTCTCGAGCTGAACATAGCTCATCCTCTCGGTTTCGTCTTCTGGCTTCTTGCATTGGCATGTCTCGCGGCTGGCTTCGCAAACTACATTAGGACTGTGGCAAAGTATGCGAGGAAGCAAGCGCTCGTCCAGAGTGGTTTGAAGACCCAGCTCGTATTTGGAGTTGTGGCTTGTGCCATTATTGCTGCGTGCGGAGTGTTCCTAACTGCCGAGGCACAACGGACGAACATGACGCATGGGACAGCGAGTGCACAGGGTGGGAAGTAGTAGAGGAAAGGCGATGTGGTGACTGAAGTGAAAATCGTGAATGGCACATGCGGAAGACACGCACGGATGTGCTGTGGAAG
>Ga0068621_1000142_pt1 | contig 9739 bp, 4 predicted proteins | sample InSIn5SAF170_FD_77485 | JGI IMG/M metagenome (GOLD analysis project Ga0068621, IMG submission 77485) | Clean room microbial communities from NASA Spacecraft Assembly Facility at Jet Propulsion Laboratory, Pasadena, California, USA -... ... | reverse complement strand
TACTTCCAACCTCAGTTTTAATGAAAAATATATTTCGGACTTCTCTTTTTTCAAATTCAACAATTCCGTCAACGTTTACAATCAAGACATGAAAAGGGCTGTATTCTTGACAGGATAAAAAAACTTCTCGAATGAGGCAAAGATTATGTGTATAAGGGCTCTTTTGAAAAAAGAGAAGTCCGAAATATATTTTTCATTAAAACTGAGGTTGGAAGTACGCGTTGGGAACGAAGCGTCCTCAGGCTCAGGTTTAAGGGTAGGAGAAAAAAGCGATTGCAAGGGTTAGCTGGACCAATAAAATAAATAGGAAGAGATAGGGGGGAAGGCTACCAAGAATGGGCAAAGGGAAATGATCGGAAGGGTGCATCAAAAAGAGGTAGCCGACTCAGAAATGAGGACAGTCATAAAACATAAGGAAATAGAAGTGTTAAAGAAATTGTGCGAATGCAAATATTTAAGGATTAAAATTAATAATGGTTTTATTAGGTTACGAGACCGTATGCCTGGGAACGGGTGACAAAAGAAATGAAAGAAAGAATAGATTGGAATTCGGCAAAGGGTGTCTGAGCCTGGAGACATTACATGATGCTAAAATTGCAAACACACACTGGTAGCTTATTTTAGTGTTTATACCCTCAATGTTTTTCCATTAGTTTAGTTTTCGATGGTACTTTCTTAAAGTAATGGGAACGAAGATTTATTAATGAGATAATTAATCAATTTTATAGCACTTGACTGCAGAAAAAATTGCAAAAGGAATTTTGGAACTTATCCAAACAATAACTTATATCTCAGTTAATTTTACAGAAAGGAGTTGGAACCCAAAATTACTTCAATTTATATTGTAATCAACAATTCCTTGTCTTGCGAATTATTATTAGAAAAAAGGGAAGTTTGGGTGAAAACAAGGATGAAAGAATCGTAAGGACTAAAATTGATGAACATTGCCACAAGTGCTCCAACTAGCCTAAATAAGAACTCTGATTCCCTGTTTTTTCCAAGTCCTCATCTAGGTTATATCTCTAAAAAGTCACTGGCTAAAATCACAATTCTAACTCTTCCATTTCTCAACATTTCGGGACATTAAGCTAAAAACCGATGAAAATAAACAATTAAAATAACCTCAAAAAAATCCTTTGACGGCTGAAATATATCATATTAAACGAACCGAACGTAAAAAAGGATAAAATATGATTGGGAATTATTTAAGCCGATTTCACAGGCTCGGTCCCGCGATTGCGGGACAATCAAACCCATGTACTATCCATGGGAAAAGGGATAAAAAACGTCCGCAGCGATTCCATTAATTTTTCAATTATTGTTTTTTTTTCGAAGGACAAAGTTGCATTAACACACTGATGTTATACTTAGCCTGATTAAGTCATATGGAAACGTCGAGGATTTTTTTTTTTTAAATTTTATTTTCATTGTCATTGTTTACTGAATGCATAATACTCGTCAATTCCTTTTTTCAATTATTCATAACATAAAAACGTTATGTTAGTACTCGATGCGTATTAACAGAATTAGCGATAAATGAAACACTTTCAATGTTTACATTATTTTGAACTTTTTGAATTTAAAATGGGGAAAGTATGACACAGTGTCACGATTGGTAACTGACAGTTCGCTCGAATATTTATAAAGCTCGTAAACTTTTTACGCGTCCGTCCGACCTCCTTTGAAAACTCTTCTCCATCATAAACTTTCCAGTGAATCGGAGAAAATGAGCCTGAAAACAGTTGTAATCTTGTTAAAATTTCAATTCCGCATCAGGAAAGCCTCGTCCCTCTTATTTCGACGATCAAAGGGTCACATGATTCCATCCGGCTGGACTCGAAACCGTCATCATCGTAAAACCCGTGGTAGTAGGAGAGTAGTTTGTTAAAACTTGGTAATAACATAAAAAAGTTTTTTCATTGACAGAGAAAACAAAGGAAACTCAATTGAAGTGTTTGAAACAAATAATGCGTGTCGGAAAATCAAGTTAGGTGGAGGAAGAAAATGTTGGGAGTGAAATAAGAGGAAAAGCGCCACCCTTCGACCCTACTTTTGATCTGTTCGGGCCCCTTTCGTCCTCGGGTCTTTTTACACCGTGATGTCGATCGAGAAGAAAACCGGACAGAGAAAGACTAAAAACGTCGATTCCATCCAGGAAATAAGATATTTTTGATATTTCCTTCGATCTTCAGTAACAGTCAGTACCGACGTTCTTCAAAAAAAAAATTTCGCAACGAATCGATTCTGTCAATTGTCATTTAAATTTTAAAATATTATTAAAAAACCGGGAAAATATGTTGCGCAAATTGAAACTTCCGGTGAACGGAGGAAATATCGAAACTAAAACTGTATAAAATGTCGGTTTTAGTTTGCGGGGTGGGAAATTTAATGTCGTCGAAAGGAAATATTGTTCGGAGCTGATGAATGAAACGGGTGATGGGAAGTAGTGAGGAAAGGAAGAAAGGGAACGAAGGCCTTGAAGCGTGTTTTGGAAATTCGGATTAAAAGACGCTTCGGAGTCTGAAACTTGCAGATAAACTGTCTCCATGCAGGAAACAATATCAAAGGTGTTTCCACAGACGCCTTCTTCCTCTTTAGCTAATTCTACCTTTGAATTTCTTCAAAATTTTCGTACGGTGGTCTGGAACCCGGTGCTGAATTCTTATTCACTAACATCTTCGAACTCTGAAGGTTTGACGTTCATTTTTAAAATAATATTAATATATTTCTTTTCCAGTTTTTGAAATTACTTTCTCTCGGAGTCGTCTGGAAAAATGACAGCTTCAAAATGTTCTTTCATTCGTATTTTAAAAATCTTTTTCCTCTTTCTTTTCGGGTCTTCAGCCGATTTCACTTGAACTTAAAAGGTTCAAGCGGACTCGAATTTGCTTTCGGAAAACTCTTGGAGCTTAATCGGCTTTTAGAAAGCTCGGTCTTAGTCTGAGCCAACTGTGACATAGATTAATTTCCAAACTTAAATAAACTTAGGTCAGTCAGTTAGTTTTCATCAACAAATGATTTTCTTATTCAATCCACCCAGCGACGGCCCTGTTTACTGCATCAATGAAACTATTCTAAAATTTTCAAAATTGATTCCTGCTTGCTGCGAAACTGGTTTTTAGGAGAGCTCCTTTTAATATCCAAACTATTTCCTGTCACTAAAATCTGCATTGAGTAAATTTAATTAAGATCAAATAAAACCGAAAGTGCATTGGCAATCTGACAAGAAAATCCAAGTTCGCTTGGGAAATTTTAACGCAACTCTGGCTAACATAAATCTTAAATTCTTGCAAGCGGAAGACACTTAAAAAGCTACAAAAATAATTAACTTAACCTTAAATCCCAGTCGCGGATTCATACATTTAAAGCTCCGTTCAATTTCCAAACAAAGCAATTTTTCCCCCCATTCAAGACCAAACTCGATATGAATTGTATCTTGAGAAAATGGGCAGATGGAGGATTTCTATTTGTTTGAAAGGCATTCGAATCTGAAATATTTCAATTCTCGAGGGCAGAATATAAGAGAGAAGTTGCTTTTATGGGAAAAAGCAGAAAGTTTTTAAGTTAAAGGTTTTTAGTTTCAGGCCACAACCAAGTCGAATGTTCGTAATAGTTAGAGATCTCATTTTTTTCTGACGAAAAACTGGGACGCAATATTTACTCGACCCAACATTCTTCTTTCCCAAACAGGACATTACTATACCGTCCTTATTGTTCGATTTCTAAGAAACAAACCCAACCGAATGAATATATTGCTGAGAAAAATATTCATATCCTTTTCGTCGACTAAACTCAAACTGTCTCCCAAATAAAGAATAGCTTGAAAACAGGAAGTCACAAGGGAAGATTTCGGTTTTGAATTCATTCCAATTGTATTTCAACTATTTTTTAATCCCTAAAAATTTCAAAACTTCCTACAACCCACACGATATAAGGTTCATTTAACTTGAAATGATGTATAACTTAGTAGGCAATGTTTATGGGTCATGATTTTGCTTTTTTCCCAGGGCAAAAATTATATTAGATTCATTGAATTTTACGGTTTTGATTAAATAACTGTATTTGGACGTCCCTTTGAGCTGATATCCGATACTGTATCTAATTCCCTGAAATTTTTAACAACAAAAAAAATTTTGAAAACTCAAACAAATTGCTTTTGCCGATATTCGTTAATTATTCCCTTGAGGATTCTTTTTATTGATATAATTAAGCAAACGAAAAACTTTGATCACACGACCCTTTGAAAAGTTTTCACAGGAAAAAGTTTTAACAACAAAGCTACATGAAATTTTACCTTCGATTCTTCAAATATTTGATCTTAATTATATAGATCTTCCTTTTACACACAGCACAAAGTTCAAAAGGATTTATCAAAAAAATTTTTTTTAATTCTTCCTCTCGCTTTTTCAATCAGAGTTAATATCAAGTTGCATGTAGGCGATTAGCAACGTTTAATTTTATTTTTCGAATGCTTTTTAAAATGAACTTTGCTGTTTGTCCCTTGACGTTTTTTTGGACTTCGTATTAAATAATTATATGTTTTCGCTTCTGTTTTTAGCTTGTAAAAAAACCCTATTCCCTTAGGGGAGAAGCGAATGAATCTCCCTGATTTTTTTTAATTGTGACTTTCGAATACTGGCTTGTAGATGATAAACTTTTCCTTTTCAAAGTATGAAAATGGTTTTTTTAACAGAGCAAGTTTCTTTTAAATCGGATTAAGGGAAAAGAAAAAAAAGCACGTCTGGAAGATTATCTTATACTTAAAAGATTAACCTATGAGTTGAAAATAAAAGTGTTTCTAGAATTTCTTTAGCGTTTTCAAAGATTAAATACTTTGCTGTATTTTCTTTGAATTTCCTTAAGGCATCTTTGTCTCTGTATAAAGTCAAATCTTTTTTCCTTTTATTACAATAAATAAGTGGACAAGTAAATCGGTTGTACAATTTTCTCATTAAGAGAATTTTAGGACGAGACCTGGAAGAATTTAATGCTGGAATATTCGAGATGCCGCTTAAGTTAAAAAAAACTCCGAAGGCAATTAAAATTTTTTACCGACCAAAATTAATCAGAGGAAAAAATACGCGGTGGAAATACAAATTAAAATTAAGAAAACTTTTTCAATTAAGTGCGAAAAATCCGATTCGACGACCAATCGTCGTTCAAAGATAAAAGTAACTGGAAACCAAAAAATTATCTTGTCGAATGAAAAGAATTCAACTAGGTAATTACTATTCATTATACGAACTAATTATCTCCAAGCCTTCTTCTCTCTTTCTCTCAACAACATGTGGTTCTTGTGGTAATTTTCGACGGAAAGCTTTCTCTTTTCTTATACAATAGTATACACAATGAAAGGTTCGACTTTTACTTTGAGCTATGAATAGTTTCCCTGGCAGCAAAATTAATACGCAGCAAAGTGGAAATTAATGACTGCATTTTGAAAATGGCTTTTTGAAGTTATGAAGATAATGTAAGAGGGGAAAAGATTGTTTTAGACCAAGTTGAAAGCAATCACGGTGGAACACGCCGACAAACATCTCGGCTCAACCTATCAGTTCAAATTACTTAAAATTACGTCCTAGTTAAGTCAAATTCAACGAAAGACTATTTTTTGCTCTTTAATTTCGAAAATCAAATTTGCTTGAATCTCAAATATGCAAAAAAGCCAATTCAATTTTTTTAAAAAAGCAAAAAAATCAAACAAAACGCTTTTAAAATTTATATTCCTCTGAAAAACAAAAGTACCCTCGTTTTTATATAGAATCCAAAGTTTATTCAAGCAGAGGCGCCATACTGCTCCAATTAAAATAAACGGCATGATGAGTAACTTTCCTTTCCCCAAATACTGTATTTACCCGTGGAGGAAGTGTAATAATATCTTAAGATAGAACGATGTTTTTTTCCCGCTGAATCTACAAGCGAACCTTCTCCTCTGGTAAACATTTTTATTTAAGTCGAAAGGCCAAGATTCAGTGTTTTTGTAAGAGAAGATTTTACCAAAAATCCTCTTACGATATCGAAGCTGTCGGAGCTTAGAAAATATTCACTTTGTTATTCTTTTTAGATATTTTTTGTGTTAAATAAAAAAGAAAAATGCTTTAAGGATTACACATCGAGTGTTTCATCGAGATTCTGAAGTTTTGTTTTTTCGGGAAGGGGGAATTGGCTGTTATAGAAAATGTACAAGGTGTGACAGGTTAATTTATGCAGAGATCGACAGGCAGGTGGTATAACCATTTGGGTCGTAACAAAATAATGGGATAAGAGCGAAAAGAAAATACTGTATTTTGAAGAAACATAAATCCTTCCCTAGCTCGAGCATGAAGGTTCGGAAAAGCAGTCAACGAAGGCCAATAGCAAGAAGGCGAAGAGCAAAGCGCATATTGCGTCAGGCAAGAAACCCTTTTTATTTTAAATTTTCGAAAGAAAATAAACACTCGTTATACTCAAGCCCTAAACCTGCCCTAAACAATCTTAACAAAAAAAATTAAAAGCTTCCGCTATTGTTCATGCACTCAAAATAGATCACACACACACTGTAAATTTTTCTTCCCGTTTCCTTTTAAAAAGGAATCTTCTATTGGGAATTCTTTCGTGCTTTAGGAACATCCTTCAAAGTTTTTCTCGTAGTCTTTAAAAAATTACAAGGTACTTACCCCTGGTTCCGTTAGCAATCGAACGGCTTCATTCAACACTTTTAAATTAAGCGTCTGAGTATCCTCTTCTTCTTCGTTTTGAACTCCCAACGGTAATGATTCTTGCCTGACGGGCGATTCGTTGGTGTTACTATCCAGCAATCTATTATTCGATTTTTGCCTTCGGAAAGGACATGAAGCCATTTTATCGGTAAAAATTACCCGTTCGGAAAATCAAGCCATCGCGTCTATCTCAGCGAAAACCTAAAAAGAAAAGAAAAGAGAAAATACGTTATTTATCGGGAAAAAAATAGTACTCATCGAATTTCTTCGTTTTTCTTCCGACTCGATTCACGTGTAAATAAGAATTACACTTTATCCCTTGTGATGCGTGACTATGTCGAAAGGTTTCGAGGCTGAAAAGGTCTGGAGGAAGAAAACTTTTCAGCTTCAAAGTTAAGACTCAAAATTGAAAAGGATTAAATGTTTGTTTTTTTATCTGAGTTTTCCTGATTTTTCCCTCGAATTTGCCCCATCCCGCAAGGATATGAGAAGATTTATTTTATACCAGAAGAAGTATACTCGAGATGGAGAATTTTTATTGGGTTTATCACTTTTTACTAAGCTTAAGATTTCAAGGTAAAAAAAGGTGCACGGGCCCGTAAAAATGAATTGTCTACCCACTACAGGCGTATAGAGGCTAATATATTTGTATTTGGTGATTTTATAAGAGATGAAAAAAAATTTTTTTGAATAAAATCCCAATATAAAAAAGGTACGAAGAAAAGAAGATGAGAAAAGGTTTTCTCATCTGCGTTGTAGATGCGGGAAATATGCTCGCATCGCTGAAAATATTTTTCATAAAAACTTTTCAAACCAACTTGCGGTTTTCGAAAAACACATCCTTTTTGTGAGTTAGAATGTTTTTGTAAAAACGTGTGGTGTTTTATATAAATATTTACGTTAGCTTTTCCGACCATTTCTTCTCAACTCTCATTAAAGCTGGGGATGCTCATTTAAAATTTTTTTCGAACTTGTTCGTATTTATTCGACGGAGGGGAAAATTTTTAGAGATAAATCTTAGTTTAATGGAATCGATAAATGTTACATTTGCACATTTAACATGATTTTGCCGAAGGCTATTAGTTAAATCTGCGATTCATGGATGAGCAATCATGAAAATGTGGGGAAAAGTTTGCAGAAGTTTCGATTTTGATGTGCTAGAGGTATTACACATGTTTTTAATCCAAAGCTTTAAATCGCGCCTTTTCCTTCGTGATCAACTTGTAGTAACCCCTTTTCGCGCGAATGCACAAGGTTCGTACCCCAATAAAAACGAAAAAAAAAAAACCCCAACAGGCCACACCCCATCAACACTACAAGATGAACACTGGGAAAAAGTTTGTTTACTCGTTAAATTCTAAATAGCAATCTTAGATATTAACAAAAAATACTGTATTTTTCTGAAGACGCATTAGAAAGTGAACAAGCGGCACTGTAAATAAGAGCGAAAACGAAGCGGTGGAGAATAAAGTTACGTATGAAACAAACGAAGCCTCCGATCAAATTATCTATTTAATTTAATTAAAAATTTTATTCTTGAACGTAAGAAATTTTCTTGCGTGCTGAACGTGCGCAGCAAACATTTTTTTAAGAAAATAGTCTGGCTGCGACTCTAACTGAAGATGAAGCATGTATAGTAAGAACAACTTCATTATTTTCACATGCTAAAAATACTCAGTAATATTTCCGTTAAAATTTAAACGAAAGCCCTTACGTTAATCCCTTTCTCTCTTAAAAATGAACATGTCATGACGTTTCTGTTCAGTCGTATATTAGAGAGAAGCCTTAATAAAGTAATCCACCTCAGGTAAGATATCTGTCAACGAAAGGTTTTTACCTCTTAACTATTCCATTTGATATTTATATCATGATCCGACAGAAACCGGTTGCGTTTGAGGTTTCCACACCTGAAATGAGCGAAAATCCTCTCCTCTTGGGTCGACGATAACAACGCATTCATTCTCTTTGGGATTAACTCCTATAGATATTCCATTAATAAGCAAATGGATAGTTTCAAAACTATCGAAACCTTTTAGCACATTTACATAATTCATGCATTACCAGGATTCAATTCAAGAAACCGAATTATTTTTCAAAAATACATTTTTAGGAGTTACAACCGTAACATGTTTATTTGTTTCGGGTGATAAATTCGAATCGCACGATTTAATTAAAAGAGAAATCTGTCATTCGAGAACAAATTTTGTAAATAATGCAATTAAACGTTGACAAGTTAATCCGTTATCGATATTCGTTAACGATAAAGTCACGGATTTAACCGGTGACCAAATTTAAATAATGCATACGATATAAGTTCCCTACGAATATCGAACTGGAAGACTGATTCCAAGTCGGATGTAAATATTCTTTCTTGTCCTTCAGTTATTTTTTTTTTTTTTATGAAACGGGAATAGCTGAAAGGATTGACATTTAAAAAGCACATCCTTTCCTCGCCGATGGTATCGAGGTAGATTGTAGAAAGCAGAAGAGCCGAGGGACTTCAGCGACTCGTTTATAATCTCGAATTTTAAATGAAAATGTTTCACAATAAAAGGGCTAAAACACGGTCTCTAGAGACCTTTGCTCATAAATAGCTGCTTGAAGCGATTTTAACTATACTAATGCGGTTTCCTATCTCTTGGGATCATCGAACGATAGTAAAATATCGGATTTTACTTGAATCGAGATATCATTTTTTTTTGTAACCAGTAAAACAATTTGAAAAATAGACATCGTGAACAACTTGGATGTTTCCCATCTCTCCAGGCTAAGAAGATAAGCGTAATGACAATAAATCTTTCTGCGAAAAAGTTGCATGTTCTTTCTTTTTTATTCTTCTTCTTTTTCTTCGACTTTTTGACCTCGGGTAGGAAGAAGAAGAGAGTTTTCAACCGAGTTGTAAATAATTCATTGTTGTCTAATTCTTTTTTTTTTCGTTCTTATTTTCTTAACTTCAATTTATATTAGTCGTAATTATGTAAAATGAGGAAGTGGTATTAAAATTGACAAAGCGACAACGACATTATGAATCTAGGGTAGTT
>Ga0068621_1000141_pt1 | contig 9760 bp, 10 predicted proteins | sample InSIn5SAF170_FD_77485 | JGI IMG/M metagenome (GOLD analysis project Ga0068621, IMG submission 77485) | Clean room microbial communities from NASA Spacecraft Assembly Facility at Jet Propulsion Laboratory, Pasadena, California, USA -... ... | reverse complement strand
TACATTTCAGAAGCGTTTTTCAGCTCTTCGATGCATTAGAAGATTTGATACCACCGCAACCCAACATTGCCTCCTTCCAAACAGTTTTCTCACTGTGCTCAGCCTTTTGTCAATCACTACTTGACATTATCTCTTAATCATTCCCAAACTGCCATCGTGCATATATGTTCTGTCATACGTAACACATATATCAACATTGTAACTATGAATCACAACTCATAGTCTCTTGATACGTTTGTCGGACTAAACAAAACATCGATTCGCAGTGAACAAACCTCGACTTGCAGACCTCGCCCATTGCTCGGTACACGTTTACCGGTATCTTGGATAGAGCACGCCAAAAATTCTGCTTACTGTCTTGCAACTCTCAGATCACTTTTAAAATGATCGAAGAAGAAGTAACAATGACTAGAATGGCGTGTTCTGTTACATGGTGGATTTGCTGACTCAAAAATGAACCTAAAAAGATACATACCACACAAACTTCACCACAGATGTTCTTACATAACGTTTACTTCCACTAACGGTGTCTTTTCAGCCTTTGATCAGTTCTTTTTACAATGCTTCCTCCAAACCAAATTGATGTTTCCTTGGTTACATTGAAGACGTGCCTTGACTTTCCCAACCCAGTATGGTCGGCTCTCAACTTGCAGATGAGTAGATCGTTCCACGACGAAAAGATGGCAGAAAAGTCATCCCTTGTCAAAGGTGAGGGAGGACGTAGAGACTGTTGTTACCAGATTGCCACAAGGCTCGTAAGATTTCTTTCATTGATGTGGTATCAAATTACAAGACAAGTATAATCCTTCCCAATACAAAGGAGCAGCAGACTCGTTCCGAACTCCATTCGAGACCTTGTTGAAACAATGCTAATGGACGCCCAAACCATGCGTAATGCTACATCATAATGCGTGCAATAACTTTACACGTTCCTATCCATACTTCCATACCAAGAAGAACAATTTGGAACATGATAAATATACAAACAAAACACAGTGCACAATGATCACGAATACTGCAACTCTTCCAGCCCGCCAGTAGCACCTCCAGCACGTCCGTTCTTCGCTAATTGCTGCTGAAAAGCATTATACTGATCAAATTGCTGCTGCACTAGTTGTTGAGGCGTTAAATTCTGCTTTTGGAGTGGCGGGAAATCCTCGTACGCGACAGTCACATCATATTTTGGTGGAGGCGGTTTTTCTCCTACATCATCTAACGATCTATAACCTGGATACCCACCTCCTCGGCCGCGTCCTCCTCTTCCTCCGCGTGAGTCACCTCTTCCTGAGCCACCTCGACTGCCGCGGTTAGAAGCGTTATTGTTCGAGCGGAAGTTACCTCGGCCGCCGCCTCGGTTGGAGGAATGGTTTCCTCTGAAGGAGGAAGAGTTGGAGCTGTGATGATTTCGGCGATCGGTTTCTTCATCAGCGTGTTTGCGCTTGAACGTCTTGTTGGGGAACAGACTTTCATGTTTTGACTCTTGGACGTCTTCTTCTTCTATCCTTAAGAGTACTTTCTCGCCGACCGTGCTATCAAAGATGAATTGCTTCTCTTTTGGCACAGGCTGCCAGTTCTGAATTCGACTTGCTTCAGCTGGTCGTGCGCCTTTTCTTAAGGCGAGGACTACCATAGGAGTCGGATTTTCCGTGTAATATCGTTTGGTTTCTGGAACTGGTTTTACAGAAGCCGCCCATATTTTATTTTCGAAGACTGCTGTGCCCGTTACTTCCCATTTCATTTTGCTGCCCATACCGCCTACTTTCTCGAGAATGCTATTTGGACAGGGTCGTGGTGTGATGAGAACATTGTTAGCAAGAATCTTGAGTTCGTGCTCAGGCATATTTTGTGGTATGTTGGCAAGTGTCAAGAGTTTCTGGGTATCTTCATTTTCAATCAGATAGCCTGTGTAGAAAATAGTCTTCTTGATTTGTAGTCTGTCGCCTTTATGCCCTTTGCGAACAGCCACATTATGATCATTGATCATACGCTGTACTTCAGCAGTCTCGGTAACAGGATCCAGTTGTGTCACTCCATCTGCAACTTGCACTACCTCCGCAATAAGAGGTCCTCTTGTTGGTTTGCCCTCAATTCCATTTTGACGATTGTTGTAATCAGTAAAGAAAGTCCTGAATCCGGTGACATGTCGTATTCGATCTTCATACACGCGGATCTCCTCCGCATGTTTATACGTCTCCATCAAACTCGTCAAGAAGATCTGCTTGAAATTCATCGTATTTGAGAAATGCTGGTTATTCGGTCCAACGGTCGGCTTGAGCGTAATGAGATCGAAATCCAAATGTTTGCTGGCCACCATCTTTTTGATCAAGTCCCCAAATCCATGCTCCGATCGACCGGTCAGAAGAACAGTGAGAGCATCCCTCTGCTCCATGCTTAGTCTGATGAGCTCAACAATCTTTTCGTTCCACCATCCTTCCCATGCTCGTGGTTCTTCCTTCTCAAAACCAAGACCTGTTGCGGCTAGTATCCTCGAGTCGTGCCACCAACTTCCTGACGCGAAAGCTTCTACAGTTTGCAGATATCCTATCGTTGGACCATTCCACAATTTTGCGTTCGGTAGAGGGCTGTTAAAAACTGTCAAACTCATCAGAATTGATCGAGGTAAAGACGAGGCTGTAACCCACGGGTGTTATCGAAATCATAAACGTGCAACGCCTTGATCTTGTCGACTGCTACTTGCTGTTAGAATCACAGATATTATGACAGATAAGTATAGTCTAACCAGGTAACTGCTTGTTTGCAACTGACCAGCGATTTAATGCAGTCAACGTATATTGCGACGAGTTTCCACTACTCGACGACGCCGCCATCTTCATCTTCGAACTTACTGCGCTAGAAATGCGCAGACTCTTCCAGTACCAAGACAGCTTGTCGGCAATTGACTTTATATAGGTTGAGAAACGTGTTGTTAGTTCATATATGTGTGTTTGTGTCGGGTTTGCGACAAAATAATGGTTTGAGCAAGCACCTCGAAAGTTCCAGCCTCGCGGGAAGGAAGTGGTGACGCCGAAGATGACTTCTTGGCACCCTTTTTCGACTATTTCAGACTTTGTTTCTGCTACGATTACGACGTATACTTTCCGCATCAATATGATGACAAAAGTCAGCTTTTTGAATAACCCTGTGAGCGCTTTGAAGAGATCGCTTTGTGAAAATTTGCATTGAGTTTCTCATGCTATACCCCATATGCCTTATAATCGACATCAAAACAACGTTACAACACTCTAAGAACGCCGCTAGATGCAATGCCATGTTTTCACCACTAACGCCTCACAATGCTGAGGATGCTACATATGTTCCTTAATTCTTGAAAATCCCACTCCTTCCTGCTCTCTCACTCTGTACTCTCCTCATTCCCTTTCCAGCATCCATACTCTTCTTATATGGATCCCAGCCAGCAGTCTCCTCCTCTTCTACTTTCTGTCCTTTACCATCTCTCTTGGTCCTCTTATCGTTTTTCCTCTTCTCCTTCTTGATTTTATCAAGCTCCGTCACTTTCGGAGCAGTACTATAATCAAACGGCTCTTCCTCGTCGATCTCAGCCTCGAGCTTTTGTTGCTGCTTCAGTGCCTTTTTCTCTGCTTTCGCTCTTCTTTTCTCTTCTTTTCTTAGTCTATGGGCAGCTGCATCTTGATCTTCTGATTCTGAAGAGGCTTCAAGAGAGATAGAGTTTGAGGCTGGCGTTGATGCTGCTGCTGCGTTATCTGCTGATATTGCCTCAGACCTACGTTTCTTTGCTGGAGTCTCAGAAGCATTGTCTTTGGGAGCGCGCCGGAGTGTAAATGCTTGAGATATCTCAGGTGTAGGAGAATGAGGTGTAGTCGCTGTCTTCACTTGTGGCGAAGACGCAATTGGAGTGCTTGCTGTAGATGGAATTACCTCTGATGCAAGTGCTGGGAATGGTATGGCAAGCTTTACGCTATCACCACGATCACTAAGTGAAGTCGGCGTTTCCCAAATACTGCTGCCAAAAGCACCTCCCCAGAAACTTGATCTGTTGCTTCGAAGTTCTGTCTCATCGACCTCCGGAAATGATGACAGTGGTGTAGATTCCTTCGAAATAGCAACGGGTGGTAGGCTGGCCTTTACAGTTGCACCCACTGAATCAGGTCGTAAAACATCTAACATCGATGGTCCTTTATGGCTGTTTGCCTGTGCTTCCTTGATGAGATCAAGAAGCTCTTGTCCTCGGGACTTGACACTATGTGAGACAGGATGAGCAACACCAAACAGAGCTATTTGATCTTGTGGTAGATGTTTCGCTATGCTAAAGATGACATGATTAGGCATGACGAAGGCAGCACCATCATCGTCTTCACGAGCAATCCTATCTCTCCACTCATGAACAGCTCGAAACACTGCGAATTGCTCATTACTGAACATTGTTGTCGACTTGACAAGAAGGTTCCACCAACCCCCTGGGCCTTTACCTGACTCTGCATGATAAACAGGCCGCTCATACCGGAGTAGAGAAGTTTCTTTTGACTTCTGTAGCACGATGTCTAACTTGTTATCTTCAGCCGTTTGCTTGTTCGTTTTGTCAATCAATTCATTTCGCATATTGTCGTAGATGTAAAGGAGGAAGTGAGTGTCGGATCTAGCATAAAAGAACATTTCTTCTGGTAAGGGTCTGGAAAACATTATTATCTCATCAATCTTCCTGACCATGATACTGACCTGATTCTCCAATCCGCTAATTGATACTTTTTATCAGCATCAAAGTTAATAAACTTTTTTAGCAGAAAAGCAAGACTACCACCAGCGTACCCTAGGCTTCTTGAAGCATAGTGTGTGTCGAAGAGTCCTACAACATAGAGTCCTAAATCTCGCTGCAGCCATACAATATCCATGTATGCACCATGAAATACCTGGATTGTGAGCGTCGTATAGAGATCGGTTGAAGCTAAACTGACATACCTTCACAATGTTCGGATCAGCAAACACTTCGTTTAGCACTTCAAGCTTCTGGCGCCAGGGCTTCAGAGTGTCTACAATCCAGTCTTTATTCCTCGTACTAATCTGCATTAAAGAAACAAGGCCAACGTGTGACCTGGCATCGTGGTGTTCGAGATCGACGGCTATCTCCGTTGCTGTCTTGAGTTCTTCCAGCATTTCTAACACACCCTCTTCCGTATCAACGAATACTGCCGATGTAGTATCTACAGGGAGATATGGAATGGGTTCAGCCTTTTCGTATACCGATTTTGGATATTGAAGGTGCTGTATTTCAGTCTCGTAAGGATGTCGATACCTAAAACTTGAGTTAGTTCCTTGATGATCCAAAAATCTAGCATTATGGCATTCTGGATCTTGATGATACGTATTCTCGTAGGTTTGCTTTGTTAACGCATTTGTTGCTCAAGTGTATGCCTTTTGCACTATGAGGTGGGACAAGACTACAACAAGACAACTCGATGAATGAAAGGTGCGTAATCCTACTGTTCCTGATCATATTCATTCCTTATTGTACCAAGACTCTGTTCCAAGCTTAGGGTAGCATGTGGTTTTGTTGAAAGAAGAGGCTTCCATGGCGAAGTGTTGAAGTTGTCTGGTTTAACATCGAATGCGAGTTGAGGTTTGACTAGATTCTGCGTACGCAATGGATTGGCAGACGTAGTATTCCTACGAGACTTCGATGTCGACTAGATCATTTAGAAAGCGAGCCAGATGATACACGGTAATTGACCTACACTTTCTATGTTGGTGTTGTCCAAACGCTTAATAACCCCCGTGTACTCGTACAATGCCGTGTCGGCCTTCTCAAGTAGGGCATCCACCACATCGATGACACCCCGCCAATCATTATCCACGTCCTCAACGTCCAGTATTGAAGGTACTCGCAGATCCGCTATAGAGGCTGCGGACTTCAAAAGTGCATTGGCTAAGCTGAGCACTCGCTCACTTTGTTCATCAAGCGCAGGTCCTACTTCGCGATTTAATGAACGTTGGAATCCTAGATCTTCTGCTGAAAGCTTGCCGGTCGTCCTGGTTACTGCTACAAGAGCTTCTTGAACCTCAGTCTGGAATGCGTTGAAGTCAGCGATTGCTCCCATAGTGAAAGTTTCGAGGTGCGATCGCGTTGTCGTTCATAATATCATGAAAGAGGAATTGGTATCATGAATCTCGAAATATTTTGAAGCTTTCTGAACAATCCCTGTCATGAGATCGGCAATTCGTCAAAGCCGATATCTTGGCGTACATTTCCATCTGTTGCTCTGAAAGTCTCTCTTGCATGTGCAACCACGAACCACAATCACAATGTCAGCATCTCTTGCACCGGAATGTAATGAGCCAAAAGAGTGAGTCCAGAGTAACTTGTTACTGAGTGTGTGACACTAATTCATAACTCAGGCGTTATGATTCTTGTTTCTTGAAATGGTATAGTGAGAGTACGTGGTTTCGCCTCTCATACGAGCAAGTCTAAGATGGTGATAGAATACCTTAAAGGGAATGGCAAAACCGACGAATGTGCTCCTCTCTTCAAGGAGTACAAGCATTGTTTGACTGTAAGTCAAGCTGTATCAACGGCATAATTATCATCATGCTGAAAGCCGGCAGAGTGCCTTGAAGGAGAGAGGAATCGACAAAATGTTAGAGGAGGCAAGAGAAGATCACAAAGAGAGTGATCAGTTGTATCTTCGGCGAAAATGTGAGCACTCTGGTCATCTTCTTTTATCATCCAATTGACTCTGAACAGAACGCTATTCACTATTTGATTCTACAGCATTCATGTGGTGTTCTGGAGTCGGGATATGTGGACAGATCCTTTGCGCTGTTGGTTTATATGTAACAATATCTACTCTGCTCTGTTATGCAGTAACATAACTTAAAAAGATATTCTGCTTTCTGTAGTATTACTCTACACTTCTTCAAAGTCTCCAGCCGGCCAGCTCGTCATCGTGTCGTTTTCCTTGGGCGCATTAAGGACGAAGCCTCTTTCACGTGATCGAGCCAAAGAAATCATATCCCGAAAGCTTAAATGACATTGGCCCCTGCATATCCGTCCCTCTTGTTGAAATTGAGGTCCAGCCAGCCCGCCTTGATCTAGCGTATGTTTATACCTAAACATGCAGCTGGCTTTTACATTTTCTACGGTCATGGCATAGCAGATTTCTTCAGCAAAGTAATTTACCTCCCATTTCCGATTTACAATACCATTCCCGCCCTCTCCCACACGAACCCATATCGGTATCGAGTCCCTCGGGAAACTCCCAGTTCATACAAGCGCTCAGTAGTCAGTGATGCTGCGATAAAAAGGGATTCATGCACCCCTTCTCCATCACTTTTGCGATCTTCGTAGCAGGATATATAACTGCGAGGTGGGATCTGGTCACTCGACTCTATGATCTTGCTATCTTTGCTTGGGACCACGGAGTTGTTGTACGTATACAAAAGCCGAGATACATACAGTATGTGCTTATACCAGGTCTGCAGACACGAACCGCAAAAGGATTTGCGATACTTTCAATCTTCTTCTTCCTTTTCATAATACCTGTGGAACGTCTTGCCTCGAGGGAAGCGGAAGCAGTAAGAAAGCATGTTAGTTAGGTTGTACTGAACTAACATAATGCAGCACCCACGATCTCGAAAATCCGGCATCTCTGCGCGGGAACAGCTACGGCGGAGAGGCTCCTTCTAGGCCATAACAACCGCTCGGTTCATGTGTCATGCCCGAACATGATGGGTTGATGAGAATATTTTGGCCGGTGGATATACCAAAATCAGATCGTCCAGGTATCATAGTTGGATGGCGAAACTCAGGTCTTGATCTTTTTGTGGTTGCCATACTTGAAGATGTGGATGTAAGTATATTTCACAACTTGATTGATGTTGCTAATGTGGAAGCAGGCGAGGAGCGTTGAAAATGCATTGAAAGTTGGAACTCTTTTCAGAGGCGCGAAACATTCCATTTCTCGGATCTACGCACTATGTGGACAATCTTCCATGCAGATGTTGGGAATTTCCAACCGTCCAGATGCTGATGTGGAGAATCTTCAGGTTCATGCTGTTACAGGATCGAATTCAAGAATGCCTCAGATAACGTGTGCAAGGGCCTCGACTATTCAGATCATTATGTTCAATCGACCGTTGCCAAATAGAATGCAATACATCTCTCTTAATCCAATATCTCTTGCTCTTGAGGATAAAGCTGAGAGAACCTTCTTGCCACCAGGAAGCGTGGATGAGCACGAAGAAATGGAAGAACAGGAAACTCGTGGGAAGAAACATGATCTGGTACAAAAATTGAAGCTTCATACCGTCACCAAGCATCATGCATCGCAAAAAGACTTGGCTCTTACAAGAATTGTTAATCAAGTCAACTGTTCATGGGAACTACATGAATTACTGCAGAAGAATCTCTCACTTGTGGGACGGAGACCACGACGAACTTTAAGTGTTTCTGAGAGAGTCGTCGAATCTGCAACCACGATGAGAGATTATGTCGTGATGGTCGTGTGGCAGATTATTACCGTCTATCTCTATCCCATCATTCGACGAGGCTTTGTCATCGCTTTGTTGATGCACAGATTTGTGGCAGAGGCACTACTGAATGTTCTGGAATGGAGACCTCGACCCGACTATGCAGCACTGAAGGATGTCTCAGCAACCGCTCAACAAGTCGAGATACGACTCCAACAGTTCTGCTACTGGCCGATGCAATATGTAACGCTTCGCAAAAGAAAGGATGACTGGGAAAGTGTAACCACAAGTCATCCAGAGTACATTAGATTCTACAACAGCTTATGGCTAGTCGCAAATGATGTAATCATTGGAATTGCACTTGGATCATATATCATCGAGAATGCCTCTTGGGTTGCTGATTCAATCAGTGACATCTTAAGTTTGTACTCTGTTGCAGCATTGCAGAGAAGAATCGCTTGGCTCATGGGATATCCTGCTGGATTGAAGCTGAACAACGAGTTGGCTGCATTTTTGGGAGATCTGTTCTTGTGGGTCATTGATCATTGGTCGAGTATGTATGAATGAGAAGTGTGTATATTGTAGAAGACTAACTTTTCACAGATTGTATTGAAATGCTCCACCCAGTTCTACCCCAAATGGTTTGGGTTATTGGCTTTTCAAGCTTTGCGGGGGCTAGCATGCCCATTGCTCTATTCTCCGACCTCCTCTCAATCTTAACTCTTCATATATACTCCTTCTATCTTGCCTCAGCCCGCATATTCAATTGGCAATATACGATACTGCTCTCATTGTTTCAACTTTTCCGGGGCAAGAAGCACAATGTCCTCCGAAAACGTATCGATTCATGCGACTACGATCTTGATCAGCTACTTCTTGGCACGATCCTGTTCACACTGCTGTTTTTCCTACTCCCGACAGTTGTAGTTTTTTACCTTACATTCGCATTGTCACGAATGGCTATTATTACGCTGAAAGCTGTTCTGGACACCCTTCTCTCGTGTCTGAACCACTTCCCTCTTTTCGCCCTCATGCTGCGACTAAAAGACTCCCAACGTCTTCCAGGTGGTATACGCTTCGCTCTGTTGACTCCGCCAATGCAATCATCCGCTACCGAGTCAGAGGTTTCGGTGACACCGACATCATACATCTCACTCACATCGGTTCCACTCACCTTTCGCGCCATGTTTTATCAATACTTTCAACTTGCTCACCGTATCCGCTCACACTACCTCTCGCCACGTGTGCTTCTAGGATTGGCGACAGGTCGTTTGGTATGATGTCGGTGTCACCGAAACCTCTGACTCGGTAGCGGATGATT
>Ga0068621_1000140_pt1 | contig 9769 bp, 10 predicted proteins | sample InSIn5SAF170_FD_77485 | JGI IMG/M metagenome (GOLD analysis project Ga0068621, IMG submission 77485) | Clean room microbial communities from NASA Spacecraft Assembly Facility at Jet Propulsion Laboratory, Pasadena, California, USA -... ... | reverse complement strand
CGATGTGCATAAGTTCATGCTATTAAGGAGCCACTGTCATGAATAGCACCAACCTGCTCAGGCACGGCCAAAATTCTATCTCCTGTAAGGATTTGATAAGCTGCCTATTTGGATCGCTGTAGTGGAGTAAACTTTCGTCGGTCATTCGCGTGCTGTGCTGATGAGATAAATGACTGTAGTGGCGTCCTGGTCGTGCGCGAGAGCACCAAAATATCAATATGTTCGTGTCGTCATGCAGCGCACATTGAGCGGTCGGTTTGGAAAAGAACCACATACACTCCATTTGGCCATTGACATTGATTGATAGAACACCCACAGCAGCTTGTAACTGCATTGTAGCACGTGGTTTTGAGGCCTGCAGGTGTCAGCATTTCTTGCTTATCCAATCATGTCACCAGGAGTCCACAAGCAGCTGCAGCTCCGTGAAAAGCATTGCGATGACAACTTGAAGTCCACTTGACAGCTTCAGATGTAACGATAATGCTTGGCTGGCTCGGAACAAAAAAGTAATTTCGATGGCTAGACATAAAAGACGATTGTTGTTCTTCGGACTGGTTTCATCCACCCAAAAGGCATGCACCTGGGTGTGGACTACTGAATTGAGTGTGATTAGCTCAACATGGTACTGTGTTCCCTGAGTAAACGATTGCAGAAGAAGAACAAAGAGCAACAAGGTTAGTGTACAGTATGTTGACTTGTGACGCAAGCGGAGGATCCGATGGTGATGTGCCGAGAGGTACCACAAGTGAACCGAATGAAAGTATTTGGCACCTGTCAAACACAGTGCTGGGTCGACACAACCCAAGGAAGGTGTTACTATAGAGTTCTTTTGGTTATTGCACGCTCCATGGCTCGATTCATGCATACCTTGTCGTACAGTAGTTATGTCATTCGTGCTGTACCACTACTTTGTGCTGTTTCTCTTCTCTCAAAACTGGGCACGCACTACTGCAGAGGAAAAGTTACAGCAATCTCTGTAAGTAGTGTTTCAACCGTGCTAACGCTAATGTCCCCACGATAGGACCTGATCACAACCCGAAACTCCGATTCACTCTAGTCGATTTGAGTGAGCATTGCGATCAAGCTAGCGATCTCAGCAATGGGGCCATGGGTGTCCCAGCAGGCATTTTGACTTTGCTGAATGGTCGTCGCACAAACGAATACGAGCTTTTTTCTCAAACACTCGTTTGTTTGGGTTGAGACTGTGTTACTATTTGCACTTCTGTACTCCGTAGTGTTGGCATGAAGATCTACTCGTACAGTACCTACTCCGCAAAATCAACAGGGCTGGATACTGGGGATCATCAATACCACCGATCGGACAGTCAAGATCTGGCAGGATCAAGGCGGACGTTTTGCGCCAGTACAAAGCGATTCTGTATCAACAAAGTCCATCAAATTCGATGATACATGCAATGATTTCGATACTGTAGATACATCAGAGCAAATTTCTAGTGAGCACGGTCAATTCATCATTGTCGAAGAGTTGTGCACGATCGCAGCAGCACACCTCTAACACGACACACAACGCTTTCACATAGCAACGGCTTTGGCATCCTTTTCTTTTGAGCTCCGACTGGTGTAGCATAAAGGATTATCATCTCAAGGTGTCAAAGCAATAGCAAGGTGGTCAACGCTCCACCGCAGGACCTGCAGGAAATGCAGATTTGTTTGATGCGCGATCAACCCCGAAGTGCCCAGGCCTGTCTGTTCCGTACACTGGATGTAAACGGCAATCTTCATCCAGAACAACTCTGCAGCACTGTACATGTAGTATCGATGGTTATGGTCTAGCTATTGTGCTCTGTAAACCAACCCTTTCTGAAGAAACCTTTCTATTGTATTCGTGTGTGTGTGCTGCGACGAATCTTCTGGTGTAAAAACCTGCTAAGGAGAATGTGGTGTGTGGCCTGACATGCAGCCCCACTGAATTCATCAAGCAAATGACAAGTGACATGGGATCTCTTGGCCGGAAAGTCCCAGGCTTGAATGTGCAGTTCTAGGCATCATAAATTTGCCAGGAGTGCTTGCCTACCCTTGTCGCCCCGGCCGTCCAAGCGCAACACCAACCTGTAAACGTTTAAGCTTGTAGGAGCTAGCAATCCACGTAGCACACGTAGCGCAGCCTATCGGCATTTCGTTGACCTGTTACAGCGCACTGGTTTCTCGGCACGAAACTAGTGCATGCCGCCATTGCTCGGTTGCGACTAGTCATTTTTGGCAGCCGCTGCACTAATCAATGGCACCCTGCAGCCACTCACATGGCGACCAGGCGATGCCTCCAACCATGTTTGCAACCCGGAACTTGCCATCGGCTTGTTCGCCTGTCAGTGCTGTCTGCTCCTCTGCCCTCCGCCAATTATGCCGAGCACCTCGCTCAACTTCTCTCACCAGCTCCCACCTACGCTTCTGTTTCCGACCTCACCATCCCCCCCTCCCCCCTTCGACGTCGGTGCGGTCACCACTACTCGCTCTGCAATGCTCGTCGCTTGAGTTGAAGTAATAGACGTCCAAAACTTGCGATCCACCGACCGGCCGCTAACCTACACTGTCAATATTTGGGAGGGTCGATCAAATCAGAGATTCCTTTGTCGCTCGTCGCCAAACATCATTATCACATTTCCGGACAAAGCGATTACTTGAGACAGAGAAAAACTTTAAACCCCGAACCAAAAGACACAGCATAGTGGGCTGTTGCAGGAGTGGCACATTATACTGAGTATTTTAGTAAGAGGAGGTAGTATCCGGCGACGATCCCATTCATAGTGCCTTGTCAATATCTGGTAAACTTCTCGAATCCAAGGAACATATTATTACCACACAATAATAGCAAAACCATCCTGGACTACTGGTTACTGGAGAACTTGACATCATATCTACCGAGAACGGCACCACCATTTGATTGAGCGGACTACTATATTGGGAATAATTTTGGAATATCAAGACCTTAGAGTTATACACTTTTTGGTAAGTCGACCAACGGTTCCGATATGTTCTTGGCTTTGCTGCGTTTCTGTGCTGAGCGGGTTTTCCATTTGGCTACGGATGCTTTTCCAGCGTCCCAATGCGCCTTCCTCACATGTTGGAGACTGCCTTTGCAACATGGAACCGCACGTACCAAGCAGGTGTGATCTTGTTCTTGGGATAAACTTTGCTGCCCACCGGCCTCTGCACTTTTTGAATCCTCTTTCGATTTCAAACATTTGTCCGGAGGCTTGGTCGTTTAGGGATTTGTTGTTTTCTTGTCTGTGTCAACTTGGATATTCTTTATTGTCGCTCTCTGATACAATTTCTCTTTCATTCCACTATTTTCTCCTATTTGACAAGATGGCACCGAGGCGAAGATTGACCAAGGAGGAGCAACGGCTCAGTGCTCATGCTAATAAACATGCTCCCAGACAAACACCTCTACCACTCGCTCCCAGACCAGCGCCGCATACTATCCCCGGACGCCTTCCGTCACTATCAAACGTGATAGCTGGCAGATTCGGACATTCGAGTACAGAAACAGAAGACGTCTACTTTGGCACCCAACCTCTCGAGCAGTACGAGATTGTGGGCAAGAACTACGTCATGGCACGCGTTGCTCAGGAGATCAACTCGTACCTCGAACGTACTACTGCCGAAGGTCGGAAACTGACATACCATCTCGAGGTTGTACAGAAACCACAACGTGCCCGTGCTTGTGGCAACGGCCCAAGATGTAAGCTCTGCAGTACCAACGACAAAATTAGACATCTGACTAACATCTCATAGCCTCCGCTGATCGCAGACCCGTTGATCCCCCTCCAGTTGTCAAATTGACCGTTCATCATGGCAATGTCGATATCACAGCATCGTACGAGGCCAATTTCATGCTTTTCGCCAGCCTGGAGTTTGCTCGCCCTGTTGCTCTTGGTAGAGGCATGCTAAATACGGTGCATTGCCCAGTCTTGACTGGAGTCTGCGTCGCTGGTGCTGCATATCTTGCCAAACCTTACGCGGCAGCCTATTTCATCTTCTCTGATCTCTCCGTCCGACACGAAGGCTGGTATCGGCTCAAGTTCCATCTCTTCGAGCAGAACAAACGAAAAGAAGACTTGGACTTGAATGTTCCGCTTTTCAACCTGATCGAGAGCACTAGTGATAACCCTCAACCACCAAACAGTCAAGAGCAAATGGCTAACCGGATGTATGTCTACTCGGAGCCATTCCAGGTCTTCAGTGCCAAGAAGTTTCCCGGACTTCAGAACAGTACTCAGCTGAGCCAGCAGCTAGCCGACCAAGGCATTCGCGTTCGGATCCGAAGAGAGATTAGACAAAGAACTGACAAAGGACGAAAGGGTACAGGCAAATTTCCAGAAGATGAGCAGAGGTCCATTCGAGCTCTTAGCAATGATCGTGCCGGCAGCATGGAAGCTTATGCTTACTCGACCAACGCTCGAAGACTCTCAGTGGATAGCTCCGCATCACAAGGTTATGGCCCGTCCCGTCAGCAGTCCACGATATCCAGTCCGGTTCCTGTCTTTTCATCTAATCAATATCCTCCACTAAGCTATAACACGAGCGAACCAAGTACACCGGCGCCGGCCAACTCGTGGAACCAGCAGTCCAATGCGCTCTTCCAGCACCCATTGCAGTCCATGCCACCACCAAGTCTGCACCGCTCAAGCTGTGCGACACCCACAGCTCCAAACCTCCCGACTATCGCGTCAATAATGAACAGTGACCCTGCACCTGAGCCTGTTCGTCCACTAGGCGGCTACTACCCACTCTCCTCGCCTGTCGCAAAGAAACGTGCTCTTGACAAGCGCGAGGATGATGGATCACTTGCTCTCAAGGACCGAGCTCGTCCATCTCTGATGCCGGCTATCCCAAGCTTGCCGACAAATGGTGCATCGTTCAGCGGTCCAAGGCCCGTACTTCCCGTTGCATCAGGTGATGAGACGATCGAAGCGGATGATGATGATGACGGTGACAATGACGATATCCTAAGCTCGGTCCATGAATACAAGCGGGCAGCTGGTGGTTATGCACGTGTGCCTCATAACGGCGTTTAGTTTGTTGTCCACTACCTTACAATCGCACAGCAAAAGTCTTTGGGACAACTACCAGAGCAGGGATCAACCACTACCGGCAACCACCTTACCATTCTCTACTTTGCTATTCTTGAAATTACTGCAGCAAGGCGTTTAAATCAACCAAACGGACGGTATCATGTTTGATGAATTGATTTGGAGCAAGGAAGCCTTTACTACATCACACATTACTTTGGCGCGGAGTTTCGGAACCTCAAAACGGCAGGGGAGCACGATCAGCTTCCCTATTTACATACCTCACCGTCAATCACAATACCAGAAAATCAAATTCACCTTATTTGCTATGCGTTGGAGTACGTTCTAGAAAGCAAACAGGTGGATCATCTGCGGAGTTCAGTGGAGGAAGGTTTACGTTATGTTTTGCATGGTGTTTTGGTTGGTCGTGATATGGTAACGAAATGAGCTACTCGTGCATGCCTCTCACCTGCATACGGCGTTCAAAGTGGTCACGACTGGTGGATTATGCGTAAAGTTGTTGGTTACAAAACATATCTCCATATTTCTACACCCAAAAAATGTTAGAGTGTTATAAATGCTCTTATGCTCACTTATGACTGCCTTCAAGTTGCTGCTGTTGTATCGTATCATGTCATGTACAGTATACCATTCTTACGCTACCCTATTTCACACTCTCCTTTCCTTGCCCATTTCGCCTATGGCGTCCTCCCCACCCCCAAAACCAGGTCAATATGGTTCCCTCTTGACATATGGTGCAAACACTGTGACATTGTTGGTTGTTTTCAACCTCTTGGCTGAATCAGCCTCCTCTGGAGGGCACCGAGCACGAGAAAGGGATCCCTCTGCGGTCTGTCGCGGACAAGGTCGTACAGGCAAAGAGCTGGCTTCGTAACCTCGTTTCGCTGGAATTACGTAGCGTTTTGTCTTAACTACCTCCGGTTCTTGAATAATATCTGGCATTGCGAGACAGAATTCGGAGGACTCCCAAGCAACATCTGTGTCGCCGAAGTCACCAGCTAGCCATGCTGAGGCCCATTTGTCCATCTTTAGTAACGCTTGTTCCACTCGGTTTCCGAAATCGAGGTTGTATTGGTTTGTAGACTGGGCTACGACATTGGTGTCGTTAGGCTTTTGTGTGGAATCATCTTTGGCCACTTGAACATACGTGAGAAGTCGTGGGGGTGTCTCAGAACGCCTTTTACTTGCTACACTTCTCTTGGTGCCCACCTTGGGTAGTGTTTCAATGAAGAAAGCAGCAGCGTTGATCATCTTCGCATTTTGTCTGTCGTCGTAGCCTGGCTTGTATGCCTCTGGTTTGTTGAGACCAGCTTTGATGCAACAGTCCTTGGTCACCACACTCTTGAAGAAGAGCAATTGCTCAACCTCAGGTGCTGATTCCAATGAACTGCCTCGAAAAGGAATACCTTTTAGATGATGTATCTCTCGCACTGCATCGTCGAGAATATGATTCTTGTTTCTGCCAGCTCGTAAGCATCTTCCAGTCAATGTATCGATCTTCGACGAATCCCGACGTGGACGACCCAAGACTTTTTCGAGCTTCAAAATGGCATGATACCACGGGTGATTGGAGTCAATAGAGAATGAAGGACCGTGTGGTCGTGCTATCGCTGTCGGCGGTGGCTGTGTGTGTGACCTCTGCGCTGTTGACGGAATTCCACTGTAATCCGTTTGTAGAGGACGTGTATACCAAGGCTGACCATAGCCCTTAGACATGGCTCGTGGACCGCTTGTAAAATGCTGAGCAGGCATGTTGCGCGATTCGAAGATACTTATCCAACGTGCTCAAAACGAACATAGCAGTGTCTGTACCATCCAAAATGAAAGTAGGAGTTTGTTTGTTGGAATTCAGACTTCTGTGGCATTCATAAAGGACCAGGAGACACAGTGGCAAACATTGACATGAAACATAATGTAGACATGGAAAGCACGACGCAAACATTGGTCAACATGAACACAGTCTGCGCTGCATCGGGAGGCCGTCGGCAGGAACTCACTTCGCTCGTCATCGTAATGTGAACTTGAAGGCAGCGACCTCTTGTCAGAACAAAGAGAAGAGTGTACCTGATCAAGCATTGAAACGTAGTTCCAGCTATTTCCATCCTACTATCTTGGACAAAAGAATACAGCTTACCATGGTGTATCATTGTTTTTGCTCGCGGGTGTTTCGATAATCATCACCGGTAGACTAATATCATATCGTCTGCCGCGCCGGACAGACTCCTTCCAGTTTGCTCACCTGATGAAGTACCAATTCTCAAGTACGCCTCAAAGCCCGGGTTCTTCCTCTCAATAACAAGCGTAACATTCCCCACCACCACTTTCTCACAACAATCATTACCTCTCCGATCCATCAATGCGTCCGTAGCACTCCAGCAAGAACGACGGGTATTTACCGCAGCCAGTAAACATTAGACGCCCACAACATCAAGTAAGTTTGTTGCGCAAGACGTGTTGATATGAAAACAAGGAGAAGTTGTTAATCAAGCACAACAACAGCCACACTCAAAGTATCTGCCACAAGTGACGTCACGGTCGCTGGAAACTGTGCCACAGCAGCTCTCCAAAGATCATCGACTTTATTACTGGTGGTCTGATGATGGATCAATTTATGCCATTGCTTTGCTACAAACCGATCCTCCTCTGCAATCCGGAGGAACCACGATCGTGGTCTATTTTCATTCGAGCCGGCTGGCGCACAGTATGAGAAACAAAGGCAGATAACAACAGCGCCAATGCGAACAGTGTCGACCACTTCGCCTGCCGCGTTTTCGAGATGGAAGAAACTGCTTCGAATCCTTACCGGACGAAGTCCCTACCTCGCATTCCCATCTAGTCGCACTTTAGCACAAGTTCGATCAGAGCCGTTCTCTGAATTATGGTTCACCGCTGCAGTCCCAACCAATGCTACAAACAACAGTCGCGATGAATTGGTGGACACACCATTCGTCCGCTCGGAAGGCTCTCCCGCAGGAGGGTTGCCAAACAACGGTAACGACCACAAACCGCCAGACGAGCGGACTTTGAAGTTAGGCAAAAGTAAGAGCATTCAACAGCTAGATGAATTGCTGACTGACCGACAACAGCACTGCGAACGCTTTCACCTCTTCTACCTAATATCCTCACTACACAACTACCTCCCGAAGTCATGTCACCACATATATCCCTTCACCTCTTCCCCTCAACGCACCCACATCTCCCCGTCGTACGAGGACGAATACCATATCGAGCTGCGCTCTTGACCGCTCCAGTAGCATGGGGCTGCGTCCCAGTAGTCGGCAACGTCAAGCTCGAAATCCTCAGTGAAAAGATAGTCCGCTCAGGCTTCATCACCGCCCCCTCCGAACTCGAAGAACAATCTGGCAACCTCAGCGAAGAAAAGCTAGTAGTTCGCTGGCGCACCGAACCTAAAAGAAATGGCAACGGGAGCAACACCACCAATACAATCCACACAGACTCTCCAACATCAACATCCAGCGCCATCGACAACGGTGGCATAAACCGCGGTCTAAGCACCCTCCTCGGCGGCGACAGACCTCTCTTCACAACAAAAGATGCCTCCGGCTCCGACACATTCACCGGTCTATTCATTTTCTCCTTCGACTCCGAAGGACGAATCGCAAACCACACGATCGAACACGCGGACGAAGCAGGCGGATTCGATAAGACGAGTCCCGTCGTCACGCTGACGGACTGGTTACTCGGCAAAGCTCGATGGCGCGCCGCCAATGAGACTATGATACCCGGGTTGGCATATAAAGTCAGGGTATGCAGAGACGAAGGGCTGCGGAAGCATGAGTACTGGCGCCGACGATAAGCATCGTGCGCACTTACATACTGTACATATACTACTACAATGCTGGCAACACATGGTGAGACAAGCAACAGCGCGGCGCGGTTGCCGTGAATGCGAAATGTGAGGTGATACATAATGATTTACGACACCACTCTACTCTGCTCTACTCTACTCAGGGGCAAGCGACTTCTCTATGTAACAGAAGTATATTTTGTATACAAATTATTGTGTTAATCCGAAGGCACATGCATTGCCATATTACCTGTTGATCAAAATGCCATATAAAGACATACCCAAAGCACTTCGGACTTCAGATCTCTGCTCCCATTCCAATTTGTTGTCTATCAAAAATCGAAAACGGCAGATTTATTCTTAATGTTGAGTGATTTATTCGTAGTTAACGCAACGCAACACAACACAATACAATACAACATAATATAGCTAGATATATACCCCTATAGCTAATTCGTCACACAGACGCGCACTATCGATAGGACATGTGTTACACCTACACATCATCTCAGTAGGTACAGTAGATACTCGCAACCATCAATATGTACATATACTCCCTCCCAATCCCATATCCCAAGGCACCCCCTATCAAAGTACGTACCAACAACTACGGTATACCCCTCCTGCTATCTCTCCTTTAAACTGCCTTGTTCAGATGATGTATATAAATGCTCTACGACAAGATGGATGAAACGCTAGTGTTAAGGCAAAGGCAAAGAAATGTATTTGGTAGTCGACTATGGAAATTATTTATTCTCTCTTTTCATGATATTCGTGATGGTGTGATGGGTATGTAGCTAGTCCGTCGTCTTTTTCTGCATGGTCATTTGTATCTGTCTCAGACAGTGTTTTCTGTGGCATTCATAAAGGACCAGGAGACACAGTGGCAAACATTGACATGAAACAT
>Ga0068621_1000136_pt1 | contig 9913 bp, 8 predicted proteins | sample InSIn5SAF170_FD_77485 | JGI IMG/M metagenome (GOLD analysis project Ga0068621, IMG submission 77485) | Clean room microbial communities from NASA Spacecraft Assembly Facility at Jet Propulsion Laboratory, Pasadena, California, USA -... ... | reverse complement strand
GGAAACGGGATGCAAGATACAATCCCTCCCGGAGATCGAGGTTGTTTAGCAGGGGATGGTTCTCGTCCTTGTACTTCATGTTCTCCCTCCACAGTCGTGTTCAGTTTCGACGCAGTTCTTTTCTTAGGCGTTACAACTGTAGCCTTAGCTGGAGAGGGCGAGAAAGGTGGAGTAAAGTATGGGGACTTAGTGATCGCGATCTTTCTGTTCTTTGTAGTTTGCTTGACAGTTGCGTCAAGTTTGGGTGCTATCACTTCACTTCGTACAGTGTTACAGTCGCCGGTTGATGTTGGTATCTCAAGTGGTACAATAACAACTTCTTTCTTGACAAATCGACCTCGAGAGTCTCGTTGTGGAGGTATTTTTGGAGCAGGAAGAAGTACGCTATCTGCATCACGTCTAGTCGTAAATGAACTCTTTTCTACAGGCACATCAAGCGTGATGTCTAACTCTCCTCGAGTTCCGACTCCGATTGACTCTGTACCCAATCTTACTTGATTATCAATTGCAGATGCGTCAGAATCCAGAGCATGACTACCACCCGCACAGTCCTGGTTCTCTACGGGTGGTCCCCTTTTGACTCTTCCACAGCATTCTCAACAGTCTTCTGTGCTCTTGGCTTTCGATTTCGTTTCTTCTTTGGCTTTACATCTGTAGATTCCTGCTCATTAACAAGAGCAGTTTCGAGTGGCAATCGAGTCTCAAATACTGGCTCAGGCGCCTCAGTTTCCACATCCTGAGTGGAGTCAGCCATTATCGTGTCTCCTTCTGACAGGCGATTGTTGTTCCTCTTCCTCTTTCGCTTGGACTTTGCTTCTCCATTCGTCACGGGCGGTACCTTTGGAGCATCAGATGTATCTCTCGTCTCTGGCTGCAGTCTGCCATTTTCTCGCACAGTCTTTTCCACAGTCGCAGCAGCTGCTTTGACAGCTTCTCTAGCCTTCTTGGCCATCTCCAAGAAAGAAGCTGATTGCTCTGCTTTCTTTGTTTCGATCGCCGTACGTTCAATATTGGGATCTTTTGCTGCCAAATTCATAGCTATTTGTCGTTCACGATTCCTCTCGGCAGCTTCAGCCCGCCTCTGCTTCTTGGTCAACACTGGTTTTTTTTCTTGCTGCTTCACTGCAACTCGAGGTTTTGCGGATTCAGATGCTCCACGATCGACTGACACCACATCACCTGATGAGAAGAAGGTAGGCTCCCGCTGTCCATCATCTCCGTTTGTTGTTACGGTCGCTCCTGCCAGTTGAGGCGTGTCTTGCAAAAGATCGTTTGCCAGTGAAGCAATCAGGTCGTCTCTAGCAGCTTTAGTCTTTCCAATTCCTACAGTCGAGGCACCAGGTTTCGAGAAATGATTCGACTCGGTAGGTCCGCGTTTGACTCTTTTCCTAGGCGGTTTCTTGTCTTGTACATCTACCTCGACAGCTTCAGCTGGAGTTCCGGCGATTGATATCATCGTATCTGTCTGTTCTTCATTGTCCTTATACCAATCCTTAGAATTGACCAGATTCAATTTCTTTTCGGCAGCTTCCTTGGTTCTGGCTTCTTGTTTAAGTCGTTTTACCTCCTTCTTTGCAGCCGTCTTACTGATTACTGGCTCTGCTACTGACTCGACCTTGGCTTGCGATGCTTGAACGGCTGATTCATTAGGTTGCCGTGCATCGGTAGCGCGCTCATCTTTCGCATTTCTCTTACGCTTGCGCTTGGGTTTCGGCTCCGAAATAGATGGCGTTGTTGAAGTAGGCAAAATAGGTTCCGATTCCACCATATCTTCCTGTGCTGTTTCGGTCATGGTCACATCTTTATCTTTCGGTTCCTCTGCCTCAGTTGCCTTGATTGATTGAGAAGGCTTTTGTACCCTCACAGAAGCAGCTTTTGGCGGCTTACTCGTTCTTGCACGTTTTGCCTCTCTTTCTGCTCTTTCTTTGTCCTGTCTCGCCTCAGACTCCTTCTCCCATGTGTCTCTCAATTTTGCCAACGCTTGTAGCGCATCGCCCTGACCCAACTGGAGCTTTTCCTTGAAATATGGGAAGAAGACCTTGTTAAACTCCTTCTTCGTTTTAGCTAACTTCCAAGCTGCATGTCCTCGCGCAAACGCCTCGACCTCTTGTACTATCTCTTCGCTAGATCTCTGTAGCTTCTGCTCAGGCTCTGCTTGAGCCTTCTTTCCAGCCGTTTTATTTATTCTTTCCTTCTTGCTCAGCTTGATCTTTGGTGTAGAACTTACTGCCTGGGGAGCAGGGACCGTTGCGACTTTGATTGGAGAGGCGATTGGTGCGACTTGTTCCTCATAATCATCGTCAGATTCGTCCTCACTATTCTCCTCCTCCTTGCCACCTAGTTGCTCCGCTAACAATCTCCTTCTGGCTTCAGCTTCAATTAACTCCAGATCGACATCGTCTACCATATCCTCGTTAGACGAAGGCTGATCCAAGAGAGTCTTGTAAGAATATCCACCCTCGCGGCCAGATCCTGACGTGCTACTCAACATATCCACACCATTGCTCTCGACTTCAGTAACTGCAGGAGTCTCGACTAGATCTTCGTCATCGTCAACAGGCCGAGGCTGACTCGAAGGGGGAGCTCGTTCGCGCTCTTCGTCGGTGCTGGAAATTGCTTCGTGTTGTGACTGTTGCGCAGAAGAGGATTGCCGCTGTGAATTCTGCTTTTCATTCACATCAGCTCAAGTTTCCGACGTGACAATTTGCCCAAAAGGTTTTCGATTCACTCACCATCAGCTGATTGTCGCCCTGACTTTCCATGCCAGCTGTCGAGCTGGGAACTTCCTGTTTCTTTGCTCTAGGGACCCTCTTCCTCTTTCTTGTGGCCTCGCTGCTTTGTGATGCTTGACTCGTTGTTAAGTTGTCTTCAGTATTGAGCGCTTGACTCTGATCTTGCGTCGAAGCTTGCGAAAGGATTATAGTTTCTTGAGGATTTGTCCCACCAACGGGCATGGTGGGAATGGGAGAGCTCATGTCTTCAATCGGTCTCTTTCGTGTTAAAATAAAGGAAAGGAACTACCACAGCTCTCAGAGACTTCGGAATGATGCCAGGGAGAACTGAATCAATTTATGTTGTGGCCTGTTCGAAGGCGCAAAGTCACGAAATGCAACAAGGTATTTTTTATTTTTTGCAAGTGAAGCTTTGAAGAAAAGGTGCTTATCGCTATCGCCGAAAAAGGCTGTCAACAGATTGGTCCACATATGTTACTCCTGCATAGCTGCCTCTTTCAATTCCTCACTTGAATATATCACACCCTTTGCTATGTAAATAGACGACTGCTTCAACTGCCTGCAAGGACCGTCACTAGCGAAGCGGATCTGTGATTGTTGTGCGATTGGTATCAAGGTATACTTGCGAGTTTTCATGGCTTGCTTCAACATAGATATAGATAATTACAGCCATGGTAACGAGTTCTCCAGTTCGGAAATCCATCTTTGCAGACGAGTGAAGAAGAACGGCTGATCGTATACCGGACGAATGCACCGCGCATTGCTTTTGAACGCTTACCGGGATTCACTTTGAAGTTTCTGCAGGGAGATTCTCTGCAGAACCAAAGGGCTTCACCAAATGGGAGATTGGATAGGATATCGAACATTCAAAGCAGATTTTCATCTTCACACTAGCATTGTTCAAAGAAGCAAATCCTAGAGTTCTCCTCCGCTTGCCCATAGCACTACTTCCACCCTTCCCCACAGCTCCCTTCCTCATGATCCTAATGATAGAACCAATAACCCTATCAAACAAAGACACAAAGTCCTGTCTACTAGTGTCAAGATTTTCGCAATTGTCAAATAGAACATAGAACCTAAGGATATTAATTCGCAAAACTTAGTCTCACTTATAATATTGTAATCAACTTACCCTACTAAAGACAAAAGCTGGTGTCCTCTACCAATTGGGGCAACCGCAACGACTATCTATATCATAATGTGAGTAATCGTAGTCAAGAGATTACCCTAATATAAGTGTATAACAAAATTGTTAAGGAAAGTGGATAAAAAGCTAAACGAAACTTTTACAAGAATCTAGAGTAACAAGCATATATATCCATATGATAGCTTTTAATAGATAGCAGCTCCAGACATTTATCTTGAGGACAAAGGGGAGAGCTTCCACTCGAAGATAGACGGATCGTGTCCAGATCATAGAATTATACTCACTCGCTCTGTTGATGCAATTGGCCAGGCAGCCAGCAGGTGAGCACGTAATACAACCAGGCCAACAACTACTAGAGCAAATCGTATATTCGAGCCTATGGCATTCATTGTCACAGGCCCGAGCGACAACCGTTGGGCCATCTGCTGGCTCGGATGAAACAGCAATAGGGGTTGCTGCTGCCATATGTGCAAAGGTAGCAAGTGCCATTACAAAGGCGGGGATATGGTAAAGCTTCATACTGAAGGTTTGGAGAGAAGATGGTGTTGGATGTTTGTCTTATAGCAACGAGAATAGGTATAGTACCTGGATGTAATCAATTGTTGACTTGAAAGATTACTGTCGATCAGGAGCAAGAGGTACTGTTTCGAGGGGGACTCCTATCCTCTTTATATAGGAAGCGGAGCTACTACTATCTTCTCCTGTGTAGCAGGAGTAATATACTTTTCCTAGCCTAAAGACCATTCAAGGCGGAAGTCATTGAGGATATGGAAGCTGGGTCTCCGATCTTCCGAGTTTAGAAATTCTTGAACCCTTCTGGTTGCTGTGCCACAACATTGACATAAAACGTTGAGGTTAAATTCATCATATAGTTACCCTGCAATTCCAGAGAATGGAAGCACGTTGTCAACCCTCGTTGCCATGATGCACGTAAACAGATATCTTATAATGAAATTTACTCTAATTGGACAACTCAAGAACAGCTCTTTCTGTTCCGCTGTGTGTAGCTTATATTTATACAATAGCTCGCGCTTAAGCAGCCAATATTCCAAGAGTCATTCATCCGGAAAATCGACACCTTGAGGACTGCTCACACTCTACAGGACGGGCTGCGTAGTCTCACAGCTCATGACACGGACAACAGTAAATGGATGTAGTTTCAAAAAAGTCGCATTTTCAAGTATTGGCACAAGTCTACAATTCCAATCTCCAACTCCCAAGCACAAAAGCTCGAGTATGAAGGTTCTTCCACCTTTCCACCTCGACTCTCTCCTTCCAGCATGCTTTGTACATATACTACTCACACAACCACCAGATATCTTCCTCCACCACAGACAAAGGAAAAGTGCATCATTATTTTCGAGATGTGACAGTGTGAATGTGGCGATGGTATGGTAAGGTGATCGAGGATTTAGTGTCGTCCACCCTGCTTGATTGGTGCGTTGTACACGAGCTTTCTCGCCTTGACTGGTGCCCATTTATATCTCTTGACCCAAACGCTCAATCCCCACAAAGCAGACCCGATGACGATAACCTTAAGACCCATCTTCTTTCTCTGGTCCATCTCGGGCTCAGCAGCCCAGTTCAAGAACTCAACCACATCCTTGGCCATCTGTGAAGTCGAGGCTGGAGTACCATCTTCGTACTCAACCAAATCGTTGTAAAGGACACGAGCCATGGCAATACCGGTACCTGGGAAGTATGGGTTGAAGTTCAAACCCTCTGGAAGCTTGACACCTGCAGGAGGCTCCTCAGGGTATCCAGTCAACAGTGAAAAGATGTAGTCACATCCTCCGTGACGGGCCTTGACCATAAGGGATAGATCAGGTGGCAAAGCACCGTTGTTGGCGGCACGAGCAGCCTGCTCGTTCTTGTATGGGGATGGAAGGTAGTCGGAAAGCTTTCCTGGTCGCTTCTCAATCTCTCCCTCATCGTTGGGCTCGCTGTCGTACTCGTTCTCTTCGGCCATGGCCTTAGCCTCATCTACAGTGTGGGTGACACCAACGAGAGCTCTGTATGGGATACGTTCGAGGGAATGACATGAAGCACAAACTTCTTGGTAAACTTGGAAACCTCGACGAAGTCTAGGGCATTATTAGTGGCGCACCACATGAAATAGAAAAATGTCTTCTTACGCTTGATGATCGAAAGTCTTTGTCCATAAGGCGTGTTGCCATGGGTACTTTGTAGGATGCAAACTAAGAGAGAACTCAATCAGTTCCAGTTCGATTGTGGTTGGGAGGTAGCGCGATGTAAATTCGTCGAGCATCAACCCAAATGAAGCCATTGTGTCAACTCACCCTTCCTCGGCTGGAGTCATAGCCTGTAGCTCAGGACCGTAGAGATGATAGTACCATGCTGCAGAGCTGACGAAGACAGCAGTGGCAGTGGCACCAGCGACGTTCAGTCGAAAGGGTGAAGATTCGGTACCGGAGCTCCACGACGAAGCAGATCGCTAAAACACAACAACAATCAGCCATCAATCTTCAATTGCCAGCCATCCCCCATCAATTCACTCTCCCTCTATCCTCCTCCAAGCTTGATATCCTCCTTTTCGAGATGATTTGAGGTCTTGCCGTACCTTCGATGTATTGATCGCTCCATTCCGAACAGCTCCGATTGCGCGCGTCGAGCGCAGGCTTGATCTGGCCAACATCTTGTGCAGGATAGGCCTCAGCTGGAGGTCACTTCGCCGTGCAAGTTGAGGACGTTAATTGGGTTGTGGGGTATGATAGTGGTGGTAGATGGAGAGGTCGTGGTCAGTTGGAAAGAAGGCAATTTTGAGATCCCCGACCAGCTTTGCAAAGTCTTACATCTGATTGGTCGACACAACATGAACTATCTCCATGCATTTCAACCCTAACCCTTCCGATTTACAGCTCTAACGACCACTATCGGTGGTGTTAGAATTTCTGGCAAAGCGACAGACATCTGTTAAATATCAGTGCAAGGATTGCGTGCATAATCTTGCACGCTATGTCAAAGATAGAGCTCCTTTCATTGTCCCTTTGATCCTCTAAGTCACTAGTCATTGTGCGATCTAGTCATGTGCCCTGATCTTTACTCTCGCTTTATTATGGTATCAAAATGCAGTAAATACAGAACTTTTGTGATTCTCGAGAACTCCAAAAATGCCACAAAACACTACTTATGCATGTCCATTGGGACCTTTGGCAAGCTCTCTTCGCTTGGCGACAGCATTCGCAAGCACTTCAAGCACAGATTCAGTATCATCCCATCCGATGCAAGCATCAGTAATGCTAACACCGTAAGCCAATCCTGCCTTGCCCTCCTTTGGAACTTTCTGTGCGCCTACATACTGTCAGTAAAGTTGATTGTGAATGGTTGGTGTGTTGACTTACCCTCATTGATGTTACTCTCAATCATGACTCCCATGATGGCATCCTCACCCTTCTCAATCTGCTCCGCCAGAACAGCAGCGACCTTCGGCTGATTCTTGTGGTTCTTCAACGAGTTGCCGTGACTGCAATCAACCATCAATCTCTGCTTCAATCCCTTCTTTGCCAATGCCTCCTTAGCCTCGGCAATGCTCTTCGCGTCATAGTTCGTTCCCTTTGTGCCCCCCCTGAGGATCACGAAACAGTCCTCGTTGCCCACGGTGCCAACGATAGCCACCACACCGGGCTTTGTGACGGACAAGAAGTGGTGGGGATGAGCAACTGATCCAATGGCATCGATGGCGACGCCAAGGGTACCATCCGTTCCGTTCTTGAATCCAACAGGGAAACTCAGTCCGGAAGCCAACTCTCTGTGCAATTGACTCTCAGTAGTTCGTGCACCAATGGCGCCAACGCTCAATAGATCTGCTAGGAATTGTGGTGAGATGGTATCCAACATCTCACTGGCGAGCGGCATTCCCTTCTCCGTCAAATCCACGAACAATTGTCTACTCGTCCTCAAACCCTTATTGATCTTGAAACTGTTGTCGATATCAGGATCGTTGATCAGACCTTTCCAACCGACAGTCGTACGTGGCTTCTCGAGGTAAGAGCGCATAACAATGAGTAGATCTTGAGAGTACTTCTCCTTCAGCTTGAGCAGTCTGTCGCAGTATTCGAGGGCAGCAGGAGGGTCGTGGATAGAACAAGGGCCGATGACGACAAGGAGCCTGCCATTCTTGTCTGTGCCTTGAACGACTTCTACAGACTCGTTGCGGCCGTCGAGGACTGTTCGTTTCGACTTTGCGGATTGTGGGATTTCATGCTGGAGGAGATCAGGCGCAGTGAGAGGATTGTAGCCGCGAACTGAAGAATCGATCTGTTAGCGGACCGATCATTCAACTCAACTAATAGTATACTAACTGCGCCAATCTTCTGTGTCTTCCCTATTCCCCAGATTCTGGTTTTCGATATAGTAGCTCTGTAGACTGTGAGTCAGACGAGGGGCAATCAAAGACAGTTTCGAAATCTTCGTTTCAATCAATTGAGTGTGTAACTTACAGTCATTTTTTAGGGGTTTCGATCAGAAAAGCTGGACAGTAATTGTATTTTGGTACAAACACAAAAGCACTCCGTTGTGAATCACAGCGATTTTCGGCGGCGAAGTTATGTAGTTGTACAATTTACTGCCCTTAAGTGGCTTGCGACGTCATCCAATCAACTTTTGGCGGGGTGGTGGTCGAGACCCGACGGCATGCGAAGAAATTGACAAAGTGATGGCAAAAAGTCGTCTATATGTATATTGTGAATGTGAGTAGGCAGAGGCCTCAGAGGATGTAGTTATATATTCTTTATTTGGATTCTTTTTAGAACATGTCTGAACACACTTGAGGGCAGCTTTTGTGATCAAACTTTCGGTAGCATACCCACTAGATGCCATCCAAAGGCGTCCCTTGACACTACCACATGTGCATAGATTGTTCAGGCAAATCTCAATAATCACTGTCGAATATCACCGTACATATGCATGCAGTATGTCGCATGCTTCTTGGTATCATTTACGCTTGCTTATTTTGAAGCTCGAAAAGGCCATTCATCATACTCATAAGTGCGATTTTGGTGCCAGAAGACCAGGAATATCATCGACTTGTTTACGACCTTCCAGAATATCTGCGAGGGTGTCAGTCTGTAAGGCTCAACTTAGATGTATGGTACTTACCAATGACAGCTAGAAATAGTGGATACTCCTGCTCTTTGCCTTTTGACTTCAAGAAGCTGTTCACTTCTTTTGCAGTGCTCGTTCCTTGCAACTTCTGACCATTCAACTCGGTATTTTCGACCTCATCCACAGATACTCCTCTTTCGACTGCCAACTTTGCACACCTGAAGTTCCTTCCACCACTGCAACTCGTGATGAGATCAGCTACTCCAGCACTCTCTTCTGTAAAAGTACCAGTATGGACAGTCTCTCCAAAGAACTCTTTGCCAAACTTGACCATTTCCAGTAGGCCTACACGCATAACAGCTGCTTTAGCGTTGTCACCCCATCCTTTACCGTCCACAAAACCTGCAGCCAGTGCCACGATGTTCTTGAGAGCACCTCCAAGAGACACACCAGCTACGTCCGACACCATCTGTACATGGAAATATGGTCGATGGAAGAGGGCTTGGAACGTCGCATGATCGAGTGGTGGATATTCCGTTGGCAGTGCCTTGAGCTTTACCTTACTTGGCTTTCCCTTCACGTCTTTATGCTCCTGATCAGTATCTGTGATTGTAAGATTTATCTGTGAAGACGATGGCGAGGGTCCAGAAGGTGTTGGTGCACGAGAGTCGACTGTGGGAGGATCATATGCGATGGTTGTTTCCGACCATTTCTCGGCTGCAATCTCATTCGCGATGTTTGCGCCGGAGAGAGCTCCGCAGTATATGCCTAGTCCTTCACCAATCCATTCCGAGAACAAACTGATCTCCGAGGAAGTGACGTTGACTCCTTTGATACAGGAGATGCCGCGAGCAAAGGGGAGAATCTTGCCTTCCAGCTCCTTCGAAATCTTCCCGATAAACTGATGTGGCAAGTTGAAGATCAATATCGAGGAATCTTTCACAGCATCGACCAGTGACGGATTAGCGAT
>Ga0068621_1000133_pt1 | contig 9974 bp, 13 predicted proteins | sample InSIn5SAF170_FD_77485 | JGI IMG/M metagenome (GOLD analysis project Ga0068621, IMG submission 77485) | Clean room microbial communities from NASA Spacecraft Assembly Facility at Jet Propulsion Laboratory, Pasadena, California, USA -... ... | reverse complement strand
GGGGAATGCAAAAGAGAGCATACCTTTCAAGTATCAAAGCTTCCAAGAAGTGTAAGATCGATTTGCGTGTGGAACCAAGACGTTGGCCCGGAGTTCTCTCACAGCCTCGTTGTTTACTTTCCTCGTTGCCCAGTCAGGCTTTGTTCGTTACGTCGTCAAAGAAGTCTTGTCGTTACAAGCAAACACAACAATCCAAAACTTTCAGGTAATCGCAAAAGTGGCGAAGGAGCAAGAAGAAGGTATAGAGTTTTCTATTGAAGAAGTAGAGGATGTCAAACCAAGAATATCGCATAGATAAATGGTTCAGACATCTTTCGTCTCCTGCCTCTTCAATTGTTTTTTGGGGGAGGCTGAGGTGGGGCGCTGGAAGAGCTTCAGGGGGTTGATGGTCAGGGCCTGTCGAAGCGAGCCTTGGTCTGTCGCATGCTGAGAAACACTCCCAACTTCTACACGCGCGTGAGCATAGAACTCTATTTGGTCCTAGTATATATTCTTTTCTCACTTCTTGATGTGCGGGAAGAATACTTTGGTATTCTCTCAGTCATAGAGTTCAGGATATTTCTCAATGGGTATCTTGGTTGTCACAATGACCTTTGAAGTTCTGCGCTGTCGAGAAATCTCGCTAAAATCTCCAGCCCCCTATTTCATGACGACGAGGGAAATGAGGATGAGGTTTCATAAATGAGAAAGCGTCACTGCCACCAGCCTCGCTGCCATAAGATGAGGACTCGTACAACGCATGAGCCTATAGTTGCGTGAAAGATGTGCAGGGAATTTTACTGTATTTCTCACTGCGTATTTCATGAATCTCATGGTCTCCGTGTATAAGGTACCCACCTGAGACCTTATCCCCAACATATCATGAATGTGCACTAAACAGAAGAAATTCATCATGCTTTTCTTAGTCTTAATACCTTCCATTGAGAATCGCCTATAAAAATGATTGATCGGAGACTTCTTACTGGTCTTATCTATCCTCTCTACATTGTCTTCTTTCTCGAATTCTATTCTGAATTGGCATACGCTATAACTTATCTCAAATCATCATGTCTTCCACTTCTGGATCCAACTCGTGCTGATTATGAGCAATACCGTTCTTTTTTAAGAAAACTTTTCAATATCCCACAAGAACTCCCTCTCCCCTTCAAATTCATCACCTTTCAACTCCCAACTCTCTCTTTCCAAACTCCTCCCCGTGACATAGCAATCCTCCCTAATATCCTCTACCAGCGCTTCCAGACTATTGTAATCATATTCTGGCCTAATGAAACCCAAAACGCTGACCCTCATCTCCGATCCGTAAAAGTCCTTGCCAAACTCATGCAATACGTGAACCTCTGCGCTTCTTACAGTGTTCTTATAGAACGGGTTGTAGCCAATTGACATGACGAAAGGGTAGGTTCGCCATCCTTTTTCTTGTTGTGAAGCGGGAGGAAGGAGTATTGAAGGTGTTGGGAAGGTTATAGGTGAGAGTTTGGTGGGTGAGAGAGTGCTGCTGTCAGGAGGTGGTTGTGTGGATGTTGGGACAGGGGAGGAAGTAAGTGCTGGGTGGTCTGGTGGAAGTTGGACTGATGACCAGCCAAAATATACGCCCGATGTTGCCTCTTCTATCCAGGGGATGTTCTCGATTGAGATGTTGGCGGTTGGGATACCGAGCTGTGAAGAGCATGTTAGCACTGTGAAAACCAGAATACACACAGTACACTTTCGAACTCTGCTATCCTCAAATTGGCACACCTCTACTGATTGTAAAAATCAACAAGAGCAGCAATGTTTGAGCAATCGCACAAACATTGCATATTGTCATCCTCTAACGCACCTCTTTCGAACCTCGTCCAAATCCCGAGACAACCTTCCCGCTTATCCTCAGTGGATAAGGCTTTTCTGGTCCCGCATCACTCCCAATAACTTTGTCGCGGGGCGCATCGGGTCGCTTCATCCTGCTCTTTCACTTTTTCTCGAAGCCTCCGTCAGAAAACCAAATGTTGGGAGCTTCGGATAGCTTTAAATGAGCTGATGGAGGGGCTGGATCAGGCTCGGAGTCCGAAGGTGCCAGGCGTGAGGTTGTGCGATTGGGCGAAATCTTGTGCAGCGTATATGATGGGAAGAACTGTGTTCGGAACGGGAGCCTCTAGACGCTTGTTTTCAGAAAGGCAAGTTCGGCTGGGGACATGAAAGGGAGAGTAGATGAGTAGGTGGAGGGGTCATATAAATAATATACGAGGCTGAAGCGGGTCAACGGCTTCCGCTTATCTTGCCCTGGCGAGGCTGGCAGAGTCAACAATGGGCAAACTGATTTGCGAATTGATATGTAAGAATGATGCTACCACAACGATGTGAACGAAAGTATTTAAATTTTGGTATACGAGTCTATGAAAGCACGTATCAGTTCCAACTACGCCACTTAAACAGCAGTCTTGTGTTACTCAAAGTCCTTCTGACCACTGACCAACTATATCACAGCAGGCTTTATCTCCATAATGCCGCTCTGACTACAAACTAGAATGTAAATTACAAAGAGAACAATCCCCACCCTCAAAACGCCACCCATCGAGGGCTAAAGACCTTTCTATTGAGAGCAGTCGTGTGCCCGTCCCATCCATAACCCGCCCACCCAGATTCTATGCAAAATGTGTTTGGACGCCAATTTTGTACGCTCAGAATGTAATAAAAAAGCAGAAAAAGGTTGCAAAATTTGTGCTCGAAGAAAATGCAGTTATATGCAAGGTAGAAACTGTAAGGTCCATCAGTTCATTGTGTCCCGAAAAAGCTGAGCGAGACACAGTGCACTTACGTTCATGACGATCATCATCGGAATATCAAAAACATCTCTCTTCACTGTCCAACAATAGCTGCAATCCAGACCTCCCTCTTTCTCTAGACGAGCGATACCATGCTCACCATCAATTTCTCTTACGCGGTTACCCATACCACCAATACCACCTGCGACTGCTTTTCGTTTTCGATTATGTTCATCATCTTTGATTTCTGGGCTGGTTGACTCATTCTCTTTTGGTTGATATTTGAGTAACTTGCACCGTGTATTCACGCTTCCTCGACTATCCCCATAGGCCAAACGCGCAAAGTCTTCGTAGAACTCAATAACACTGTCATCATCGAGCAATTCAGCAAGGAATACCGGTTGAGGTTTCCCATCCTTGGTATCTGCTAGGTTGAGTGAGCGCATCCTCGGCGTAGCCATGCCTGCACGCCCTGAATTTCCAAGACTGGCAGCACCAGAATTCATAGCGGAACCAGTTTTGCCAGTATTAATATTCAGATTTGCTTCTTTCCCAAGAAGCACAACTTTTCTCCATCCAGTTAGCAGAGTAAACTCCTTGTTAACTGCAGCCACTTCGCCTGTCCTTCGACACACCAGTGTTGGCGTACAGCAATCGAGCATGAAATGCTCATATTCGAAGAGTGTTCGTTGGAAACATTTCTCCATAAAAATCAGATCCTGTCGATTCAGCGTTTTCGTATTTGCGATAAAGGACGGACGAATAGAGGCAAGAGACTTGGCGATTCGCAAAGTCTTGTTTGGTGAGAAGCGTCTCTGCAGGAAAGCAGTCAGAGCATGAAAGCCGTTGGTGTAGGGATATGGTTCCTGCACAGTATCGTATATCGCCGATGGATCTCGTCTCTTGCCAAGGACGGATGCTGCACCAGTCTTCAAAGTATTTGACTTGGTATCCTGGCGTTTCGCTGGCCTATGTTGTGGTGTTTGCTGTTGATGCGGAGTGTTGAATTGGGCTATTGTAGGTGAACTCTCAAATCCCATAGTGGTCGCAGAAGGGCTTGCATTAGATTCTGTGTTCGGGCTATGATGACTCGTATTACCCCCAGCGATCGCATAAGCTTGAGGAAGGCCATGGTGGCCGTAAATTCCCGAATTTTGACGATCAAGTCCGGGAACGAAGTCTGGAAGCATGTCTTGTCCGTACATGCCATATTGATTGATGTTATTCGTGAACACGCCATTATTGAATCCATCCCCCATCCCCTGGGAGGATATCGATCCGTTTTCCTTGATGGGAGTATCTGCTGTAATGGCTCCAGAAGACAGATGCCCTAACATGCCGAATTCCAATGCACCATAGGTGTTTCCAAAGTTGATGCCTTCTAGATCGAAGTTGAATAAAGCCGGATTACTAGGGTCGAAAAGTGCACCGCCAAAGTTGTTCTGTACATCATTGGTGACTTGTGGCATTGATAGTGTTTGAAGAGAATTGTTCCGACTGACTTGGGTCTGAAAGGTAGGCGACAATGGTGACTGTTGACTGGTATATGATAATCTTGCTTGTAAGGGTGGTGGCATCTGATTCTGTGTTTGATTTGTGAAGAGAGCATAACTCGGAGGGTTGTCATCAGCAGTGAAAAAGTTCAAGGGGGGCGACGCATCTGAGATCGTGCTTGCCGTTGGGGGGCCGTTATTGGTGACATTGTTACTGCTATTTGATCGACTGGCAGCGTTAGCCTGGTGGTTGTAGTTTGGTCCAAGCACCGGACGAAGAGCTTCTGGAGGTGCATCGTGTAGATATTTGGCCTTCTTTCTCACGCCGTCTTGACACGCATCTGCGAGTCCTCTTTTGATACATCGTTGACATGGTCGTTCGTCACCTAAAGAAATTAGTCTTGTCAGAGAAGCAAATCCTCCTCATGATACCGCTATGATTGTGTCTGAAGTGAATGAAATCTGTGCTGACATACCACATGTCAGATGTGCTCTTTGGCAAGCGAAACATGCCCGCCGCGCCTTCTTTCTTCGTGGTCGCAACGGGTCTTTCGCATCTAATTTTGGCTTTGTAGCGCCTACAGCCTTACCATTCTCATCCACTTCTCCTGATCCAAACTTTGATTCTGCCATGTCGTGACCTTCTTCTTTCACGGTATGCGATTCATGCTCATGGTCACTATACTCGTGCTCTGATCCGCCATCAGAGACTTCGAGGTCCTCGATCTCCAGCTCACCCACCATCTTAACTTAAATATCGAATGCTCAATTGGGATACAGTGCAATGGGATCCAAGCCTCGACTTGCGAAACCACACCTTGAGAGTCGATGGTCCTTGTAGGTCCGAGCTCAGGTTAATGATTTCTCGCTTGTTGCCGCTGCGGATTGGTTCGATGAAAGCCAGTAAAGAACAAAAACTCGTTGCACAACTCACGATTGGGTGTCGCGAACCGCTTAGTGCTCACTCTTCCTCGATAATGGCTTGCTCAACTGACTATCCAATACTTCTGGCTCTCTTATGTTTAAGCCTAACCCTTTGCCAGGTCCTTTCCAAGATGCCAGACTCACGACTTTCAAAAACCTATCACAGCTGAAAAAAGAGTCCTAAGATATCGTGATTGCGATAAAAGTATGCACCTTAAGTGGAAGCAGTCACGCAACAGGGCAAAGATTCGAACAAGCCACTGTGCAAGTATCCGATCCTTCAATCTCCCCACCACTTTCTACCTCGTGTCTCTTGGTTGACCGCGCGCGCACACATGCACGGATGATGACTTTGTTCAGTCGTCAACTATGTGATCGAGATGACTGCTTCTAAAGTGCATATAAATCGATTCGTCCGGTATACGGCCACGCAACGGGCTTTCCAGCTGTTGTTTCCTGTGTGACTTTCCCACGCGACGCCAGTGTCAGTCTGATGCAATTTACCCTTTGGGTTCTTCCAATGCCCACACTCTCAAATCACGACTAGCTTTGGCAGCTCTTGTCACACGACACTTGTTGTCCAGTCGCTATTCGGTCAAGTTCGCCGCGATCGTTGTTGATGTAATGCCCACGTTCCAAACAATGCTAGTCGCTATTGCTCGATTGCAATAGTGTAAACGTGAGGCCGTTTCCTCAATGAGCTGAAACAATTGTACTCGATGAGGGTAGGGTCGACTCGTGCGGTTAGGAGCACAAGGCCGAATGCGCAGCAGTGAACGTCGTACGCGATCAAGGATGGCTTGAACAATGCGATGCAGTATAACACCAACAATTCTAAGTCTGCGAGTGTCCGCGCGGTAATGTGCTCCAGCACAATGGCATTGATGCCCAAGTGCACGTCGACAGCGAGGAGGTTGGCTGCGGTGGATGCTCTCGAGGAGGGATTGAGAGCTGGCAATTGCCTTCCGAGGTCCCAAGGCGCATTGAATTTGGCGGCTGTCCGATTCGTTTCGTGAGGGTGAACGCTGAAGCTGTTTGAGTTGACGTTGACTAGCTGAGGAATAAAGTTTTGATCATTGGACGACGTCGTCTGAAAGGTTGCAATAGAAAAGAGTGGAGATGGGCTCCAGATGGTTCATGGCGGGGTTTCTTGCTAGTGCCGTGGATTGATGGGAGCTTCCTTTCTCCCTCTCTCACATATTCCCATGGAGAGAGCCGCCTGCAGATTCTGGCGGCTGCGCGACTTTTTCTCTTGGTTTTTATCCCAACACGAACAGCAGCAGCACACAAGACGAACCTTATTCAGCCGTGTACTACTCGGTCTATTGTCCGTGGATTCTTCCTAAATTGCTACATATCACACGATAAAAAGACCACATCTTCCAGATCTTGAGGTGCGACCCTCCAACAAAATGTAAGTATCTCTCGAGTACTGACAAGGTCCTCGTGTGAATTATTTCCGGATCCCGTTTTTCTCGCAGTAATCGACGGACGGACTCCCGCTGCAACAGCACATCACCAGCCACTCGCTTGGACGACCGCGGATCACGAACGATACCCTGGTCCTCGTTGTGATTACCAAATCCTTCTTCCCTCCGCTTCAGCAATGGAGACCACGACACTCTCAATCCACATCTCAGGAATGTAACGATATTGAAAATGCGCCATAGAGAGATACCACATTCTTGTGAGCTCATCTCTATGGTGAAAGGTCTCTTCGGGATCATTCATGATGTGATATGGTGCTTCATCTCCTGAATGGAGAAACCTGGTGCCAAGTCCACACACAGTCAGAAAAAGCACAACAATTGACCATGCCGGTCATTCCATTGGATCAGAATCGTGATATGTCACGCTTTGCATAACATGCCTTCAATAGTCATCATCACGCAGGTAAGAGATTACCTGCTCCGCGCCATTTTACTTGTTGTAGACTATGCTTGGCAAGTCGCACGCGCTGGTCATTGAAAGCATAAAAGTGTTCTGCTCCAAGATTTGGCAAGATGGGATTGTATAATGGCTTTCGGGGGTGAGCTTCTCGGTCGGTGTTACTCACAGGATTTAAACACTTGTATTACAGTTGATGACTTAATTACCTACTACGATAAGTTCCCTGTAACTCCTACGCTATGCCAAATATAGAGCCATTTCCACCAGTCTATTATCCGGTTCTGTTCCTACATCACTTTCTAGTATCACAACCACTTTTGTTCTACTCAACCGCTAGCAAATTTACTATGTCCTCTCAATTTCTTCCCGTATATGAAAAACAAATAGGGGAAAGGCATCATGGCCACGGTCAAGAAAGCCAAAACACTAGTGGCCCACTGATCACCTAAGCGATGATACATCTGCACGCCGAAGAGTGGGAACGCCGCTATTATTTTGATGTCAGCTGAGTGTAAACGGTAGAGCCACTGAATGGATGTGAAGTAGTGGGGAATAAAAGGCAAGATGTGAAGAAAGCAAGGATGAGAGACGTACCTGCGAAACTACTTCGTGCAAAACTGTTGGCTGCTAACGCGCTGGCTGCGTAGAGAGGATAGGCGTCTACCAAGAATGTGAAAACACCCGAGAAAACTAAAACCGTGCTTTACAGAAGTTAGTATCTGGTTCAGAATTTCAAACATGTTCACAAAGGGACATGCTAATTCTGAAAAACAGGAGGAGAGCCATGCTGTAAACGGTAGAGGTTGCGAGTCATTGTAGTGGTTAGACATGAAAGGTAGGTGATAGATGTGCAGTCTGCAATGAGACCATAATTGATCATGCAGGTACAAACACATCACTCGACGATCTGCAAACCCTCTCACAATGGCGATCATGGATGATCCCGCCACTACTGTATGCACGACATGCATGTTTCAAAATGAATCCTTCAATGAAGGAAGGTGACATTGACAAGAAAAGAGAGAACGTACCCCATTCCAAAGATAGCCGATCCGATAATTGGTACAATCCAATGCACAGATCTATATGTCGTCCAACCGAACAGAAACATGCCAATAGGTACGAGTACGGCACCCGCGATTGCTGGCGGGAGTCGGTATTCGGGTTCGCTACCACCAATCTCACCGGTCCTCTCCTCACGCTTTTTGATGAGGCGCACGTAGTTCTTGTGCCAATATGGATCCGTTGAACAACCCGAAATCATACCCACCAGGATACCCAAGAAACTCATTCCGGTTTGTGACAAGGTGAAATCATGGTTACCTTGAAACACTATCGGGAATGCCCCAAAGAAAAGGTATAGTGTGCCTAGTAAGATGGCAGAGAACAGACAAAGCAGCAACACCATAGATTCCAGGAACAACAATTGGAAAGGTCTTTTCAGTGAGAGCGCAATGGTCTTTGGGATCGATTTGTTATGTCGTTCCATTGGAGCTATCCAACGTTCATCGCCAGTATCTTTGCGTAACTTGCGAGCTTTGTCGCGTAAAAGTACTGGATGATAGGTTTCTGGTACAAGGAAAAAGATTGCGAGAAAATTGACACCCGACCAGATTAGAAGTACGTAGAATGTCCATCTCCAGCTGGTGTACTGGTTGATGAATCCGCCAAATAATGGACCAATACTTGGTCCGACGAAAGGGGAAGCAGTATAGATCAGCATCGGCAATTGAAGCTGTTCTCGATTGTACATATCGCCTACTGTACCACCAGCAACACTGAGGAAAGCACTGCCAGATACTCCGTCCAGAAAGCGAGCAATCAGCATGGTCTGAATGTTGCGAGCCACAGCCGAAGGTATGATCCAAATAAAGAAGAAGCTGAAAGAGACCAAGTAGATGGGTCTCCGACCAAAGAACTCGCTCAGAGGTCCAAGCAACATGGGTCCAATACCCAATCCCATAATGAAGAGTGACAATCCTAGGGTAGCCACGATTCGAGAACAATGGAACTCTTCCGTCATCTGGCCATAGACTGACGTATATATACTACTAGTACAGGTCCTGCAAAGGCGAGGTTAGCAACATAGTCTCAGCAAGCAATGAGTTCCCAGACATGGATCGTCGTATTGAAGACGAGACGATCATGGAGAATTGGCGCTGTACTTACACGCAGAGTGAACTTGCACTGACAATCAACACTACCAACCACTTTCTCGCCTTGGTCATACTTCGAGGATTCGCGGGATCATTTTCACCATTTTCCCAAGTAACCTCAAAAGGGTCCTTTTGCACACCTCCGTCCTTCTCCGCATCCCTCTCAATTCCTTCTTGTTCTTGCTCTACGATATCATCACATCCATATCCATTATGCGATCTCGTCCGACTGATTGATCGTAAAGAACTCGCTTTCTGAGTTGCACTTTGTGTAGTATTTCCAGCAGCTGTGCCATCGTCAGCAGCGTCAGTAAACCTGATCGGCTGAAATTCTTTCGACTCGTGGTTCAGTGTAGAATCTGATGGTGTTGTGTCCATTGTGGATTTGCTTTCTTCTCGTTGGAGGTTCGACATGGTTCAATCTATGTGCGCATCCGCCGACCACCTATGCTCTCAAATACCTCCGTTGTTCGTTTGCTCAAACAGTCCTTGCTTGTCTCGATAGAAATGCAGATTGATTTTTTGGTGCTCGGCCCGCAGGTACAGATATACAAATCTACCCGCTTTATGGATGCCGATGCCCGAAGTATGGCTATCCGAGTCAGTCAACCGTTACCACCTCGTGCGCAGACAGCCCAAGAATATATATCGTTTCAGACTTGCGCAGTGACTCAATGAAACACCGTGGGCCATGCCCAACGTTGCAACGAAACGCTCGTCATGTCGGCGAACTTTGTATGACGGATATTGCGGCAGTTGTTGAAAATATG
>Ga0068621_1000132_pt1 | contig 10029 bp, 7 predicted proteins | sample InSIn5SAF170_FD_77485 | JGI IMG/M metagenome (GOLD analysis project Ga0068621, IMG submission 77485) | Clean room microbial communities from NASA Spacecraft Assembly Facility at Jet Propulsion Laboratory, Pasadena, California, USA -... ... | reverse complement strand
GTGGACAATGATCGTGGAGGGTTCCAAGAGGCCCACGGCGCCCAAGTGGCATATGTTGTTTTGATAGCACATAGTAAGAAACGGGTAGATCGGCATGGCTGCTGCGCAAGCAGAATCAGCTCGATCATGAACATCGCGATGTCCCAATCCTACTCTATCCATGCTGTTTCTGACCCAATTCGGTGCCTTCAGCTCAGTCACATCACAGTTGCAGTGACGCAGGGCAACCTACCAATTGCCACAGCTCACACCCTTACCCAGGTTGTGTTCCTCTTGGCCTTTCTGCCAGTGGCCCCAGTCTCAGCAGGTTACAAACGACATTTTATTCACCCCAATCCTCCGCCGTATTGAGTAATCTTTCTATTACTACAAGGTGCTAAGCACCCTCAGACCCAACCCACTTCTCCCTTGTACCATCTTTCTTCGGAATCTTCAAGCGTGCCTCGACATCCCTAGGACGCCCCATTTGATCTTCCGAGCATCGTCGCCAATCCGCTGAAAGGTCATTCGCTCTCTGACCAACAAGCCCAAACACATTCTGCTAACGGACCCTCACGTATCACCTCACTGCCGCGCTCGCGTGCCTCATCTGTCTATATGCTCCTAACCGACAGACAATTCGCCTCCCCATGACATGCTTTGTTACTAGTCCAGTCCGTTTCTTCCTAGCTGCAGTGAGCACCTTCCTTCTAATAGGGTGCCCCGGCCGTATATTTTTCTATGACTCTTGCGCCACCCTCGCGCCTGCCTCAGACGACTCAGAAAGGACAGCACGACCTTGCTGGAAGGGAAAGTACGACCGTGTCACAGGAAGGCGTGACTGTGTAAGGTGCTGGACAGGAAATCGCAACTGTGTCTCTGACGACAGAGCCACGATCCACGTTGGGAGGGTGCGACATGTCAAGGAGGAATGTACGATTGTGTTATGGAGGACACAGGTGCGATCGTGTGACGTGTTAACGAGGCGCTCGCGACCGGGTATTTAGGGAAGGCGCAATGATGGTGATAGAGAAGGACAACTTAATAGGTAACGAAACAGGAATGCGCGACCGTGTTCGTGGAGGAGATGTGATCATGTTAGAAATGCAGGAGCGATGTACCAACCAGAAAGGTACAACTATGCCGATCACGACTGTAAGGTGTGACCGTGGTAATGAGTTGGAAGGGCAGAGTTGGCCGGTGATGTGAGAGAAGCTGTCCCGTGCCAACAGAAGACATATGACCGTGTTCACGAGACCAGGAAGGTGCGACGGACCATGAAGTCACTATGCTGCCGAGGTTGTTGGAGGTGGGGGTTCAGAATGCGACATTCGAAGTATGTTATGTCGATATTGTGGTGTCGAGGCGGTACCTACTCTAGCGATCGGTATAGCTTGGACGCACTAAAAGCAGCGTTTTCGGGGCTCGAGGCTGATATCATGTCCTTGCTAGCGTCAATGACGCCCGTGGGGACATTGCTGCGATGATACTGAAATATCGAAGGCAGGAGGGAGGCATTTCTAGTGCGTTGCACCCAGGCCCGCATGCTGTCGACTTCTGGATCGATCTCGGACTGAAGCATTCCACCGAAAGCCTTGTGGTTCTAGTTTCTGCAATAGGCTTTCCCCTTGGCTGAGCCTGTTATTAGTGCTGATTTGGATAGCTCTGACATTCGGTCGGGACCCGAGAACAGCTGTAGTGGAAGCAGATTATCATCCGTATCTTCTGCGAGTGACAGGTAGTTGTGGCCTGACAGAACTAATGTGGGCCGTGAAGCACGATGCTGATCGAAGAAGCGCCTAAGCTCGGGGATGCTCGTTAGGCATGGCAGCTGTAGAAGCATCTGCATGGGCTCAATGTACAATCAAGGCTGCTTGCTCACAGAGACTCCTGGTCTGTCGGTTTGCCTGTGTCACGTTCGACGATGTGCGGCCAGGTTTATAGCCGACCAAGGGGTTTTGCTTGCCACTATAGGCTTAGCTCCGAGAGCGTTTGCTGCCGGCAGTCGCTCGGTCGTAGTTCTCTATTGTAGTGAGCATTGCATCTATCACGCCGCACAGCACGTCAATCTGGGAACAAGGCTCCGAAAACTGACCCTTCCCAACGTATCACAGACGAAAGTGTCGCACACTCATCGGGGGTTTCGACAGTCTCCTGCGGTTTTTCATTCAATATCAGCCCTCTGGCGTGGTTGTAATTGTTGTATTGTACAAAGACATCTCTTGCCGTGGTACTGTTTATGTACAGCTCTGTCCCTTTCGCAAGTGCTCCCAATTGGGCATCTCTCACCGGCGGCATGCGCGCTCTGGACTTTTGCGAAGCCGTCAAATGTAACGCCGTACCTTCTAGATAGTGGATCGCCTTGCTCTTTTCATTTCGTCCGATGGCTGCACAAGGTCGGGAACCACGAACCAGTGTAGCAGCATGGGGATTACTGTCGGATATAACTTTAGGACCATGCTGCTCATTTCGCGCTGTCGGCAGAGATTTTTTGCAGATATGCCTCCAGGTCAAAGTTCTTGTCTTCCGGATCGGTAACAACTGGGTGAGATTAGTATTCCATAGTTTCATTCCAATGGAGGGCTGGCGCAACATACCACCATCATCGCCCTTGGTGAAGGCAGAAGGGTTCTGCTTCTTCTTCCATTCGAGCTTGGCCTTCTGTATCAGGTCCTCCTTGTGCTTCCATTCTGCCTGAGCATGTGCGGCATGATTTTGGGCGTTTATCGATCTTTGGTGTGAGAAACCGTAGAATATGCCGACTGCTAACGCTGACCACCGGAACACCTTTGAAAGTCAGCACCCCTTATACTAATGCGATTGCTACTTTGCAGCAGGGTACAGTGTTCGGGACAATCTCACATTAACTCCTTGCGATGTAGACATGTTGCGGACCGAATTCCAGCTTTTGCGCTCAGACTCCGGGAGATCGAGTAATGAAGCTCCGCTGGCAGGTGCGGTGTATGGAGCAAAAGTGTAGAGGAGCGGAGGGCGAATTCTCGTGTTATCGCGTGTTTGGTGAGCTATTTGCTGGGACTGTGAGCTCGGGGTTTGCTATTCGAGAAAATCGGAGCTCAGGGAAGGAGCATCACGTGATGGCGCATTCAGCAAGAAACGGGTAAGAGCGAACGTGGTAGCGACACCCACCCACGCCACGAAGTTATCCGAGCATGCAGACCTTGTGTTCAGCTTCATTCCGGTGCTATCGCAGCCATGTCGTCGTCCATACAGTCAAGAAAGGAGGAGCTACTTGCCAAGAAGGCGCGGCTGGCGGAGCTGAAGCGACAGCGCGAGTTGAGGCAGGAGCAGTTCTCGGCGGGCAGGCAGAGTATCGGCGGTGAGGTGTGTACGTACCACCAGAACCTTGCTCGATGGAATGCTGATATAGGCTAGTCATCACCCAGGAGGACAGCAGAGGAGCGACGGTCAGAGATCGATAGTCTTGTCTCTAGTTTGATCGACCGCCAACGTGAGAATGCTTCCTCTCCAAGCAGAAGCCGGCCAAGTTCATTCTATGGAGAGGCCACTCCTCAGAATGGCGAACACCATCAGAGACCGCCTATGGTATCTATGTCTACGCAGACAGCGACCGCCGAAGCTGAAGAGCCAACCAGAGAGGCCGTCACAGCGCCTGCTGTACAGACGCCAAAGCCAGAATACATAACCTACTCGAAGGGTGTGCAGACGGAGCCTGTATCAGATATTGGTGTCGGGACAGAAGATGATCTCGACGAGGAGACGGGCGCCCGATTGAGAGCGAGGAGGAGGTCCAGCAGGAACCAGAAAGAGTCGGATGAGGAGATCAGAGGAAATTTACGCAAAGAGATCGAGGACGAATTGAGGGCTACACAGAATGGCGCAACCTCGATATCGACAGTAGCCCAACAGAGGTTTCCACTGCGGCAGCTGAACAACAACGAACTCAATGCCGTCACAACCTCCGATGATTTCCAGTCCTTCATCGAGCGATCTTCCAAAGTCATTGAGCGAGCACTGGATGAAGAATATGATCTGCTAGCAGACTATACAAGAACCGCTGCCGTCGAGACAGACCAGGACTATGCAAGCAAAACATCTCAGTCGCTGCGAGAGACACTACAATTATATTCTGCCAACCACTCGAAACGACGTATGGTCACTGACCTGCACTTCTCACCACATTTCCCCGAACTCCTCCTGACCTCCTACACCAAAAATGCCTCTGCTCCGAACGAGCCCAATGGATTGGTCCTTCTCTGGAACACTCACGCTCCAAGTCGACCCGAGTACGTCTTCAATGCTAGCAGCGATGTCCTCACGGCTCGATTTTCTCCTTTTCACCCCAATCTCATCCTAGGCGGCTGCTACTCAGGCCAAGTCTGCATCTGGGACACCCGTTCCTCCCACCGCAACGGTCAGCCAGAACGACGAACCCCACCGTCCGGTCCAGGTTCACACCTAGGCCACACTCACCCCATCTTCTCCTTGAGCATAGTTGGCACACCCAACGCCCACAACATCCTTACCGCCGATACTGACGGCATCGTCTGCTCTTGGTCACCCGATATGCTAACGCAAGCCCAAGAATACCTCTACCTCTCCACCCCACCTTCGACCGGTAGCAAGACCGACGATCTTGCACCCAAATCTATGTCCTTCCCTACTTCCGACCCGACGTTCTTTCTGGTTGGTAGCGAAGAAGGCACAATTTACCCCTGTCACCGCTACGATCGAGCAGGCGCAAAAGCAGGCGTTGACGCAAGAATAGCATATAAGGGACACACCGCACCTATTATGTCGACACAATATCACCCTGGTCGTGGTCCCGTCGACCTCGGTGATCTTGTCCTCTCAAGCTCTTCAGATTGGACTGTCAAGCTTTGGCACACGAAACCTGCCGCTGCACCAGGTACCAACTCTTCAACCACAAAGTCCAGCACGAACACCACCGACCCCGGCACGGGCGCTGAATACGTCCACCCAGTCCTCGATATTCCCTTCGAAGACCTAGTATACGACGCAAGATGGTCGCCGAACAAGCCCTCTGTCTTCGCAGCCGTCACAGGCGCAGGCGATCTCGAGGTCTACGATCTGCTTTCCGACATCGAAGTTCCGGTCGCGAAGGCGTCACCAAGTAAGACAAAACTTGCGAACAGCGCAAGCATATTGCCCTTTAGAGGTCTCAACAAGCTTGCTTGGGAGGAAAAACACGGCAGGCAAATCGCTGTGGGCGGGCTGGACGGTGTGGTCAGTCTGTTCGAAGTCGGCAGAGGACTATATTGTGGACCTGGAGAAGCGGACGTCAGGGAGTGGCAGAGGATGAAGAGCGTTGTAGCGAGGCTTGAAGCTGGGGGAGGGTGAGCAACAATCACAAGTAGTTCCTTATATGGTGTTAGCGCGTATTGTTTTATTATGATACCCAAATTGCGCTATGGTCATGACAATATCGATCCTATTAGCTGTCAGGTACAGTATGGGTCAACATCATTGTCGTGCAGTCAAACCAGGACAGAATAGTCAATTCCACAGTACCTGCAACTTGGACGCCGTGCAGGTGCGCCGAGTATACAACAAGGCCATGCCGTTGACACCTTTGAGCGCCTCTCATGCTATGCACGTGCCTATGCTTTATTTGCCGAGATCGGTTCCGACAATTATGCAGTTTCAGAGTCTGACTCCACAAATGCTGCACATTGACTTTTGGGGAGAGCAAAGATCTGGAACTGCGGACCATCGCCCTAACCGTTGGTTACAAGGTCGACAGCTTCACCATGTGATTGGATCTTTGTCCGTACGAGCACGGGTCAAAGGGGCGACACACGAGGCACGAGCGACATTAGGTAGTCTGAACTTTCCTCAAACCCTTACGTGCGACGCGCCCAAATTGTGCCTCTAAGCTCCGATCGTGGTTCGTTGTCGTGCTAGCTACGGTATTCGACAAGTATATGGACGGCTTTGTGCATTCTCACAGTGCTGGAAGTATCTCCGCCTGAGTTGTGAGGAGATGCAGTCCGGCTTGGTGATCAGACTCGGAAGTCGCACCTCCCAGGAGCTTGGGTCCGAGAATAGGAAAGTCGCGTTTGGAACGCGCACCTTCCGGCTGTCCGTTGACTGACCTCGAAAAGCTTCTCCTTGATCATCACCCCAGACGATCCTTTAGCTTCTCGGAAAGAGTCATCTTGACTCGCTACCGCCCCGCAAATCGACCGCTTCCGCTTTGCCAGCTAAAACATTCTAGTTGCTCATTTCCTTAGACGCGAGCTTCGTCCGAGATCAAGACCAGTGGTAACCCCTGTCCTGCTTAGCCTGTCTTGGTCAATGCTATTGTGTTTACCTGAACCGAGATTTGCAGAGCCACTCAAATTCAGTATCAAAATGTCGAGCTGGACCAAAACTAAAAACAGCCAGCTCGGCGTATGCAGAAGGCGTCATGAGCTCCTTCATCAGGTTCCCCAAGGACCAAAGCGAAATGGACGACATAACGGGACCGGTTTCAACCCCAGTCTTCCCCGCATGTGATTGACGACCATGCTAGATTTCGTACTCGATTGCTTAGCTCAATGAGTTCATCCAAGCTTGTTTCCATGCTGATTCCCACCATTGGTGCAATTTCATTTCAACCCCAGATATGGCTGGGCTACCTTAAGCCTCCCTCGATATTGCGGATGCTTGTTGTCCACCTTTATAATGAACATGGTCTAGCTTCTGCTGATCCATATCATGGTGCATGCTTCCACTGCAGAGCTCGCAATCTCCTGTCCTGTCTCCATCAAGCCAAGGGCTGCAACGACTCGAATCGATTCTCACTGGTCCGTGCAGTTCGGTTCAGCGGGCTATTGAGCTAATCCCCTCTCACGGCACTCAGTTGTCAGGTTGGACGTGATGATCCGTTCGTAAGATCAACGTGTTGATTCATATTTGAATCCGTGCCCGTCATCTCGCCTTGACCCTTGTTCACTTCTTCAGCCTGCCGGACTCTATCACAACTGCCATCGCTCACTTCGTTGTTAACTTCAGTCACACAGCTGCTCCAATATTTATCGAGACAAAACTATTCCACAGCTCCTTTGCAGCCAGCAAAAATGGCCAACATTGCCGACGTCGAGAAGGACCACGCAGGTCATGGTGCCGTTAACGGCAACAAATACGATCTGCATCACGACCATCATGATGAGGATACTGCCCTCAGGAGACTGCGAACAGCTGGCAGCTTGTCAATCTCTCCAGAGCTTTTCGAGAAAATCTATCTGTCTCCCAAGAACCAGGTGTCGAACAATATCAGATCCACCTTTGGCAACCCGACTCCTCTGTAAGCTACGCATCACGAGCCCCAGAAGTTCTCGTAACTAATACTTCACAGCGCTCTCGGAGGTTTCTTGCTCTCCCTTACACCCCTCTCGAATGTCTTGATGGGATGGCAGGGGTCTGGTGGTCTTGGTGCTGCTGAAACGTGAGTCGCTATGTGCTGGATGCTCGAGTGCTCAAATTGACTGGATATCAGTGGTGCTTACTACTTCTTTGGCGGTGTTCTCATGATATTCGGCGCGCTACTTGAGTTCGTCCTCGGGAACACCTTTCCATTTGTCGTCTTCGGCACATTCGGCGCCTTCTGGCTCACTTTCGGCGCAACGCTCACTCCAGCATTCAACGCCTCGATCGCTTATCTCCCGGATGATCCGGCTGCTTCCGCGGCAGACCCGACCTTCATGAGCTCATTCGCCTTCTTCCAGGTATACATGGCTCTCCTCTGCACCGTCTACCTTATCGTTTCTTTGCGAACAAACATCATCTTCTTCCTCATCTTTCTCCTCCTCATCCCGGCTTTCGGCTGCTTGGCTGCGTATTTCTTCGGTCACGGCGCAAATGCGACACTTCTCACCGCCGCCGGTGCGCTGACCTTCATCGTATCCTTGCTTGGCTGGTACTTGTTCTTCGTGCAGCTCTTGGCAGCCGTCGACTTTCCACTCAACCTGCCTGTTGGCGATTTGAGCAGATACATCAAGGGTGCTAGCGACAGGAAGAATCAGTAGGCGCCTCGGAGCCCGTCAAATAGCGTCGACTTGATTCAGCAAGCATTGTTGTTGCACATGGCAGGTTAAGTGGCACTGTGACGTCTCTTCAGTGAGCTGTTGCCGCAGGTGCAGGGATAAGAACAGAAGAAAATACCAAACAATAGGACATGAAGCAACAATACAACCTCTCTTCATCACCATTGATACCCTACTACGAACCCTCGAATGAAGTGCTATTAAACCTGTTTAACGATAGCGTTGGAAAGCAAAAGTTTGCATATACCCCGGCGAGTGAAGATGTGGTATCTGCTTGCCAAACCAGCGCAGAACCTCGGTGTTTGATAGCTCATGACATTCAACTCTGTATCCTACTCAAATTCATCTTTGCAATGCATTAATAGCACTCAAGGGCAATATAAGTATTTATCTAATGACTATAATTCATACCCATTCTCGCTGCTTGTTGCTCAAGTCCGTCGACGAATTAGTGCTAAGGAATAGGAGATCTGTAACGAGCTCTCCGCTCCCTTCGGCCTAAGGCGAGGCCGCCCTATTTTATCCCCGGCTTGCCGAACGTACATAAGAGGACCCGAATCTTACCCGGACAGATCAACTCTATGTAGTAATTCTGGGTGTTGCATTAACTCGGCGCTATGTTGATACCAAAACGCGCCTCCTTATGAATCTGAAAACTAATGTATAAAGTACATAAAGTACATATACCTAATAATATTGATGCGACGGCCCATATGATCTTAGCGAGTTGCTAAGCTGGTACCATTTGTACGTGGGAGGATGTCCGAAACCTATTAGACAAAATCCTTCTTGCTATCCACTATCATGCTCACTTCTCGAGGTGACAACCGATGATCTACATGAGCCAATCAGTTTTGCTAGTTTCCGAGCCAAAGTTTCGGTGTCCGCGCATTCAAACTAACTCCGAACTCTTCTACGTGTGCAGCCGTCAAAGTTGAGAAGGCACGCAGGACCACGAGCAATGAGAATGTCTGAAATCCGAGTCTTCAAATGCTGAGTGAACGACAGAGCCGCAGGCCCTGACTGAGCAAGAACTATAAGAAGCACAGTGCCATCATGTTGGATGATGATGTCCCTCAACCAAAGCACTTCACGACACAGGCTGCACTGCGCATCTGACCTTTATCTGAAGTCCGCCGACTTTCACTGCCCACCATGAGCGCCACTACCTACTCCACTTTCGACAAGTCATCCGAAGCCAAAGATGTCGCGGCCGCCTTCCCAAATTCCGTCAAAGACCGCACCATTCTCATCACTGGTGTCAACAAGCTTGGTATTGGCTATGCAACAGCCGAAGCGCTCGCCACTCAAGCACCTCGCTGCATCATCCTTTGTGGACGGTCTCAAGCCAAGGTCCAAGAGTGCGTGGACAGCCTTCAGGGGCAGTACACCGGTGTCGACGTTCGCCCATTGATAATTGACTTGGCGTCCCAACAATCCGTCGAAGCAGCTGCATCAGAGCTGCTCAGCTGGAAAGATGTACCCGCAATCCATCTGCTCATCAACAATGCCGGCCGAATGGTCCACTCTAATGAGCCTGGTCTCAAGGCCGACCTCAACGACGCCGGAATTGAGCTCATGTTCGCGACAAATCACCTCGGTCATTTCCTCTTGACAAACCTGGCCATGCCTAAGCTTGTAGCAGCTGCCAAGACCTCCCCTGCAGGGTCTGTGCGAGTGGTGAACCTCAGCAGCTCCGGTACTTATGTTTCTCCTCTTCGAGCAAGCGACATTAATTTCCAAAAGCCTGCCAAGGAGCTGCCGGAAAGCGAGCGACCGAATCTCGTGATGATGAACCATGCAGGACTCAATGTTACCGAAGACATGGCATATATCCCAACTGCGGCGTACGGCGCTAGTAAGACATGCAATGTTCTTTTCGCAGTTGGCTTGAACAATCGTTTCTTTGAGAAGTATGGTATTCTGAGTCTTGCGCTGAATCCAGGTGAGGTGAAATCCGAGCTCGGAAGGAATACAGAATCGGAGTGGCTTGCCCAGGCTGTCAAGAAGCGAGAGGAGATGG
>Ga0068621_1000129_pt1 | contig 10202 bp, 11 predicted proteins | sample InSIn5SAF170_FD_77485 | JGI IMG/M metagenome (GOLD analysis project Ga0068621, IMG submission 77485) | Clean room microbial communities from NASA Spacecraft Assembly Facility at Jet Propulsion Laboratory, Pasadena, California, USA -... ... | reverse complement strand
GTCACGGTCAAGGAGTATCGCTCCCCCAAGGGGTTTCACGCTGTCGTTTTCGGGCTTTGTCTGTTCACCTATGTCGTGTTTTCCCGGCGGGGCAACGTGCTCCCCGGCTCGCTGGTCTATGACTACCTGCTGAAGCATGTTCCGGGCTCGAGCTACTTTGCGGGCATCCAGCCGGCGGTGCTGTGGCTGATGGTCGGGATTCATGCGGCGGAGGCGGTGGTTATGGCGAGGAGGTTGGGGAGGCATTCTGTGCCGCTGCTAAGCAGGCTTTGGTGGATGTGGGTGGGTTCGTGTTTCATTGAGGGCTATGGCTCGTTTCAGAGGTGGAGTCTCCCTCATGAAGTGTTGAAGAATCGTTGCATTGACGGCGTTTTGCAGGTTTGATGCACTGGTACGGGAGAAGGCGAAGCAGAAACATTGAGGTTGCGTCCACAAAGGGCTGGGCGAGGGACCCTCTAGCGGTTTCTTGTTCTTCGGCGGAGCGCCACAGGTTGGCCTGCTATCGGGGATGATGAGGCTACGGTTCACGCTTAAGGGGATGGACCCAAGGATGATGAAGATAGACCAAGAGCGAGGTTCCATAGACTCTGTGCCCTCATTCACGATATCAAGCAGATCCAAGCCATACATGACGGCGGAAATGCAATTTTTGAGGGCCAAATTCAGCGCTGCGTACTCTTTGGATAGTGCATACATGAGTAGATACCAAGTATTGGGCAGTAAGGCGGATTCTAGACTTCGGTTACTTCGGTAACATAACAAGTATTGCAAGCGTACTGTCGTGCCTTTCGGCTGTTTATGCGTAAAGCAGCCATGCTGCAAGGACGAGTTTGGATTATGTTAGGAGTCAAGAGCACTGGGCTGTCACCAAGAAACTGTGGCCTTGGTGCCTGACTAAGGTCGGTGGATCGGCATCAGAAGCTCCCAGTCAAGTTCCCCACGATGTCATCCATGTTGCAGCTTTGATGTTGATACCCGACACCAACCGCCGCGCAGCCAAACAACAAACACCAGCATCGGCGGCAGTGTGCACCCTTCTTGTCGTCTTGCGTTTTCTTTGTACATATTCGCCTGTCCACTTTGGTGTGAGGGAGAGCTTAATGGCACGTACATCCGACGCCGCATTCTTCGGGAGCCGGATCGGCTTACAGGAGGCTGTATCACCCACCAAACCCGCTCGGAAACAATCCCACGACGACGGATCAGCCAATGGCACAAGTGAGTAGGACACAGCTCTCCCGGATTACCTTTGCGGAGTGTTTCAATGTAATACTTCTGCTTTTGTACCGGCGGCGCAAACAGCACTGCACCGAACTAACGATCAAACTTGTCCTATCTCATTGCTCGCAACTGACACTACTACTAGGCCTTGAGTTCCTCCGCGACACATCTCCCTCGACAGCCTTGCGTATCTTCACCGACAACGCTTCGTCAGATTTAGCAGACGATGAGGAGGAAGCCAGCCTGTGTTCGAATATCAACGCCGCTACCGCCGCAGAAAAGGCCCTCGGTGTCAGAGTTGCAGAAGCGGCAGCTAAGCTCAGGGTGTGGTGCGCCGAGATAGAACAATGGGGTTGGGCGGGTACATTCGAGCCTCCTGAAGATGAGGAGCATGGGAACCCCCAGAAGAGCACGGAGAACCATGCCAATGGCATGCAGGCGCGCAATGGAGCAGCCAACACAGCCGGCGGACTGAGATACTGGGGTTCCCTGCCATCAACGCAGGTCGAGGCGTACGAGGAACGACTTCGGGATATCGCAATTCAGCTGGAAGACCTTGAGCTGGACGAGCTTAAGGACCTTGTACTTCAGATGCACGGTCAAAACAGATCTAGGCCATCCTCAAGCTACAGCGAGAAACACCCCGCTCTGACGTTACTCGATGATGTCTTACTACTGATTACAAAGACGCTACTCCAAGCCCTGCCGCACCTCTCACAGCTCAACCAATTGGTGGATACATGGACTGTACGTCTGGTGGTACTTCGCGAGGTCCCGGGGTATTTGAAGGAACTCAAAATTTCGAGGACCGCTTTGCAGCTAGCCTGGGACGCTATGCGTGCACCAGTTGATGCTAACAGTGCAGGAGGCTCCTCGATCCGCTGGGCAGAAGCACTTCAGTCCATTAGAACAGTCTTGCAAGACAGAGTAGGCGCTCTTGGAGAGCGGCTCGACAGGATGCTGGACCAGCTCGAAGGTCGTGAAGACACGGTACCGGATTCTTGGATTGACAACTTCGAGGGCCTTGAAGCCGATTACGCGAAATGGACCGTCGTGTCTCAGCGACGCGTTCTTGAGGTTGAGATGAAAGTGGCCTCCGAACAGCGAAAGAAGCCCGCTGTAGCTTCGTTGCAGGGTACGGATCGGCCCTCGTTACCTCCAACAGAGATGTTTGCGCGGGTTCCATCTATCGAGCTTGTCCACCCATCGCCCATTGGGATGCTTAACGATGGCTTCTTCGAAAATGCTGCCCAGCTCGACGCAAGCGATGAAGGGCACACTACTGGCTCTCTGATGAACTCCCATGTAGGAGACAGAAGAGAATTCCCAAACACGACGCCGAGCCACCCGGGGAAACGAGGCAGTCCATCATCCGAAAACATCGTTGGTAGCGATTCCGTCATTCTGCCCGCAAGTCCAACCACTCGATTGAAGCTCACGCCTAACTCCGCCACACAGCCATCGACCATGAGTAATTTCGGGGATAATACAAGTGGGACGCCATCGTGGCTTCCATCGCTTCATCGACCTGTCGAGATGATGATGAAGAGAGCTTCCATAACTTCGATTGAGTCTATTCCTCGTTCACAGGTATGTTGTTCTTCACCTGGATAGGTTCTCCATTAGACTAAACTTGATACCAGGTCAAGAGCGTCACTATTCGAAGGACTAGCAGTACATCGTCCGCATGTTCGCTTCCTCAGCATCAGTCGGTCCGAGATCACGACACATTGGGTTCCGACTACGGGATTGATACATCTGGGAATGGCTTAGAACGACGGCGCTCGAGCGCAAGCCAGTATCACCAAGCGTCTCAAGCTTCTGCTGAACGGCTAGAAAGCTATTTGATGCGCCGTTCGTCTACGTCGTCCCAGCGTTCTGGGATGATGAGGGATGAGCCATCTTTTCCTTCGCCGGTCCAGGAGTTCTCAGTGTATGACGACGAGTATGAAGGCTCAGCATCCTCCGGAACAATTGGGACGATCGAAGACGAGTTGTCTCCATCGCCTGCCGTTCAATTCCAGTCGCCACGACCACAAACCCCTGAGAGCATCCCGTCAAGCCCTGCCTTCTCTGCAACCTCGTCCGCGACTGCCTCACCACCATCAACGCCCTCCCGTCGTGTCGAAGATTCACCAACTATCCGGCAGGTAACTAATCGTCAGGTTGCCCGAATGCCCTATCCTCCCCTGAACTCCGCCATGGCGAAGCGCCGGCGGAAGGAAGACTTGAGGCCACAGTGGCCGCCGCAGAGGCCTTCCCAAGCTTGTCTGGATGCGGACGAGCTTCACACCGACGAGCAAGCCCAGTCGTCCCCAGCAAGCAACGCCGAACCAGTCCTCGACCTCGAGCAACAAATCCACAGAATCATAACCCTGATCCGTGCACCAATTCGCCTCATGTCCGGGGCCGAAGCAGAGCCGCTTGAAGAAAACTCGCCACGCGCGGCATCCTACAGCCGCCCCTCCTCGCCCCCCAGCGCCGCGCGGCCAAGCAAGCAACCGTCGCTGACGCTCTCCCCCGTCAAGAACGAAGACCCGCGCGGCGTCCGCAGACGCGGCGACCCGGACTCAGAGATCCGACTGTACCACCTCACGCAGGCCGGCAAGGACAAGCCCATCAAACTCTTTATCCGGCGCGTCGGCGAGAACGGCGAGAGGCTGATGGTGCGCGTCGGCGGCGGGTGGGCTGATCTGGGGGAGTATCTCAGGCAGTACGCCGAACATCACGGCAGGCGCACGGTTTCGGAGGGACGGCTCGAGTTGCATGGTTTACCAAGCACTGGGACGCCGGGGGTGGGCACGCCAACCATGCCGTCGGGCATCGGTGCCAGGATCGCAAAGTTCAGCTCCCCGAGCGGCGCGGCACCGACGTACACGCCGCCGCCACCGCCGCCGCCGAACGGCGTCATGGGTTTTGCATCCGTGGGGAGAGCATCGACGGAACATGTCTCGTCGACGCCGAAGAGTCCGGCGTTTCCGGTTTCGGAGCCCTCGACGACGGAATCGGGACGCACGGGGAGTAGAGGCCAGGATGTTGGACTTGGAGGGCTGTCGGCTAGGAAGTTGGATTTGAGTGGGGAGAAATTGGAGTGGGTTGAGGGGATGATGGACAAAGCGCGGAAGCTGGATAATGGCGGCGGTGGTGGGGAGTTCAGGGATCTGGGCAAGGCGGGGTCGACGAGGAGGGTGTTTCTTAAGGGGGAGGAAATGGGAACATGAGGGGATTGGCGTTCATGGGTCTTGAGGCTGGGGCTGGGATACACGGTAGGGATGACGCCCACGCATAAAAGGTCCGTTACGGTGCTATGATGTATGATACTCTAGGCAGTGTGTTGGTGTTGGGCTCCTTGCCAGTCTTCCGTACATGCTACTACCAGGAGTATGAAGAGTAGGGCTAAAGGCCACAGTTTGTACTGCAACTATAGCTCTAACTATACAGCAGTGCGACTGAAACCTGTCTCGGCGTTTGTAATCAGAATGCTAGCGTGCCGTTTTGTTTAAGCGACCCCAAAATTGCCACCAGTTCTAGCACAAACGTTGACTCAACTACAGATGCCCACCTCTTCTACCAGCGCCAATGCCCATCTCCGAGGGTCGAGTTGGTTCGAGAATATAAATCGAATACTTCACCGCTTGCTCTCACGTACGGCCATAGATCAAAGAAAACATCGGATCCCGTCCGCTCTCCTGCAATCAAGCTTTGAATCGGTAGATTAGTAGTTAGGTGGGTGACCACTAGCGAATACCTACTGCTGTACGTTTTGTCCTGTTTTCCTCCTGTTTTTGCCTTCTTTTTTGGCCTTCTGGGGCCGGTCCTGTCCCTGGAATGGCTTATGCCTTCATGATTCGGTTGGTTGCGCGCCTTGAGACATGATTACCTCACCTTGTGACAGGCAGATCAGGTGTCCCGGCTAATCGTACGATGATTTTTGAGGCTCGGTCGAAGAGCCGGTACGCGTAATACACGCAGCCCAGCAATATCGGTGCTTGACCGTAGGGGCTAAGAACATAGAAGTGAGGCTCGAGCGGCTTGAACGCGGTTTTAGTTGTTTCAATACCTTGCAGTGCTGTGCCTTTTAGGGGTAGGACACCTTTTTGATGTAACACTGGCAACCACAAAATCTCTGATGAGTAAAAGCAGCTCCGCTTCTGATTCTCGCCTGATAATCTTTACGTAGGTGAACGGACACCCATCTAGGTGACAGAAATTGCCGGACTCCGAAAAACAGATAGGTCTTCAGTCAGCTTAGGGAGGTCATGAATAGGCGCAATCCTTCATGGGATGCTACCATATAAACATATGCAAGCTATACCTGGAGGTAGGATGGCTAGAGTAAAGACCTTAAGAGACGTGGCGAATCTAATAGATTTCGGTGATTTGGGTGTGAGTTGCAAGTCCGGCGGTTTACGAGTCCGGCGATTTCTGTCACTCGCGTGCCACCGTCCTGATCGCATGCTTGACGCATTCCACATCATGTCACAGCATGCAATCGTGACCGTGGAGCGAGATGTCGAACGAAGTGGAAATATCCAGCGAGGCCAAATCGAGGATATGGAGCAGTTCTTCGGCGGGGTTCTTCAACAGATGCCGCTTACGCCTGAAGGGAAAGCGCCAGAGTCCGCTGATAAAGACATCGACGATGAGGAAGTCACAGCTCATCTTGACATGGAGCCAGGAGAGATGGAAGACGAGGAGGAGCAGGAGGACTAGCTCTAGCTTTGAAATGGCGGTGGGGGCTTGCGGCTTTCGGATGGATTGGTTCAGCAGGAATGCGGAAAGGACCTATGTCCTTAATGCGGGACGATGTTTTGCACTTTCTTGTTAGTTGCTGATAGTGCTTACAGCGCAGGCGCGCAAGGTTTCTGATATTGATATGCGTGGCTGTAGAATCGCTAGCAGTAGGGATACAATTCGATGACAAACACAGCGTTGAAAGCCTTCACCTATCTGCATTGTACAAGGAGAATCTCTCCATCCTGCTGTGACACGAACCTGGAAGCAATATTTACAAAGTATCTTTGAGGAGCTTGTTCATCCTGGCCATTTTCGATGAAACGCTCAGGTCGATAGTCCGGTCACCGATTTCAACAATGAGGCCTCCTCGGATATCGGGATTCACCTGCAGCAGCGTCAGAGAGCTACCAAGTGCGCCACCTCTGGGCTGGACATACCTTTGGCACAACCTTAAGCTTCTTGCCCTGGCCCACATACTGCGACTTGGAGATCGCATTTTCCAACTGCCTCAGAACCTTGTTATCAAGGGGCTGTAGCATGTTAGCCTCTCCACCATCAAAGACCTTCCTTACAGCAGTGTCCGCCGCTCGCAAGCTCAACCTACCGCAGCACTCGTAACCGTCAACTCAACCTCCCCCCTCTGCGCCCCCATAAGCACCGCAAACTTCTCACACACGCTCTGCAGCAGGCTCAAGCGATTGTTCTCAGCGAGCGTCGCCAAAAAGTTTTTGACAACGTCCCCCTTGTCCGCGCCGCCAATGTGCTTCTGCAGCTCGGCGATGATCTGCTTCTTGTCGTCGACGGTCAGCGTCGGGGCGGACAGGACGGCCTGCAGCTTGGCGTCCTTCTTGAAAACGTTGTTCAGCGTCTCCAGCGCCTTGGCTGTCGGGTCGAGGGCGGAGGATTTGGCGGCCGCGGTGTACTGTTGTCATTGCTGTCAGCGTCATGGACTCCAACTGCCGTGTAAGGCTCCGCGGGGGGAGAAGATGGCGTGAGGGCGGTGCTATGAGGCTGCGGCAACGTACCAGAGCACTGGCATACGTGCCGTCGACGCCATAAAGCGGTACCGGGGGCCTCGTCGAGGCGGAGTTCGCAGCTTGAGCGTAGCTCCGGATGGCTGCGCGGGGAGCAATTGAGGCGCGAGGAGCTGCAGACCGGGCGGCCTGGGCGACTATCCGACCGGTGAACATCTTGTCGGGGAGTAGAGAGGGATTGTTGGTTTACTGCGTGAGGTGGAGCTGGGATGACATTGTTGGTGGTTGCCGATGAGGAATCGGTGCAGGGATTCACGTGACTTGGGATGGGCTTGGCGGCGCGCCTTGACTTTCGCGAAGTGATGAGGGTCAATCTTGGAGGTCATCTGAGATGCTCACATCTGCAAGCGGAACGAAGTCGATCTCAATTTGTTCAGCTATTATGAAGATTGTTCTATGCGAGAGGCTGTCTGAGTGGGCGCAGCAAATCCGCGCCGTTAAAGTGATTCGAGAGAGCAGCCAGGGTATAAAGCAGACCTAACGCCAAAGTACTCGCAGGTAATGAACTAGCTACAGCGCAGCAAAGCCCAATGAGGGTTTGAGGCCGAAGATATAGTAGTCCATCCATATCCAGCTGATGTTGGGAGCGTCCTACATCTTGAACGTAGAAGGAAAAGCTTGTCAGTTGGTGCATCCGCATGTGGTATGATATGATACTTCATACGAAAAGTGAGGAAGGGCATCATGACAACAAAGAAAGGTTCGTGCAATTTTAGAAATCCCAGAGTTTTCCACCGGTCGACTCGTAATTTCAATTTCTTCAATGTGCAACTCCTCCGCGGTGAGACGTCTTCCTTCAAGCAAAGGGCGAGCCCTCTTCGACAGACTCGCGTACAGAGATGGTGAGCGGATCATCTTCATTGTCATCCGCCTCGGTCGGAGTCATCGCAGTCGTCGCAGCACCTTGTCTAAGAGCGTCGAGCTCGGCGGCCATCAAGGCTGTGGCTTCCTCATCCGTGAACCCCGTGACAACTGCGGCATTGTAGAAGCCTCGAAGCGTGGCACGGAAGAAGTCTTGTGCCGAACTGGATCCACCTTCCGGCCGCGGAAAGAACGTGGCAATCTCAGTCGTTCCGCTCATCTCGTCAACGAGTTCGAACATGCCCGTCTGAAAGACCGTGGCCGGATTAACCCTTGCTACTAGCCTCGGGGGAAGGGGAGGGTTCTGCATGCTAGCATCGGTGATTCCCATGTCCATTGGATTCGTGACATGATCTTCCCAGTCATTGGAGAGCGGCATGTCGCCGAAGCTGCGTGTCGATCTGAAGGTGACGGGGGAGAAGTTCTGCTGAGTAGGAAATCCATCGAAGCTGCGGCTTCGGCTTGCTAGGGGAGATTCGGGAAGCGCGCCAATGTCGGAACCCGCATACCCCCCACGAGGCGTGAAGACTGTCCGGAGGTAGTCCATGTCTTCTGGCGAGCTGCTTGGGCCGACGAAAGGATCCTCCAACTGGTTCTCGGGCATGGGAATGAAGCGCGTGTTGAAACTGGGCGCTCGAAAGTTTATCGCTCCATTGCTTGTGTGGGCGCTGAGTAAAGAGCGCATGTGGTCTTGCTGAGGATACAAGGGCGCGAAGCCTTGCATAGAATTTTGATGGTGATGTTGAGCTGGAGCTGAAGGCAAGCCCGACGTGAACAGATCTGGATAGTATTGATTGACGTTGTTCCCGAGATTCTGCGCGAACTGACCTTGGATACCTCGGGGGCCATGACGAGGACCAAAGGAAGACTGCACAGTGGCATTGATTGCACCTTGCAGCAGTCTGGAGCTCTGCATCACGGGCGGTGCAGAGGCTGGGACGAATGAGTGAGAAGGGCCAGGCGTAACGCTATCCTCGCCGCCACCGAAAGTCATCACATTGGTGTGGTTTGTGAAAGCCTGAGGTGGTGTCCTTGGCTCAGTTGATGGAGATTCGGACTCGAAGTCGGAAGAATCGGAGTCTTCGAGAGACTGCTGCCTCGCCCGGCGAGCTTTCTTCTTCCTTGAGCGACGCGACGGAGATTCGGTCTTAGATCTACTGCCACTGTGATGTAGCAATGAATGTTAGGTCACTGTCGTTCAAGTCTCTCACGTGGAAGCTCGACTTACAACTTGCCGTCCTTCCCCATGACACCAGGCAGAACCTTCACGTCCTTGAAGTGCTTGATGTGCTTGGTCTTGACGTGCGCCCGCAGGTGGCTCGTCTGAGCGAATTTTCCATCGGCCTTGCTCTGTCCTGAGCAGTAGCCGCAGTACTTCTCACAATGGTAGATTGTGAGATTGCCGCTAGTTGGCCAGACGTGATTGTGGGTGGGGTCGTCGCACGGCATGGTGTCTTCGTGTCTGGAGACGAATTGGAGTTAAGCGGAATTCGCAGCCCGGGTACCTCTCAGGAAATCCGTCGGACGCAGCTTAGATCAGGCGGACGCGGAGAGTGTGGTGAGAGCGAACAAAGCTGAGCGAATGCGTGCAATTGAAGAACGTTCAGGTGTTGAAGTAACGATTGTGTACGAAGGCGTGGTGCGAAAGATGAGATTGACATGGAAAAGCTGTGTGCGCAATGAGCGAGATATGGCAGAAAGAAGGGGGCTGGGCAAGCGAGATAGGTCGTGCGTTCGTCGACAAGATGATGACGTGACGGGCGAATAGGTCGATGCTTCAGTATCATCTCCAAAGGCGGCGTTGTGAAGCGGTCGGAGCTGATGCATCCGAGCACGCAGATTGAAGGAGATGGTCCAGCCACAGCTCGTTTATCAGGAAATGCACAGGAGTGTGACCGAGGGACAGCATCCTCGGCTTCGACATGATGGAGTCTTGCCAACTATTACCGGCCTGTCCGCTTCACCTTGAAGGTTTTGCACCGCATAGGGCTGAGAGCATGATCTTATCTCGGACAGGCCTTTTCCTGCCACAACCACCAGCCAGAAAACCCGATTCACAAGACACGGTTGAAGATGAACTTAGAGCAAAACGGCATGAACTACGAAATATCCAGTACTTCTAATGAAACTGAAGCACGCCCCCTGTTTGTGTTTTCGAGCCGGATGTTGGACTTTCTCTTGTCCACGTGAACACCTTCCGAACGCCTTCTGGTGTACTCAACGATGAGATTAGATAGAACAAGAAACCGGCCTAGCGCTGGAAGACTATTGTCAAAGTCAGCGGTCCGGTTCTGGTGGATGCTGTAGGGGTTGTCTTACGCTCTAGCTCCATTCAATTCTCCATATCCT
>Ga0068621_1000127_pt1 | contig 10239 bp, 12 predicted proteins | sample InSIn5SAF170_FD_77485 | JGI IMG/M metagenome (GOLD analysis project Ga0068621, IMG submission 77485) | Clean room microbial communities from NASA Spacecraft Assembly Facility at Jet Propulsion Laboratory, Pasadena, California, USA -... ... | reverse complement strand
TTTATCTCTACGGACACTCATGACCTATTATTTGAGGATAACTCTGCTAACACTACCGAAGTAGTACATGGCTGTATTTCGGCCTTCATCTACCTTCCTGGGAGCTCTCCACGGTATGTCTATCCACACTCGAAGATTAGTCACATGAGACTGATTTCCACCAGATTTATTTCGGGACATTCAGCTTTATTGGGTATGCTTGGCATGTCATTCTGTTTATCAGCTTTCATGCACGTTTATTGTGTACGAGAGAACAAGCGTCGAGATGCATGGGCAGCACAGCATAATATGAGCCCTGAGAACTATACGATTGAGCAGAAGCAAAGCGAGAGCGACAAGGGAGATTATGCCACGTTTTATAGATACACTGTATAGAGAAACATGCTCGAAGCAAGTCACTATGACATGGTAGTCGTCATTGGCCATTGCAGGAAATGCCTGAAGCTGATCTAGATTTATGGGACGGCGGAAAAAGCCTGGTCAAGACGATCGTAGACTTCTCAACCATAGCTATAACCGCCTCCAATGATAATGACATTGTAGAGTAGGGCCTCAGCACTCTTCCACCCGAAGAATGACCTAACCTACGAGTGCCACAGAAGTATAGACGCATGATTTTTGAGCTGCGAAGCAGACTAAACACCAGACCAAATACATCGCAGCGTTTCGGTGCGCGAAGCGCTGAAAGGTTGCTGGAAGGCATCGATTGCCAATTCAGACACCTATAGAGTGACAGACAGAACAGATTTTGACGGCCTTTCCCTTGTCGAAGTTATATTGAAGTCGGCAGGAGCGCGACTGCTCTCGGCTTTCTTTTCGGTAATATGTTATGGCTGAGCAGGATGAGGATGAGGATGTCAAAAGCTGGAGATTTCTCAAGTATGGTAGTCAAGAATTCAATGATGCTATGGGTCGAGAATCTTGCGCGACTCTTTGATAAAATGCGTCTTCCAGAGGTTCGTTAAGAGGTATCGACTCGTAGATCGGGCTGAAGGCTCATGCAGCCATGTACTACTTCGGTAGTGTTAGCAGAGTTATCCTCAAATAATAGGTCATGAGTGTCCGTAGAGATAAATTGCAGTATATTCATGAGAGAATTCGAAGTCTATGCGCTATTGAGTAGCATTCCTGGTAGTTACAAGCAAGGAGGAGTGACTGTTTTTAATAACATCGACCTGGTCCTCCACAAACGAGGTGTATAGCATACATACGGCCGCTGATCAGATGATCAACAGCAGAAGTAGATATACGCACGTTTCGCGGTTGATCTTGTGAATGCAATGGTTTCACCGTCGACTTGAGCACAGCAGAGAGGCCTGCCGTTTGATTGTGTATGAACACTTCTGTTGTAAGCATTACTCAGACATATTATACTGTTGCCACGTACTTTCTCAATCTTCACTGCTTTATCCCTGAAGATACTGTAGCTGCTCATTCCTCATTGTTCGTTGTAGCTTCGAAAGATGTCAATGTTTGGAGGTTGGCTGGACTTCTGCTAGTGCCAAGTGATATCAAAACCCATACTTCTGTTTATTTCATTCACCATTGTCTTGAGTTACTAGCATCACTTGATCAGTGCGTCTTAATACATACAATGGCAAAATTAGATGTAGCTCATTCTTGATTGAGAAACTCCTTCGTGTGTCTGACAACACGAAACCCGACATTGAATGCTTCGCTTTTGCAAACATACCCCTTCCCGCAGCTATACACTGCTTATTCATATTCTCAATTATGGATGATTCTTCTCCTGAAAGAGCCGTTTCCATTGGAGCACTTAAGCAGCGGTTGCTCCGACAATCCAAACGCGACGAGACGAATAATCAGCGTGAAGCCCAAGGTCTCCCTCCTATACCATACAAGCAGAACAAAGCCTTCACAGCCGAAGAGCTCGCAAAAGTCGCAGGCTATACCCCCCAACCTTTTCGCAACAAGAAACGAGATCAAGAAGCGAACGCTCGCGACGAAGAAACACGTTCCCCCGGCATCAGTTCCACGACGACAATGGCTCCACGAGGACGACCGACAGAAGGAGACGATCTCCCTGAATGGAAGGATGTACCCGTTGATCCACTCAACAAGGTCATGCTTGATTATAATGATGAGCATGCTCGCGTAGTCTTGCGATTCCCACAGAAGTTCAAGACCGAGTATAACAAGCTCGTCAAAGCTGGTAAGATTGTCGCAGGTGTCATAGGAATAACAGCTCTAGCAAGCTCTGTGGCTGGGGTTAGCGAGAGTCTCTCCTTGGGTCTGGCTGAGGTTATTCGCGATGAAGCAGTTAAGAAGAATATTGAAAGGATCCGAGAACAGAACAAGCGTCGAGCCGAAACCAACTTGATGAAAGCAACTGAAGAGTCTTACAGGGCTCAAAAGCCATTCGATCACATACAGTCTACCCAGCTTCGAAGTGAGCATCTGGATGTTGAGAAGCTCTTGGAGATGTCAGGAGATAAGATTGCAGAGTACATTGGTCAGCACAATCAAGGTTACTATCTCGCTTTGCTTGAGCGTTACAAGGTACGTAGAATCCAAATGTAGAAAGAATTCATTAGCTAACCTATACAAGTTTTATATTCCAGAGGCGTATGTCCGAGTTGTCACGTATGTACTGGCTCTTGATGTGGAGGAGGAAGAAACCCTTGCAGACTCGGTAATCCCAAAGGCAGTTACTCGCAGCCTCGACGCTTCTACTCTTCTTCCAAGCCATGCTGAAGCGGAATCCGCAGTCGATGAGGACGAAGTGGAGGCAGAAGAAGACTTTGAACTTATTGAGAAGGAGGACACAGACGAAGAATAGCCATTTCGCGGTTGGAATCGTTTCTAAGTAAGCAACAGCTCGCCTGTTCCCTAAACTTAATCGTACAAGCTTTGTAATAGCGAACTTTCCCAACTGACATGTTTATAGTGTCGCTCAAATCTTACTCGCATTAAAGTCTATGTTTCAGGAGGCATTGGATGTCACAGAATGCAACAACTCCAACCAGATTATCAGCCTTGGACGATACTCGGATGGTCAACGCTCTTATGAGTTCCATAACGCATCTAAAAAATGGTTCAGTCTCTTTAGCTTGCCTGTACATCACAGAATCTTGGTTTTCAATGTTAATTTCTCAATACTTGGAGGTGTTAGTTGGCAATTTTGGGGTACTGTGCGAAAAGGTTCTGGTAGCTTCTTTAGATCTTTTACAGACTTGGAAGGCCTCTACAAGCCATAGAATAGGTAGAAATTGAATGATAGACTACCTACTACAGTTTTTATGCTATATCCAATACAATTTATGCATGCTAATCCCGCGACTGCTAAGTGTTGCTCTACTGTTGCGTCTGTCCACTAAATATGAATTGTTCTCTGGTGGAACAGCAAACACAGGCTCACAATGAAATGTCAGCTTCTGAGCACGTGAGACTAAGGCAGTCCATATAGCATGTGGCTATCTTCAGGATGTTATGTGAATAGATATTCACGATTCTTAAACCGCGACCAAGTGGGTTCTTCGAAATGTCTTGGCCGACGGTCGTGGACCATTGTTTACATGAATATCAAACAAGAGAACTACCCAACCACGTTTCTGGCACATTCTTAAGTCAAATCCTTGGAACCGCTCCATTTGGTTTCACAACTCTATGAAGAGTTGAGAAGTACAAAATTTCTTCTTGAGGGCTGAATGAACCTTCAAACTTCGTTCTTCGAGTTTGCGGAAGGTGTCTTCTCGCGACGAATCTGCAGCACGTCGATGTCATAAATCCTCAAATCCTGCTCATTGTCGTTTAGATCTGCTTACTATATTCTGAAGATAACACTAGATACTCATCCGACATGCCGCCAGACCCGCCTCGCACGAAGTCGTCTCGAACGCAGGCGCAACGAGACAAAGCGAACGAGGACCGTAGGCGACAGCGTAGAAATGTACAACTTAGGGCTGCGGGCGAACCTACCGAGAAAACCCCATTGCAGCTCGAGCGGGAGCAGAAGAATGCGGCAGGAGTTTTGACCGGGAGTGTCAAAAAGAGCGCTGGCAACAAGAGAAGAACTACTCGACCAAGTGATGTTTTGCTTGGTATTCGAAATGACGATTATGATGACAATGCCTCGGATGATGATTCAGGCAGTGATGGTGACTACACTCCCGGTATCTATGAAGATAATTGGAACTATCAAGGTCAACCAAGTAAAGACGATATTTTGAATATGCATCTTGTGAACAGGAATGGAGTCTCTGTTCCACGTCTACCATCAAGCGTCGTTCTCACTCCCGAGCAACTAGCTTCAAAGAATGGTCTCGAGCTTGCAAGGATTCTGGGAGGCCAAACTCATGCTGCTTTATTTGAGATGGTAATGAATATGAAGGTATGTATCAACATCATTGCCGATAGTGTTTTGAGTGCTGACTTATGGCTAGCACACTGATATCATGGCATGGCGGAAACTACAACATGTTGTTACTGGAATTACCGAAGAAGAAGCTACTGAAGACAAGTACCCTCCGGAATGTTTCGAATCTGATAATGCCGAATTCAAAAACCACCTCAAGTCTGAAACATTAAGCGCAAAACGGGACTCTGCGGAGGACAATGATCATGACATGGCCGATCTGACTGATGGTAGTGAAGAGGGCACTCACTTGACACAGAAGAGCGTCAACAAACAACCCCCAAAGCTGCCAAAGGTACAGATCAAGATAGGAACCAATGCTGATGAGGTAAGAGTCCATCTCTCATTCTTTTCCATGACACATCTGACAAAGATCTAGATTATGAATGACCTCATGAAGGGCTTTAACTATCATCATGGCGAGCGTGCTCATTCATCGACTGTCACACTTCAAACTTCCGAAAGAATCAAGCAAGATCGTGAGAATCGCTTCCAGGCTTTGAACAATGCCAAGCTCAAGCGTCAAGAACGAGTTCAGAAAATTAGAACGAATCACATACCTACTGGTTTTCGTGCTCCAGCAGTTGCACGAGCGGCATTCGATGTAGTTTCGAGTCAAATCGAAGGGCCTAAAGGTCATTGGAACAGTAGTGCAGAGTGGTTTATGGCGACATTAGATGTCATCAACTCAGATGAAGACCTCTGTCTGGCAATGTTCGAGCCAAAGACTCATTTCTTTTTGGAAGATTTGAAATCAGCAATGTTAAAAGCTGATCAACAACGAAACTTGGTCCTTCTTGAACAGAAAACTTTGAAAGACTATGCCGACTTGATGGGCGCTGAACCAGACGCCATTTTTCAAGACAGCTTTCTCTTCTTCAAAACGAGAAGCTCTTGATAAGCTTGTTCCTTGACAACTTACCCTCAATCACGATATGCGACGTGCTGAGCAACGAAATGACCCAAATTCGAGCGTGACTGACCGCTTGCATAATGTTGGTTGATTTTACTGTTATCGGAAAGACCTGTTATGGTCACGCTAGAGTTAAAGATGATATGATTGCACTAGATGAGGATTTCAATGGTTTATATTATTTTGCAAAATGGCGTTGAGTTTGGAGGATAATGATACCCATATATATTTTGATGCAAGTATCTATATATTATATTGAACGCAAAGGTTCGTCGCTTTACCTTATTGTGACATCGACAGCCCAAGCCATCTCAATGCTTGTCAGTGTAATGCGCGCCTCAATTCTCTTGGCACTTAAGCGAGCGTCTGCCCCTATGTGGTGGGATCCATCGTGTAACAGCGATACGATTATGGTTCCTGCATCCTATTCTCATCTCCTCTCATTCGTGAAGCAATTGTCGATGTGTTCCTGTTTCCATATGTATCTTTCTTGTAGCATATTAGTGTACAAGGAGAAAAGTTATCATGGCTAACGTGCTTTCGATTGTTCTACTGCGACGATACTTATCAGTTCCGCAATTCCCACTTACTATAAAACGACAATTGAACTATTATCTGGAGAATTCAAGGTGGTGTTTTGTGACAAAAGATCATGATTTCAAAATTTAAGCTAATCGCAGTAAATGTGGGGTTACCCCGGCCATGGTTCCGTGGAGACAGAGGGCTACGGCCTTAACCGTATCCAAGCCCAATTATAGTATACCGACCTTCCTCATTACAGCCAGTGCTTTTAGAGTGGTGATTCTAATTACGTGGTCTAGGACGCGTGGCACGTAAACAAATTTTCTCAAAACTTCTACAGTAAATATGCAATCATTCGAAATGCTTGCTCTGAATCCTGTACATGCTTGTCGCTCGTAGCCTCATGGTACAATGTCATACTGTCACCAACTGTTCTTATTCTTATAAACTCACATTTGAATCATAAATTATTGCCTGGTCGTACAGGGGCAGGCACGTTGCGGATGTTCATCCAATTCGTTCTGACCTCAAGATGGCAAAGGACCACACTTTTGATCCTCCTCCTCGTGGTTGGCACGATGCTCTTGCAACATTTTCTCAACCAACCCTTTCGTGAACCTCATCAGCCGTCTATCATCCGCGACAATCTTCTTTCTGCTACGACGTCTCAAGATCTTCCCTCGATTCCGACGAAGAATAGACCACCAGTCGAACATGTCGCGGAGAAGACACCTCTCTTGATCGGATTCACTTCAAATTGGCCGATGCTGCAACAAGCTGTAGTAAGCTATATTGTTGCAGGATGGCCACCGAAGGACATATATGTTGTTGACAACAGCGGTACTTTGCTCTCAAACCGACACAACCTCCTGTCGATACAGAACCCATCCTACCTGAACTATTCTCGACTTCAAGATACACTTGGCGTCAATGTTGTCACTACTCCTACCCTACTCTCATTCTCACAGCTGCAGAACTTTTACCTTTACGAGGCACTCCAAAGGAACTGGACGCACTTCTTTTGGTCTCACATGGATTCCGTCGCGCTTTCTACCACGAATGCAGATCCAAACGCGGCTTACCAGTCGTTATATCTTCGTGCGGTTCAAGATCTGCGGAGTAGCGTCGCTTTGAAAGACTGGGGAATAAAATATTACACCTACGATCGTTTCGCCTTGGTGTCCGTTGCGGCCTTTGTCAGTGTTGGTGGCTGGGACACCTCAATCCCGTTCTATCACAGTGATTGTGACGTGTATGAAAGGCTTAAAATGAATGGGTATCACAACCCGTCGGCTGATATTGGGAACATATTCGATGTGGGTGACGCGATGGAGGATTTGACCCTTTTGTACGAAGCTGGGGCACCCGGATCTGTGTTGTACGATGAGCTGCAACGTAATCTTACGAAGAGTATGGACGAGAAAAACGGTATGGTGGAGCGAAATACATGGCAGATGAGGCAACAGGGAGGTGTGGGCGAGCCATTCTATCGCAATCAGTATGGAGAAAAAGTTGTTCGCCAGTTGATGATTTTCACCGGGCGAAAAATATTTAACAAGAAATGGGGAACTTATGAATGCGAGCTGATCAGCGCAGGTGTTCATCGTGAAGATGCCTGGAAACATAGGTGGTGGATATTATGATTTTCAACAGTAGCTGGATGAATGCTTGCCTCAGCACGCTTCCAATACGTCCAAGACAGTATTTACGTTCCTAATCAATGTTAATAATCGTTCAAATCATAACAAGTAGAAGTATGGCGACATCTCCAATTCTTCTCCACTACACAGCTTCCAGGTTGATCGAGCAAATCGACTTCAGGCCAAGAAGAACATCAAAACACAACTAGTCAAGCATATGCGGAAGAATTACACGTCTCGTGGTTTTCGATCGGTACAAGCGATGCGCCCTACCTTTGACCATGTCTTGAATGATCGAGGGGAGCAAAGGCATTATGGCGAGACAGTGAACAGCTATTCACTGCCACTATGAAGTTCATGAACGAGGAACCCGCATCTAGGCTCGTTCGGATTACTGGGGATAAGGATCGATTGCTAACGCCGTTGAATGCTGACGTTGCAAAGGCTGGAGCTAACAGAACGCATGACTTGTTCTTGAGACGTTCACTGGAGGTGTATGCCAACTTATACGGATGTGAGCCACCCCCGATTTGGGAGGATGACTTTAGAGTCACCAAAGCATGATCCTTTGACTTGAGGAGGATTGTTTAGATTTTGCCTTGTAGGGTTGAGAATCACTATGTAATAGGACGATGTTTGAGTCAGATGAGAATTGCAAATATTTGTGGAAGGTCTGCTGATATTTAGCATGATGAAAACAAGCAACTTGTATATTTGTTGATAGTTTGATTTAGCTAGTATGACTATCTAACAATCCATTCAGGAATTCATATAAGAACATACTCTGCCGTCTCTCTAGAGCCATTTCACTAGACCTTTTCAATTCCTGAAATCACGTACTACTCTCCAGTTGAACAGCGATTGCGTCTGCCTGTTGACCTAGCTATTTGTTACAGTATATTCTGATATCATCACTCTCCAAGACAAATTTGTTCTCAACTCAGCCAACACCATCCAGTGGTGAGGATCCAGAAGCTGGCTTGTGGTGATTCACGTATGGCTCCAGGCGTTCAAGCTGACTTTGACTTCAATGAACATTGTTCAGAAATAAACTACAGACGAGAACAATCATGACAATACGATCAAATCAATTGGCCATGGTGAAGTGTTGTACAACTTGATCGTTTCCGGCACTTTTCTTTGTCGAACCTAGCTTGACGTTGTTGGCTGTGATGCTATGCAATTTACCTCCCAGTAGACCGTCTTTGACTTATTTCACCACCTGAGCACGCGAAATACAGTTCCTCGGATTATATATAACTACTTCTTCGATCCTGGGGACATGTCGTTCGCACTGCATCACGAAATTCACAACACTTGGTTCATACAGACTCGCATCGAACAGCAACTTTCCACCATATTTGATCTATTACAATCCAGATACAGCCCTGAATTAACACAGTGATTACATAATATAACGTCCAATCTTCTCGTCATCATCTCGGAACGATGGAGAACAACTCGGCTGACGATCGCCTCCCTCACGAGCGAGAAGGGACCTCAAGCGCGTCTCAAACAAACACTTCATCAGGAGTAGCTAACAGGTACTGCAAAACTCCCTTTCTACTTGATCGCTGACCATAACTAACCTGCTACTCCCTCTGCAGCGGACCTGGCAGCCTTCCTGGCTCCGGTGGGCAAATGCTGCCACCACCAGTCATTAAGCGACCTCGAGGTCGTCCGCCAAAGAACGCGACTGCGGCAGCATCTGCCCCGACTACACAGGCTGGATCATCCGAGCCACGCCAGATGAGCATGCAGGAGACTTATGCAGCCGAGGAAATGGCTGATAGCCTCAACGATCTACCGAGAGGTGACCGCGAGCAATTCCTCAATGAGGTTAAGGTAAGTCCTATCTCCCAAGTGTATCACTTCCGCGCGCTCATAGTAGATTGTAGAGAGTGGACGGACCTGCTAGCCAGCAGCTCAATAATCAAGTCCTAAAGACGTATAACAGCGACAGATTTGATTTCTTCCCAACTCGTGACCATGATGGGGCGGTCTATCGTGTTCACAAGACTTCTGGATCGGCGCATCCGCAACATAATAATGGCCAGAGTGCGCAACAACCGGTGAGTTATAAGATTAAACGTGATTTAATAGTTTATGATTATACTGATATGCTCTCAAGGAAGCACCACAACAAGACGAGAAGGCAAAAGGGCCTTCGGAAGGTCCTGTCACCTACCTCGAACACCAATTTGACACCGTGTACAACCCCATGAGCAAATAAGACATTGGTTCGAGTTCGTTCTTGGATAGAGAATAACGGCAGCTGGTTACTGTTGGAGGTAAAGCGTAGACGGTACGGAACTTGTTTGCATATACTTTGGAACTTGTCAAGCACGGCCATCTTGGGAATGGAATAATATTCTGGATGGAGCAGTTTACAGTTAGAATGATATCTTCCAAACTATCCCAATGACAAAAACTGATGACCAATCCATCTCTCCCTATCTGTTGCATCCTCAAGGTGCTGACGGCTTTAACGAGCAACGAATCATTCAGTATCATATCAAACGGGACTAAAACTCGTGTGAAGCTATAGTCAAAGTGTCTCGGACAGCTCGCACAGAATGATGTTTGAGCCTGATTGTACAAATCTCCTTGACCATGATCATACGCGGCTCCAGTAGCTGACTTTGTATGTATTCTTACATCTTTTTGCGCAGCAAACCAGACGTAAAGTGAATGAATTCACCAGCATGATTTACGTAACAACTGTTGTTAGCATTATCGAAGCGTAGTTCGTTTGTTGTTGTGAAGTTGGCGTCACCTCGATATGTGTA
>Ga0068621_1000126_pt1 | contig 10244 bp, 3 predicted proteins | sample InSIn5SAF170_FD_77485 | JGI IMG/M metagenome (GOLD analysis project Ga0068621, IMG submission 77485) | Clean room microbial communities from NASA Spacecraft Assembly Facility at Jet Propulsion Laboratory, Pasadena, California, USA -... ... | reverse complement strand
TATGTATCGAAGCTATTAACGATCCTACAGTGCACCGACGAGCAGCTCTTTCCTCGCTAGGACTCTATCGCTATCTGAGTATCATAGAGCTCCAGCGCCACGACAATGGTGCCTCCATTCAGAACTATTCGTTACCACTGCCTCACGATGGATGATAGCAGTACCAGCTGAAGGAAGGTATGCAGTCGAACAGTAGGTGAAGGTTGATGCATCACAAACGACGTGGGAATACCGAAAACCCTGAAAAACGACGACAACCTACGTTAGGGGGACACTCAGACACGAAGGGAAAGGCAATCTAGATGGCTAACGACGACGAACAACGCGATACGTCGCCGAGACGAACACGGGGAGGACGATGGCAGGCGGAGACCGGGATACCCAGCGCCATGTGGGACGCTGTACCTACTGTAGCTAGTGAAGCTGGTCGCCAAGATGGAATTATCAGCGCCCTATGGGCCATAGTGGAATTGGTGCCCCTAATACTGGTGGCAGTGCTGAATCTTATAAGGACTCTAGCAGAGGAGTTAGCAGAGCATTCAGAACAACGAAGACAAGAAAGAAAAACGCAGAAGCAGCAGCAACGACGAAGCAAGCGAGAAGAAGAAGAACACCAAGAGAAGACAATAGCAGTAACAATGACGGGAACAACGCTCGACGGATCACCTCAGGGAATGGCCACAGTGGCAGCTCTACAGGTCATCCTTCCTGTGCCTAATACGCCAGGGGCACCGTTCTTTGAAGGAGATAACATTACGGACTTCCTAAACATCCTTACTGATTTGTATGAGGATGCGGGTGTCCGAGATGATGCGCGACGAGTGAAGCGACTTGTAAGGTACTGTGGCCCTCGGATCGCACCTTGGATCAAGACCTTACCGGAGTATGAGGAAGGAAACTGGACCAGCCTCCAAGCCTTTCTCTTAAAGGAATTTCGACAACGTGACGACGCTCAGATTAGGAATAGCGTAGGATTCCTAGAGCAACTGAAGAACAAGAAGCGGGACAATAAGGACGACCTGATGCTGTACTGTCGCCAGTTTCAAGGATCCTCGCGACGGCTAGTGGCAGCAGGCAAGCTATCCCAATACCAAGAATGCGAATGGTTCATCACCGGGTTGCCTGAACACATGCGTAATAAGGCAGTTAAGGTAGCCGGATTACTTAATGACGACGGGGGAAAGTTCGATCTTGATGCGGTGGTAAAGCATATCGCCGGTGAACAAGCTATTCGTGAGAAGGTTGCCGAGCTCGGTAAGCCTGTGGACGCGTCGCGTCTTATTGAGCAAGCCAACGTAAGGACGACCCTGAAGGACAGTGAGCAATTAAGTGCTCCGAGGGTACGTGATGGCGCAATCATCGCACCGGCTATGGAAGAAGCAAGGGCTAGCGGTAATGATGCACTGATTGAGCAGTTTAGCAAACTGAGCATCAACTCGACCTTAGCGATGGAAAAGATGGCAGCAGCAATGGATCGTCAGAGGACGGGACCGGGACAGCAACCACGAGCAGGGTACCTTGATCCCGCGAGGTCTCGATACGGTGCTCCCTTACCGAGCAATCTATCGGACAAGAGTCCGCAAGAACAGTGGAACGAGTACTTCCGACGTACCAATCGATGTAACTTTTGCGAAGAAGTAGGACACATCGGGTCCCGATGCCCGACTGCAGAACGGATGATCGACGAAGGAAAGATTTACCGAAATGAGAATGGAAGGTATTGCCCTGGCCTTCCGGAGCATCGTAACCCACCTTTTAATATTATCGGAGTACAGGGAGGGTTATTGAGGAAAGTACAGGAAGTGTTAATGGAGCGACGACCGGAGAACGAACTGAGGCGCGGTGTGTCGGCGTTGCAACTGAACGAGTACGATACCGAGGAAGAGGATGAAGCGGCTGTCTATGGGGTGTCCGCGTCCCAGACAGATAGACCGATAAGAACGAGAATACCACAGAAAGGAATGTCCGGCCGAATCGAGAAGGAACGGTATATGCCTGCCGTTCGAGGGAGTCGGCGAGGCGTGTACGTGAATACCCATGCTGAGGATATCCTTCGTCGCGAGGAAGATTCGCAGGGGACGGTCCAGAACATGGAAGGTGTAGAAGGGTCGCAGGAAGTACGAGACGGCGCACCAGTCCGACGCACACGATTTGCCGTTCCAGACGGGCCGCAAAAGCTCGAGAGAGTTATTAGAGGGACTGCCCAGAATGGTAAACTGGCATCTCTTGTACTGCGTGCACCTGTCGGCGGCAGTAATGATCTGACGGTTGAAGACGTGTTGGCAGGGTCGGCTGAGACTCGGATGCTGATTTTCAACAAGAAGAGGTGGGAAGCAGGAGACGAGGGACGGGCTGTACTGGCGACGTCGACCCGACAGGAGAGCAATTCCGTCAGTGCCGTGAGTGCAGAATCGCTACGGCTGAGACCCCAGTACCCTTTGAACGAACCTTCGCCGATGCTGGACATAGACTTGGCGGGACAGCGGATTGTCGCCTTATATGATACTGGTGCGAACGTAAACGCTATCAGCCAGGGAATTGCGGAGCTATTGAACTTGAAAGTGGACGCAATCGACAGGACGAGGATCGTTGGCTACAATGGCCACGAATCTGAAGTGGAGGGTATCGTGCGAAATGTAGTGGTTGGTGTGAACGGGCAGTCGCTCGAGGGCGGAGCGGACGGCGCAGTTCGTGTCTGCAGCGCAGTTTATGTGATGAGGAGCTTGGACGAGCGCTATGATATGATCCTAGGGCAGCCGTTTCGAAAGGCGTTGCGTAGCACCATAGGATACGATGAGGACGACAGGGAAGTGATGTGCTTCACTGACCCAGAGACGAACGAGGGTGTGCTGGTTCGACCGCGACTGAGCGTCGGTGCGGGCGACGGTAACGTGCAGTCTAATTTAAAAGGATGAGCGATCTCGAAATGCCTGAGGTCGCACTTCGCGAGAAGGTGAAAGAGGAAGGTTTGGCGCGGATGTTTCCCAGCCTGGGGCTGACAAACCCGGCGGCCATAGGGGAGGAAACTACGCCGAGCTTCGGACTACCACGGTTCTCTGTCAAGGCGAGCTATGTGAACACGGAACGACCGTCGAGACGCGGCCCTGAGCTGACATGGAAGTATGCACGATGTGATAAGTCGTTGGCTGCACGACGACGTGCTGAAGGATTGCACATCTCGACGCTGTATAAGCGAAAAGCTGACAAGGTAAGACCCGTAGATTCGAGTGACACTGGAGGGCAGGTACCAGGAGGGCGAGATGACTGGAAGGCGCGCGCATGGGCGCGTCTGGAAGGCATCGCGAAGGATAATACTGACACGCAGTCTGAATGTCATGGGATACTCATCCCACGGACGACGAGGACGCCAGTGGGGACTCGGTTAACGGAGGAACGTGCTAGCCGACTGATTATAGGTGATGGGGTACTCCCCGATGAGAAACGATTACTGCTGCAATGCCTGATGAATCGAGAAGCCGCACTGGCATGGACATTCGCAGAGATGGGCAGGATAAGTGAGGAAGTGGCCCCACCGCAAGAAATACGCACTGTGCCGCACAAAGCATGGCAGGCCGCTAGTTTTCCGATACCACGAGCAATCCGGGATCGGATCGGAACGAAACTACAAGAACGACTCGATGCCGGTGTGTACGAACGCTGCGAAGGACCCTACCGGAATCCATGGTTCGCTGTGAAGAAGAAGAATGGTGATTTCAGGCTAGTAAATGCGGCGATGAACATTAACGCGGTGACAATACGCGATGCTACTTTGCCACCGTCTGCAGACGAGTTCTCGGAACACGTTGCTGGGATGGTCGTATCGAGCTTGATCGATTGGTTTTCGGGATATGACCAGATTCCACTACACACGAACAGCCGAGATTTGACAGGATTCAACACCGTGACGCATGGATTGCTACGGCAGACGACTCTCCCGCAGGGCGCGACTAATTCGGTTGCTCAGTTTGTGCGGATAGGACTGCGGATTCTCGAAGGTCTGAAAGCGACGCCATACCTGGACGACATCACGGTAGACGGACCAAAGACGGATTATGGTCAACGGATGAGTGAACAGCTACCTGGAGTACGAGCCTTTATGCTGGAACATATCATGAATCTTGATAAGACGCTGTTAGCCGTTGAATGTGCGGGAGCTACGGTAGCTGGTGAGAAGTCACAATGGTGCATGCCAGGGTTGAAGGTCGTCGGCTATGTCTGCGACGCAGCTGGGCGGCATCCTGAGAGTGCCAAAGTGGAGAAGATCATCAACTGGCCGACGCCACAGACAGTTACCGAAGTGAAAGGTTTCCTTGGCATATGCGTGTACTATCGTATATGGGTTGAAGGGTTCGCCGTCACGGCTGCTCCATTGTATCGACTGACAAAGAAGAACGCACGATGGGATTGGACGGAAGAGCACGATGCAGCGGTCAACGCACTAAAGCTACGTCTGACCGCGGCACCGGCACTTGCAAGTATCTGCTACAACGACGGCTCAGGGAGGATTATTGTGGTTGTGGACGCAAGCCCGTCTGGATGGGGTGCTGTTTTGATGCAAGAACACCAGGTCGCCAACGGAAAGTGGAAGCGACGCCCCGTACGATACGAAAGCGGCATTTGGTCTGAAACGGAGAGCAGGTACGACCAATTAAAACGAGAATGTCGTGGGCTGCTGAAGGCATTGAAGAAGTTTAGGTTCTGGCTGTATGGAGTGCATTTTTACGTTGAGACGGACGCCAACACGCTCTGCGCGCAGCTTAGCAGATCGGTGACGGACTTACCAGGTGCACTGGTCACGCAGTGGATCGCATGGATACGCCTGTTCGATTTCGAGATCAAACACATCAGTGGTAATCTCAACCAGGCGGCGGATGCTCTGTCGCGAAGGCGTGCGACGCCGGAGGACTTAGATGAACGCAAGAATGAAGAAGACATTGATGAGTGGGTAGACGCACAGCTCTCCGCTACACGGGCGACCCGTCTATCCTCTACTAGAGACGCTACTATCACGCGAGAAGAAAACAGAACCACCGATGGCGGTGGAAGCAGAATTCTGAACGAGGAGTACTCTGATAAGTACGAAGAGATCGCCGTATTCTTGAAGGAGGGCATGAAGAGGAACGGAAGAAGCAAAGCTGAGTGGAAAGCATTCCGTGCGCATGCGTTGAAGTTTACTGTGCGGGAGGACCTTCTGTTTCGGGTAGAAAAAGGAAGAAGAGACCAGCCACCAAAGCGTGTCATTGACGAAGTAGCGCGGAAAACTCAACTTATTAGATCCGTGCATGACGAGTCCGGACATCGAGGGAGAGAAGGAACCTTTCAACGTTTGAAAGACCGGTATTTCTGGGAAGGCATGTATTCTGACGTAAGAAAGCATTGCGACACGTGCGAGGAGTGTCAGAAAAGACAAGGACTGCGGCAAGGTGAGGAGCTTACGCCGACGTGGACAAATCATCGATGGCAGAAGGTAGGAGTTGACATTGTGCGCATGCCGAAAGATCAGGGTAGGAAGTATCTGGTATTAGCAAGGTCTGATCTATCGGGATGGGTCGAAGGGCGGGCACTTACCGCAGCATCGAGCAAGCTTGTTGCTCGATTTCTGTATGAGGATGTGATTTGCCGGCATGGGATCTTTCAAAAACTCGTTGTCGATGGAGGGCCAGAGAATAAAGATCTGGTCGAAGCACTTGCAAGCAAGTACGGCATCAGACGAGTAGTGGTCTCAGCATACCACCCTGAGGCGAACGGCATGGTCGAACGAGGCCACGCACCGATTGTAAATGCGCTATCAAAGCTGTCTGGAGGAGAACGAAACTGGGTTGCAAATCTGCCAACGGTGCTGTGGGCCGACAGAACGACGGTTCGTCGTAGCACTGGACTCACACCGTACGAAGTCGAATACGCCGATAAACCTGTTCTGCCGATTGAGCTTGAGATTCCAACATGGACAATTGTAAACTGGAACGACGTAAGGACGCAATCTGACCTTATCGCTGCACGCGCACGCATTCTAGAGAGACGAGAAGAAGATATTGCGGAGGTTGCGGCTCATCTTCGACGCATAAGAGAAGGGAACAAGGAAGATTTCGATACGCGGCATCGGATAAGATCGGAGAGGATGGAAGTCGGACAGCTGGTTCTACTGCGAAATGTAAAGACCGATATCGATATGTCAGCAAAAACATAAACTGGCTATGAGATGGCTAGGGCCGTACAGAATCCTGGACGCCGTTGAAGATAAGGGGACATATCTGCTCGCAGAAATCGGCCAAGATGGCGCGCAGCTGCAGGGTACCTTTGCTGGAAATCGATTACGACCATTTAGATCGAGGCAGGCGGACGTTAACGAGGCCGTCAACATAGAAGGAGGGGAGGGAAGTGTTTTAGTCGAAGATTTTGCAACCGAAGACGGCGATAATACCACAGAAACGCGCCAGATGACAGAAGAAGATGAGGCTGCGAGCGGAGCGCAGAACAGCTATGTGAAGCAACGTGTGCTGATTAACGTCCCGTCGCTGCCGAGCGACGAAGGGGAATACACCGTCCTGCAGCCGCGAGGGCGAGGTCGCCAGAGAAGGTGGCTCGATGTCAGAGGAGAAACGGAGGAATAGAGAGAGCGGCGAGGGTGATGAAGGGAGTAACAGCGCCTTCACGAAGGGGAAGAGGACAGGGAAAGTGAGGTGAGAAGACATCAAATACCAGTCAGAAGAGAGAGAGGCGACGGTGAGGTTGGTGAGGGACGCACATTCATTTGAATTTCACTTCGACACATAGATTTCACTTTTCAGAACTTCACTTTTGGGAACAGGGTCCGACGCAGAGGACATATACACGCCATTTGTTCTACTATTTCTACACACACAATCATTTCAAATCTCTGAACCGCCACCACCACCACTCCTCCTACGATGTCTGCCCCCTCGCCGATCATTGCACCGAGCGGCAACGAAGTCGTCATCCTCAACCAAACCTTCCGAGGAATCGACGAGGCCATTTCCTTCGCCATAGGACTGGCAAACGCGCATGAGAGACGACGAGCATTCAGCGGGATCGCGGATGTTATCAATGAAGCGCAGCAGCAATATCAAGCACATTCTCATCGTCTCTATGAGGCAGCGCGAGAGGATGAAGAAGTCAAGGAAGCCATCGACGCAGTTCTGGACGATGCAACTCATGATGAGCACGACTTGTGGCAAGTTATTGTGAAAGGTCACATGAGGGAGAAGGATAGACTGACGAGGCTGGAGACCTTAAGGAAAGCCATTTCAAAGAGCTGGGGAAATGAGGCACGAGAAGTGCTCATACCGATGATGTAAAATGCCGCTGGCAACCGGTTGAAGGAACTTTCTGCCATTGTCAATCAGAGACACGGAGTCAGATGGCAGGACTTGCGGCCATTGCTGCGAGACGCCATCTTCGAGAGATTAACCGGAGCCGCACAGGGCATGCAGAAAGGGCAGGAAATTTTCAAAGTTGATTTTGAAAATGCCATCAAGAAACTGAACGAAAAGGTGACGCCTCATAGCCTGTCATACTACAGAGCCAGAGGATATCGGCTAGATGATGACGGATGGATTGCGAAGGAGATTGAGCCGGTGCTGCCAGATATCACAGGGCCGCGCATCTCAGAAGTGGCATCCGACGATGACGACGATGAGATCATGAAGAGCCGACAAGGTATGATCACGGCATCTGCGCATAACGAGGAGGAGTACATATACGACACAGATATGGAGAGTGACGAGGCAGCATCTGAGCATGGCGCGCCATCAGATGTTTCCCAGCCAGAGGCTGACAAACCTGTGAGGACGGAGCCGGCAAAAGATGGCAGACAGCTGCGATCAGCAAAACGCACGCGAGAACAGCGATTATCTGACGAGGGCAGTCATGAAGGTGAAGCCGACGAGGACGCGAACCAGACCAAACGAGCTCGCCATGATGATGTTGACGCTCCTGAAGTTGCCGATGAGGATCTGCCAACGGAGAAACTTGTGTGCAAATGTGTCAACATACCAGCAGAATTCAAAAGCCAAGCCAGGAAGACAATCGGATTCAAAGACAACGCGACACAGCATACATTAGCACGCAAATATGTCGCGCACATGAGCAGAGGTGCATCGATATGCTATAAACACACTCATGCGACAGCTGCCAATGTGGGATTTCAAGTCAAACGATCAAGACATGGAGAGCTCATCAAGATGTTAAAGGATTATGTAACAGCTCTCGATGCCGGCCAACTCTATGAATACAAGACGACACGAGGATTGTTTCGCCGCTCTCATCGAGCCGCCCTGCCAGAGGATGGCCTCGGCCCATACCGATTCGCGCACCAACCGATCACTTTCGAACTGACGCCTGACATGCAGGCCACCTTACAAGATGAGATGAATGTCGATATGGATCTCTGGAATGCCGAAGGAAGTGTCAACATGCCATGCTTCGACTGGATGGAGGATTACAGTCTTAATATGATCCGAGAAGCACAAGGTCTGGCTCCAAGAGAGGACGATCTTACCATTCACAATATGGTCAAGGAGGAATTTGAGATGTATCGATATCATCAAAGACTCGTGAACGGCAAAGCTAACATGGGATGGCTGCGCAATGCTCTGTTCAGTCTTGGGCAGCAAGCGATGAGGATGAGTTTACGGTATTACGCATACTATGTGGCTCTTCGACCGGACCGATGCCATCGATTGATTTCCTACCCATATTACGCCAAGTATCAGACGGCAGAAGATGGCAGCACGACTTATTTCAGACATATCGACATTGCTGTGGAAGCCGCAGTGACGCGAGGACGCGGTATTAATGCCATCCAAGGCTCTCTATCACTTGATGACGAGTACGAGGACGACTGCACCGAGATCTTGCCAGGATTGCATGCACGAATGGCTGAATGGCATGCACGCATCAAAGATCGGCCAGTTTACACTTCTGACCCAGCAGCATTCGTGTCACGCATCACGGAGCATCACTACACCGCAGATGACAAGATTCACTTCGGAATTGACTGGAAACCAGTGCCGTGCAATGCACTAGAAGTGCGTATTACAGATTCGAGGCTCCCACATGGAGCACAAGCGGCAAAACGCATCAGAAGGACGATGCTACCATGGTTCTGTGGGGTCGACAAGGACGGATCACTCGAGATGCCAGAGGCAGGGACAGCGGATGAGCTCGCAACAGCTCATCGTGATCTGATGCCAGGACGAAGTACACCATCTGGACTCGCTAATCGATATAGCGCGATCCCCTACGCCTTTCCTGCCGCCGTTCAGCTGCCATCTACCAATGTTCTCTCCGAGTCTCTCGTCGGACGGGTTCACCTTGACCAAGCCAGTCTTATTATGTATAAGACACGATTCTTGACAGACGCCACTTTTCGAAATCAGGAAATGGCTAACAATGAGATCGACATGGCAAGAGATATGTTTCTAAAATGGGAAGAGGTCAAGCAGTTGGAAATGTACGTCTTCAAGGATAAGTCATACTTCTACAAGAAGCAGCAAGGACTTCCATTAGTGTGGGATAAGAATGATCAGGACAGATCAGCTAATGATGAGGAATATGCTCTTGAGTTACCGCATGGAGGCACGACAGATGAGGGGGTCATGGTCGGCTCCGATGTTGTTATTGTCGAAGAGACTCCCACCGCTGGTATGACGGTCTCAGAAGGAGATGAGCAGACAGCTGCTGACTCTGATATGAGGCAAGCAATGGCAGATTCGATGATTACGGACGAGCAGGAGAGTGCTGGACGCGGTATGCGACGGTCTATGAGGTTGCGGACTCGTAGGAGTACGGTCGTAATGTGAAGGGCTAGACTGATAATAGGTAAAGAAAATGTTGACCAGGAGATCAACTATAGAAGGAGGGAGGGATGTCGTGGGGTAGTGTGGACCCCGTACGTGAAAGGGATACGTAGTTTTTCTTTTTGTGGTTTTCAATAGGTAGAAGAAGAGGACAACAACAATAATAACACGGCAATAAGCACGGAACACGCGACGTAATACAATAAGATTGAGTCAAGCAAGTAAGCTGTATTAAGGAAGTAATATGTAACAAGCAGCTGTACAAGACGAGCAGGGCAGCAGGACGGAACAACAACGGCAATGAGCAATGAGTAGGTATGTATCGAAGCTATTAACGATCCTACAGTGCACCGACGAGCAGCTCTTTCCTCGCTAGGACTCTATCGCTATCTGAGTATCATAGAGCTCCAGCGCCACGACAATATA
>Ga0068621_1000124_pt1 | contig 10264 bp, 16 predicted proteins | sample InSIn5SAF170_FD_77485 | JGI IMG/M metagenome (GOLD analysis project Ga0068621, IMG submission 77485) | Clean room microbial communities from NASA Spacecraft Assembly Facility at Jet Propulsion Laboratory, Pasadena, California, USA -... ... | reverse complement strand
TTGCAACCGAGTAGTGCAATGTTTGGAACAACTCCCAACTAATGGAGGTCTTTACAGTAGCATTCACCCAGCGTGGTCATTTGTGATGGCTTGCATCTGCTGCGCTGTGGATGAAGAACATGCTATGCTTATGAAGCAATTAGAACACATCGCGGGTGACAATCTATCAGTAAGCGTGCACCATATTTACCTGCATCGTGTCTAATAGCATCTCAGAATGTTGATAGTTGCTGTGCACTTGTTCGAAGAAGTCGAAGCTGGCAGTTGGACGAATGGAGTGAGAAGATCGTCGACGTTGATGTTGGCTGGTGGGAAAGAATGGTTACAAACATTGAAGGAGAACACGTTGTTTGTTTAGCGTGACATTCAATCACACTCTGGATTTCATAGTTTCAGGAACAATCTCACCATGCACGGATTGTTCTTCACCTAATCTGTCGAATGTCCACCTTAAGCAAATATCCCGCCGGACACCTTGAAGACAGTCAGCCACTAAGGCTCCTAAAACAGGCATAAACTTGAACCCATGGTAAGATCCGCCAGCAACAATGTGTAAACTGCTCACTCCAGGGGTGCCATCAACGACGAAATGTTGTAAAGGTGTCATGAGCTCCCTAAACTGAGGTAAGTAAAGCCGCGCATTGCACTGAACATAACCTGCTTACGGATATAGTATGATGTCTAGCGGTCTACCTCTCATCTCTGGAAAAATTCTTTCGAGAAGGTCTCGGTTTGAGGAGCCTTTGTATCTAAGAGACCCGAGTTCATCAGGAGCTCCAATGGTGAAAGACGCTGTACTCGTGATTTGCATGACTTTCTCCTTATTTGGCTGCCAAATTTCACCTATGTCATATTAGAGACTAGTGCGGAGAGTAGTTCGCGAAGAGTGGATTGCGCACCTTGATCAGTAACTATAATCGGCATAGACTTGAACCTCTTGAACTCATCGTCTGAGAGCATTAGTGTTGCCGTTGCAGTAGCCGTGACATAGAACGAGTCGGGTGGTAATGCAACATTCGACCTCCTCAAGATCTCTGGGGTCCATGCCCCTGCTGCAAGGACGACTGTTGACGCGAAGATTTGTGACCCGTCGAGGCATTGTACACCCTTGCAAATCTCGTCCTCAATTACTAACATTGCAATATCCTCTTTACGTCGCTCAACACCCCATTTTTCTGCTTCTCGAGCTACATTCTCCAACGCTAGGGATGCATCTGCCGCTCCGATCGATTCATCAAACCACAGCTCCTTCTCACGGTCAAAGCGTGGACTTTCCAGAGTCTGCATCCTATCGGACAAGACATCCAGCCCAATTGCCTTCTCTTCCTTATGGAAAGGTTTATATTTCGCTCCATCAACCTCTTGAACCCAGCCGGTCCGCGTGTAGAAATTGCAGTAAGGATATTTAGTTTCCCACATTAGCTGTGCTCTTGTCGCTAACGTAGCGTACTGTGGGTCATGATAACATGCGCGGATAATCTTGCGGAGCCCTTTTGAGGACGTCGTTTCGTGTGATCCTTCGAAGAGTAGGTATCTGGCATGCGGTGATCGCTGCTGTAACTCAAGAACCGTTGATATTCCCATACAACCACCACCAACCACGATTGCATCATATGCCATTTTCTTGTCTTGTTCAATCGTGGGTCCAGTACATGTGCATTTCGTTGAGATGAGACACTCGAACGACGTACGGGACAGCCGAGAATTGCTACGCTATGCCAAACTGAGGTTAGTCTATCGGACACGTTAGAACCTTTCACCCATGGCTACAGGTTCGTGCTCAATCGAAAGCAAAGTACAAATCCGCGACACAACTAATGTTCGAGGGAAAGAAAAGCGATCAGAGAGAGAACCTGCAGGGAAGAAGGCCCATTTGAAACTCTGCTAGATCATCTTATCTGTACCAGATTGGTGTTGAGTCTCAAGAGGGCTTCATAGTCCCCTCTTCGCGGCGGGCAAATTCCAGGGATCCGCAGCCCTTCCTCGCCCAAGGGACAAAGCTTAATTCAAACCGTGAAGCAGTATGGGGGACGGTCGGGGAAGTGCGTGTGAGCAGAAGCAGTCCGCTTATCACCGGGCGCTACAGTGTTCAAGCGTGAAATATCACCAAGACGTCTACAATAGACGACGGGTCTACAGCACGATCAGTGCTACACGATACAATACTATAGCTACTAGACAGCCTCGTCCACTGTCATCCTCCCAACCCCGTGGAGAAGGAATTGGTCTCCCCTTCGACACAAATGAATATAGAACAAATCAAATCAAATCAAATCAGAGGTTCCGTACGTTCTGCATCTGATCGGCTGATCCGCATGAGTTTAAGAATCTTTGCATTCTATCCAACAAGTAGGATTTCGTTTGCGACCGGCGAGAAATGAAAATCAATCCACCAAGCGGTACTTGCCATGAAGACCTGACGTCGTTTCGTGCTCTGTTGTTGCTGCCATTGCCATCCACCGTGTCTCCCTTGTAAGCGGCCTAGGAAATACCCCATAGGTTGCTGCCGCCCTAATGCATTGTTCCTGTGCCTTCCAGACTTTTCTGAGCTTTCACCAATCCAATTTTTCACGGGCCACGACGCACGATTCGCTTTCACGGCTCCAATCATATAGGCCACCACGTGCTTCGAAGGCTCTCTCATCCCAGAAGACGCTCGCCAGCGCCTTTTCCACATCAACATCCAAGATGGATGCGGATGGTTGTCGTCCATCTCTGTCCAAAAATCTCATATCTTCATCAAGTATAAGGTAGGACTTCGCCATGAGTCGATTCGGCTCAGCGACGAAACACTTTTGTTGGCTGTGTCTATTGCAAAATTCCTGATACTCGCCGTTTGTGATCAAAAACTTGCGTGCGTCACGAAGAGTCCGTGTCGAGTCGTTTTCTCCCGCTACTAATAGCACCTGGAAGCATTTCCAGCGAAATGGCTGTAGTCTTCGGATGAGCTCGTTCATGTTTTCCTGGTGATTGAGGCGACAGACTACTGTGTTGGGTTTGAATTTGATGCCGTACTGCTTGCACCAAGACCCGATTTTGTAAAGTTGCGATACATTGTCGCCAGATCCTCTGCCAATCTCGATGTTCGTGGCTTCGTCAAACGAGTCACAGGAGACGGCTAAGATGTCGATGTTAGGCGTATCAAATGAGTTTGAGGGCGTGCTGATGGAAAAAAGGTGCTCCAGGATCAGGAAAAGGCACACTCTGCAAAAAGCTAGCTGAAGACTTTGGCTTCTTTCACGTATCCGTTGGCGACTTGTTGAGGCAACTTGTATCTTCATCGCAAGTGGCGACAAGCGTCGTTGACAGCGTTCGCGCGGGAGATCTGATCTCAGAAGAAGCACTTGCTCCGATCATTGAGCACCACGTCATTAAAGAGAGGGAGCGAGGAAAGAAGGCGATTTTGCTGGATGGCTTCCCGAGGAGACTGGACCAAGCGGCTCCAATCGAAAAGCTGGTAAGAGATCTATTGATTGGTCCTGCCCGTATTGATTGATAGTGGTCAGATTGGACAGCCGACCGTCGTGCTATTCTTCGACTGCCCGCAAGAGACAGCTAAAGAATGATATCTGAATAGAAAACTTCCCGGTCGAGAGAACGAAAATATTGACCTTTTCACGAAAAGATACCAAGAGTTCGAAGTCCTGAATGAGCCTATTGTTGGGGAGTACCGGCATCGGAGGGTTTTGCTCTTGGTAAGTTTGCTAGGCTATTCGTGAATGCCTCAATCTAAGAGGGCTGGTTTAGGTGGATACAAGCGGAGAGACTGAGCGGTCTTATGAGAATCTTTTGCAGGCTTTGGGTGGGAAACTGCTGGCACAGCAAACACAAGCACGTGATGATTAGTCAGCGGAGGCGCCTACGAGTATGTAGCCGACATTGCGGGACAGGACCAGACTTCTTAACAAAGTGTTTTATCCAGCAACATGAAGCTGCCAACCAGCTCGACTGTGTCTTCGTTTCTAGAAGTCGAAAGAAAATTCTGCTCTCTCTCGCTGTCTCTCCTTTAACTGCCAATGCTGGACGCCCCGCTTTTCAAGGCCTACAGTTTCTTGGCCAGTCGAACCTTTGCGATATTTATTATGACAAAGGGAAGCTCTAATCTGCAGCCGGTATCTGGGTTAGACAACGGAATGGACAATGGGAAGCGAAGGTCAGAAAAGGTGGTGACTTTCTCAACTCAAGATTTGAGGAGCTTGCCAGTTCTCACGATATTGCTCAACGTGTAAGCCGCATCACTGGCGCACCATGCTCCGTCGAAACCAGCTTCGGGCTTCAGATGATCGCTTCGCTCTCATCCGTCCGCCAAGCCTGGTGCGCAGATTCGGAATTCAAAATCACACTAGATACCATGGATTTCGGGCATACTGTTGGCGAGGTTGAATTACAACAGCAAGCCATATTTGTGGGATTAACTCAAGAAGCCATATTTGTGGGATTAACTCAAGAAGCCATATTTGTGGGATTAACTTAAGATACCATCGAACAATAAATGCGGTAGAAGATGCAAGAGATGGACGAAAAAGTCTCCAAATTTATGCGACGCTACTCGTGGCCGTTCCTGTCTGGCACACCGAAGGGCAATCTCACAGCCTATTTTGAGCACCAGAGCTCTTACTGATATGATGTAATATGCATGGATTGGCAGAAAAGAGCAGAAAACCAGGCAAAATACGGTCTCACTGATGTGATACTAGAGCGGCTGGACATAGTCCAGACTGCCGCTATCCAGTTATGGCATTGGCAAAAGTAGGCGCGAAGTCGCATGGCGTGCAACACGCTGACGAGCCCTTAATGCACGCGCAGAACCCCGAGTCTTGGCGTATGCGACAAAAGCTAGGATGACGCATGACGATGCAGCTGCGGATACGCAGTCAGCCAAAACCATTTCTCGGGCTGTGCTGCAGCTGCGTCCCTCTCCCAGTGGTTGGCGCTGGTGGTACCGACGACAAGACGGACAACAAGAACAAGAGCAGGGCAATGACAAAAGTATCAACCAAGGCAATGACAAGAGCAAAGGCGAAAGCATAGGCAAGGACTGCGATGAGCCATTGACCAGGGTAACAACAAGGACAGTGGCAAGGACATTGACGAGACTAATGAGAAGGCCAAAAATCAGGGTGATTACAGATGCAGGGGTGAGGACAGCATCTGTACGGAGGGAACGCGTCAAGCGAGAACCGAGACGTCTTCGCGCGCCGAATGCGATAAGGGCGCAGAGCCCCCGTCCAGTCAAAGTGGTAGGCTCATCGGCCATCCCCAAGGAGCAAGCGATAGACACGACATGGTCAAGGTCCATCTTCAGTCGGCGTCCAAGGCGATTCAACAGCTTACGGCCAACGGCCACCGCCACCGTGATTTGTTTCCCGCCCATGCTGAGCACGGTACACGCGATGTATCCGACCGGGGCGTTGGGGTCACTGATCAATTCGGATCCAAGCCTGGAAGGGCCACAGACTTTCGCCAAAACCTGACCTTCGCGATATCGATTATTCATGTCGTCCTCTGCAGCCATACGTCACAGATCCGCAGCTTGTCGAGATGTTCCAGTCCGCAGACTTGTCCGACATTCTCAAGCGTCAATCGCTTGACGAGGTCATCTGAGAGGAATAGAAGAAAACTCAAAACAACGAACCAAGCACGATGATCATCGTGTATCTATGCTTCCGAAAAGTCCATACACGACTAGCAAAGGCTTCTAGCAAAACTATTCTGTACTGCACAAATCGACCCAAACTAGGGCATCCAGAGAATGGGATCTTAAAACATAGGCGTCTTGCGTCTCGACCTTTTGAATGTAGATCCCTCCGATGCCAGATATCAGATATGCAGTCCGATATTGCGGTACTTACGCTTTTGATGATATCGCCATGTAGATTGACCAAGGTGTCCAAGAATGTATCAAAGACTGCTGCTGGCACCCGTTCAATCCTGTTGAAATTAGCGCGAGGAATAACAGAAGTTTCAATCGCGGACATACTCGGAATTGTGTATCGCAGCCTCGCCCCCCGTGGGTACAAGAGCAAGAATTCCTAGTGAAAACGCTTGCTGCCAATTCCTACTTGCGGTAAGCATATGCCTCAAGGTGCTATACTTCTTGCCATATTCGGTGCCAACAGCGTCACAGATGCGAGGAGGCTTCTCTATTGGGTGGAGAGTTCACACCGCGATGGGGTCTCCACTAGCTTCTGGCGCTTTGAACACTTTGTACCACTGTGTCGCTTTCATAGGCTTACACGCAGGGTGGATCCTTGCCTGTCAGCGCATCGAGCAGTCCGCACCACGGTGTGGCTTCTTAGTTCAGCTTTTCTCTGGTGGCTCGCATCGCAGTATGGTCTTCATGCCTAGGAAAGTGAACCACCTAGCATGTCGTGGAACCACACTTTACTCTGGAAGTACACCGCTCTTCAAATTTTTTTGATTTATACCAAACTTATTCCGCGAGAATTAGCCTGATTGTATTCTACTCCTCCCTTACGATCATTAAAGAGGTATAACCGTGGTAGCCAATTGCAGTCATGGGAAATGAAGGATTAGAAGCCACTGCTCGACGGTATGTTGCACTAGCACTCAATATTCAGCTTTGTTCACGATCCAATGCTGACCTTCGTAGTGCCTAGGAATCGCACGAGTACTCCGATTTGACTGTTAGTTGCACAGGCCGCGACTTCAAAGTACACAAATTTCTTTTGTGTTTGCAGTCCGACTTCTTTGCCAAAGCAGTCAAAACGAAGCATTTCAGGTCCTTTGTCTTGCCCTACATTCTATTTTTTAGCTAACGTTTCTTCAGGAAGGCCAGATTGGCGTGGTAAAGATGAATGAGGATAATCCTGCCATTATAGCTGCAATGCTCGAGTTTTTGTACACCTCAGACTATTCCGCGCCTCACGACCAGATGGATAATGTGGAAGCACAAAGAAATGGAGAGCTTATCACTCCCAATGATCAGGACAAACATCCACTACTATTTCACGTCGATGTGTATGCCCTTGCAGACCGGATCCAGAACGACAATCTTAAAAGAACGGCCGAAGAAAAATTCCAGGCAACTGCTACAACTGCTTGGAACGACCCAGAATTTCCCACCGCTGTTCAATCTGTTTACGCCAACACTCCTCTGGGACCAATGGGGGATCGTCTCCGTCACCTTGCGGCCCAAATTGCTACCAAACACGCACGAGTGTTGTTCGATAAAGATCAGAGGTTCAGTGATATGATGGAGGGTATCGCAGAGTTTGGTAGAGACCTCGCCGATGTTCTTAGCACTGGTATCGACAACAGTGGCATGGCTCTTGAATGTCCTAGGTCTACTTGCAGGTCCGTCTTCAGAGCGAACTTAGATACGCCTGAGTATCAAACCCTCAGTTACCTTACTTGTCCAGTTTGCGCCAAAAAAACATCAAAGGTTGAATGGCTGTTGAGTCTCTAGAATTATATCTCCTTAGCTGTACCCACCCAGGTATTTATAATGTTAAGTCATATTCCGGGAGTACAGGCACGCTAGATGTGCGACGAGGTCAATTGACTAGTTCGTTTATATTCCTTGCACGAAATTGATCCACGTCATCCACAAACGTGATAGTTTTGTGGACTAGGAGAAGTTACTACAGAAGGTTATTAGTGACGAGAACATTTCGAGTGCTCAAATCATGTCGTACCACTGAATGAGTATAGATAGAGTGGATTGCATTAAGTGTAGTCAAAAATTTACTGCCGCTTAACATCGGATGCCCTCAGTACCTCTTTACGGAGAATAGCCCAGAGATCTTCGGTCTTCATATAAGGAAACTCGAGCCTAGTATCCAAGCCTCTCGGATTATTGTGTTTCCCAAGTCACATCATGTAGTTCATATCGTCTTGAAACGCCCTGAACGATTCACACCTCTATGTCACTTTATTATCTTTGAAGATGCTAAATAGCCCACACCGTGGTGTGGTATTGTTCAGTGCGCTAAAAGAGCTTCTTCATCTCGAATTTCCTTTGGTGGCTCACACCACGGTGTGACATTCATGCGTTTCGACTTGTTGGCTAGTCACACGCGGGGTGTCTCCCAACCCACCTTAAACCTACAGCTTAATGAAGGTGGACCGCCTAGTATCCTCGACTTCAATCTTCAATGTTGTGAATCGCTTGTCAATGTCTAAACAAGCATGAAAACCAAGATTTTTTGCTTTCCACTTTCGACCTTCCTGGCCAGTTGTACGCTTAGGCCCGAGTAAATATGGTTGGTCCTGGCAGCTCGGATCAATGCGACTGTCAACTTTCCGTCATTCAAGATCGATATGAGTTTCGACAGCTTCTCTCTCAACCTCAAACCATGCCACAGCCTTGGTGCGTTGATTCGCGCCTCAATGTACATGAGGATGCACCAGTCTTCCACGTATTGAGAGCTTCCCTGCTTCTCCGCCGAGCTCCCTTGTCGTCCTAATCTGCACCACAAGCCACCTGCCTTACAGTATCCCTCTCCCTCCGGCGGAGACTGTCCAATTCTCTAATGCGATCGATCGCTGGGGTGTGACAGTGTGGTGGATATCTGGGGTTGGAAACAGCATGGCTTCCAGGCTGATGCTTGAACTTTAGATTATGCTTCGCAGACACGAGTTGCTTCCTGTACTTGTTGTACTGGCTCGTGACCATCTGCTCGATTCTTCTAACCACGCGAAGCAGGTCACTCCAGGTGCTCATGAGGTAGTCTGTGAGGACTTTGTGCATTCCTTCTACGAGGGGCTTGAAATGGTGTTGTAGTGTCCGTGCTGAGATGTCCAGGCAGCCGCCCATTTATGTCTCGTATACCATTGATTCTTTGCAAGATAATCACAAAGCTCTCGTTGGTCAGCATAGTCACGGAGGAGCTCGTTCCATTTGATCGTGAATAGACCTGGATGCTTTGCGTAGACGACCTAATCACCATGGTTAGCTCTACCTGGTTCCAGCGCTTCATGAAGCTAGTTCACTGGGCTAAAATTGCTTGCTTCTTTTCTCTTGTGCTTCCGTTAGCATCCCGCCAGGTCTGCTGAGCTTTCGTCTGCACATTCTATCTGCGCTCGCGATGCCAGAGGACATGATTGTGGTGGAGAACAGGCTCGATGACTGCTTCGAAGTGCCGATCAAAAGGCCGGAAGCATAGGACTGGGCATTCCCAACGTGACATATCGCCTAGCGTAACAACGCAACAGCCAAATATAAAGCTTCCGCCTAAGAAGAAATAATAACAGTGTAGAGCTGTAAATTTGGGGCGGTTCCGGTTGCCAAGACTCAAGCGCCAAATTCGTTCACGTTGCGGATCCCCGCCCTTCGTTAAATAAACACCATCAACACCACCGAGAATGGATCACTCTTCGCCACGACCACACCATGACACATCGTCCGAGATGACTGCGCACCGCGAATATATTCATGCACGCTGCAGCTATTGAAGCCTGAATCAGCGACGTCCAGAGCGTGAGCACGTACGCACCCTCGCAAACCGATGCCGCCTACGCCTGCACCGTCCCTCCGCCCAGTGGCAGCCGCAGTTGCGGTCACAAGCGCTCTGCCTCTGCTATTGTGAATTAGGAGACAATCGGCTCGTTTGAGCCCACGCGAAAACGGCGACGGGTTGTTGCAGAGATCGAGGACTAGGTGGTGATTGTGCGCGCTGGAATGAGCGCCAGGTGCTCACAAGGGGAAGAGAGGCAGTGGTGGGGAAGCGGCGGAGGGTGACAGTCACATGCCTGGACAGGTGACGTCTATGACATCAGCACATCAAGCATATGCGATGCGCGATGTAGGGACGTTGTTGGCGAGACAGTGGCCAGGGAATCGGCGATCGAGGGCGAGCTGGAAGCGACAACGTTCCGTCTTCTCCTCAGCGAGCACACACACGCGCGCATACAATGTCGGTATGCGGTTCATGACAACGCCCACGCTGGGGCCGCCGCACGCGCAAAGATGTCCCTAAACCTCAGAATGCTAATCAAGTTACATACATCAGATGTTCCAATCTGAGATTTGCTATCCATTCCTCCCAGCTCTTTGCCGTTGCTTTGCTACCCAGCGAGATGCAAGAGCCGAACACTGACATGGCTATAAGTAGATGGGCCCACAAAGTGGCTCTTTGTCGGGGTTAAGTGCAGTCCCACCTCTGTCCTCTCCACTCCTCTCATACCTCCTCGCCCAGTTCTTCCCCATACCAACACCACCACCATCATAGTTAGCTAACATGGACAAAACCAGTTGGGTGGAATGGATAGCAAATCTCAGATTGGAACATCTGATGTATGT
>Ga0068621_1000119_pt1 | contig 10423 bp, 8 predicted proteins | sample InSIn5SAF170_FD_77485 | JGI IMG/M metagenome (GOLD analysis project Ga0068621, IMG submission 77485) | Clean room microbial communities from NASA Spacecraft Assembly Facility at Jet Propulsion Laboratory, Pasadena, California, USA -... ... | reverse complement strand
CGTCTCCGCCGCCCAGAAGCTCTCACTCTCATTGATCCATTTCCTCTGGGTGCCGTGCTTTACATACAACTGGGCGCGCTCACGCAGAAGCTCTGCAATCGGCACAGGCAGCTGTTTGTCAAGTTTGGGATACTGCTGCATATCCGCTACGACGTCCTTGATCCACTTGCTAGCTCTCTGGTTGGGTGAGGTATCGTGACCGAGCCAGATCATGACCTCCTCAACCTCACGGTATGTGTCGCCATGATTTTCGAATCGCTGCGCAATCATTTGTGAAGATGACCGCGCCAAAGACAGATGTTCACCATCAAGAGCAAGAAGTCCCGCTCGGAACACGACTCATGCCCAACGGGCGGGCTTTTGCGAGCACAACTTTACCGTTTTAGGCGCTTCATACTCAATCCGCTTGTTGTTCACAAAGTTTGACAGAGCCGCAAGGAGCCTGACTTGTAGAATTGAAAGTAGCTCGAAAATGAGATTTCAATGGCTTGATTGGTTAGTTGGTTGGATTTCTGGCCAAGCCAGGGTGGTCCTACTGCTCGTGAGGGCACGGCCTAGAAGTGGGCTCTGGAGTTAATTCCATCCATAAAACAGTTTATCGTATTTAAGACAGAAATAGAAGAAGGTTCATGCCATATCATTCTGGAACCCTCTGCACCGAGAACCGTGAGGTATTCTTGGACGAATCCTGCCAAGTTGAGACTCGTGTAAGGTGAGGTTTAGCTTGTGCTTGGTACACGCCAGGGCTGTCTCCACTTTGGTCGATCCTCATGCAGGGTCGGCCTGAGCATCATCAAGCAAATGTGGCTTTAGAGAACAGATCACATTCAGTCATTCCATACAAGATTCCGAGTGCAAAAGATAAATGAGGCGCTCGGATCTCTCAATTTGACGAAACAGTAAATACAACAACACACCAGTGAGCCACGGACGACGGCAGGATAGACTGGAATACCTGAGATCTGGTCTGAAGGAACACGATGAGGATTCGGACAGCGCTTCGCAGCTCGAGGACAGATTCAACATCGCAAATGAAGAGACACAATCAAGAAGAAGAGGAGAATTCATAGTGTTCAACCGACATGCGGCGACGCAATAATCACAGCGGCAGCAACCCTGTGACGAAAGCAAAGCTCTTCTGCGCCGCCCTCGTCATCGTCCTTTACCTCCTTTACGCCGCCTTCCGAAAGCCCGCCACCGCTGCGCCCAAGTATCCCAAGAGAGCCCGACAATGGATTCAGCAAGAGAAATGGGTCAACGAGACGGGAGCAGCGGAGCAAGAGCGGGCTGATGCCGTGCGGCAGGCGATGGCGCACACTTTCTATGGCTACAGAGAACATGCTTGGGGCAACGACGAGATTTTGCCTGTTCTAGGTGGTGCTGGGAACACGAGGAACGGATGGGGCGCTACTATTATAGACGGTAGTGCCACTCTGGCACTTATGGGTATGTGGGATGAGCTGAGATTAACGGTGGACTACATCGTCGGAGACGATCTGGATTTCAGTCACCCTATTGGGCTGGTGGATCCATTCGAGACAACTATACGGTATCTCGGCGCGCTGGTGAGCCTGGTGGAGATGGTGGATGCCAAAGTGATACCGGCCAACGTCATCAGCTGGGAAAATAGAGAGAGGATCCTGCAGAAAGCAGAGATCCTAGGCAAGAAGCTCTTGCCGGCGTACGACTCGCCCACGGGGATGCCGTATCCACGCGTGGACTTCGCCAGGAACATGGGCACGGGAGATCCGCCTGAAGTGTACGAAGAGAACCCTGAGAAGCCACGATACGAAAACCCGTCTATTAGCCTGGCCCGTGTCGGCTCCAACATACTCGAGAACTGTGTGCTGAGCCAGCTGACGGATGATTGGGACCATTGCAGCAAGTCCACACTGGCTTGGATGCCGCTTGTATACAGCAAGTGGCTCGTTGATGCCCCCGGACTCATCGATGCGCCCATCGACGTCGTTACAGGCGAGCCTGTCGCGAGGCAGAAGCACTGGGATGGTGGCCATGACAGCTACTACGAGTATCTGATCAAGGCAGCGTTATTGCGCCCTCACTCGCCAAACAGCAAGGCATATTCGCGCAAGTGGCTGCAAGCTGCGGATGCGCTGCGGCATAATCTCTCGAGCAGAGCAACACCGTCCGATGAGTACTACTCATCTCATTTGTACATGGGAAAGATTGATGGTCCTTGGTTTCTGAACGAACAAAGCCACCTCGCTTGCTTTGCTCCCGGAAATCTACTGCTCGGTGGCAGGCATCTCAACCGCAAAGACCTCATCGTTCTGGGCCAGGCGCTCCTGGAAGGATGTCGACACTCGTACGCGGCAACGCCCACTGGTATTGGTCCTGAGTCTTGGTCATGGAACCCAGCCTCACCCTATCGTAACGGCACTTTCACACCGACGACAGACCGGCAGATCGAAGAACACGCCGCGTACGGATTCTGGACAGCGAATCCATCCTTCAAACTTCGACCGGAATACGTCGAGTCCCTCTTCTACGCCTTCCGCGTCACCGGTGAGCAGCGCTACCGCGAGTGGGCGTGGGACGCCTTCCAAGCGTTCGAGAAGCACTGCAGGACGGAGTACGGGTACGCGGGACTCAAGGACGTCATGTCGCTGGCGCCGGGCCAGTACGACGAGGCAGGCGGGAACTGGATCAATGAGAGCGAGAGCTTCTGGGCGGCGGAGACGCTGAAGTATCTGTATCTGATCTTTCAGGATGTCAGCGTGGGGAGTTTGGATGATTGGGTCTACAGTACGGAGGGACATCTGTTCAGGCGGCCGAGTTCGAGGTTGGGGTGAAGCGGAGGAATGGGGGTGATCGAAGGTGACGGTGATGCCTCAACAAGACGGATGAAAGGCATATGCGATGTTGTCTTCGGCTCTGAACATCTCGATATCGCTGTTCAAGTGCAAGACCACATTAACCATACGATCAAACGACAAAGCTGAGTAGCTTGCAAACGATCCAAACGACTGCCACAGCAGTACATCAAAAACCACGAGACCAGGCATCCCCACTGCATGGGAAGCAATATGAGCTCACTCAACTCGCGCAATAAACCAGAACGGTCTGCATAGGCACCTGTACATACCCTACTGGCGTCCAAGGGCAGTCGAAGCAATACTGCCCACGGGCACCGCTGTGTAATATATGTTATTCCCAAAAGGGGCCTGAGCGTAGCCCACAACAACCATCGCCTTTCGGCTTGTTTCGACCCTTTTCTTTCACCTCCACCTGTTTGCTCTCAACTTTCAACATTTTCTACCCTGCACACTTTGCACTTGCAAAACGTTTCCGCTGGCAGTAGCATCTGAAGACGGTGAGTTTCAGGTATTATGTTTTCTACCGTGTGCTGCGATGGGCTCTGACAGTTGGCAGGTTGCAGCTGTCTCTGTGAGCAAAGAAAGCCGTAAGCTGAACAACGCGCAGGTAAGGCAAACACAAGCCTCCATTCAGGTCTTCGGAGACTTTGCTGACAGGTTGACAGTCTTCCTGGCCTGAACAGGTTGTCTGTTATTCCTGGCGCTCACGGCGTTGTTGCTATCTTTCAATTGCCTAACGTCTTCGCAAGCTACCCGTCTCGACGACTTAGGTCACACCTCTCGCCGATCAGCACCGGGTTAGTTTACTTCTTAAACTTGCCTTGTCGACTTTAGGAGACGACTGACACATGAATAGTTGTGAGTGCAATAAAGGACACATGATATGTGCCTTTGTGCCTCCGTTCCAACAGGTAATTTAGATTTTGATCGATTTGACTGTCCTTACGTGGATGCTGATAACGAAGCAGACAACACGCCTCTGACCGCTCTCAAGGAAATTGCGAAGAAACCATAGTCATGTCGAAGCCTCGGCGTTCCCCAGTGCTTGGCCATGTTGGGGCCAGCAATCACATCTACCTTCGCGACCGTTTCCCCCAGCTCAGCCTGGAGGAGGCTCGCGAGTTCCTAAATATGGTTCTTGACTATGCCGAGGATCCCTCAGCCACAGATGAGCAGATGCAGCAAGTTGTTGATCAGGTGGCGAGTCACTTCCTCTTGCAAGAGGTGGGCAACGACGACAAGGAGGCAGCCAAATATCTCAAGCGCACCGGAGACGATGACTACAAAGCATACCACCTTGCCAAGAAGGAGAAGAGCTGGGTGAGCGAATTTATGGAGTTCACCTGTGCCCCTGCGGATCTCGCTCAGGCTTCAGGCGAGGAACACGACTTTGAGGATGTACAAATGGCGATACAAGGTTACCACGACATCAGCGAGGCCCTTGGCGGACCGCCTCCAGGACCTGTCTACCCGGCTCCCGTCCGTGTTGTGTGGGATAGTGAGTTCATGCTGAGCGCAAATGCTGACCCGCACTCCGCGTTCATGTTGGGCTTGCGCTATCGGTACAATATGACGAGCCTTGACAACGCGGTGCGCGAGTACAAGTTCGACAGGTTTGGTCAATTTCCCAAAGGTGAAGCACGGGGCGAAATGGACTCTGAGACGGATGAATCTTTCCAGTCAGGCCTGGAACCGTCGCTTCCTCGATCGATTCAAGACGTCGATATCGATACAGCTGTTGATGGCTTTGGTGAGCTCTCTACGCATGCGGGGACTAAGTACGCAATTGCTGACAATATTGACAGACCCTGCTCTCCTGGTGCCGTGGTTAGCAACTTGCCCTGCTGAGCAAGCCCACCAGATCAATCTAGCCCGAAAAATCGACAGCATCGAAGCTTTCCTATGGCTTGCAGCCACGGAGAAAATGAGCCCACACCATAGAAGCTACATTCAGCGCAGCTGGGACTTCTACGGCGACGGCACGGCCGCCGGCTCGCTCGAAACCCACATCGATCGACACAATCAAGACGCTTACGTCGACATCTTCCAGGTGCCGAACGACGTCGCTGCGGCAGATCTCTTCATGTCAGACGACTTCTACCAAGCCTCCACCATTGCGGATCCCAGTCGCGAGATTACACGCAAGCAGATGGACATGATCGAGAAGGCGCATAAGATGCGGAAGAAGTGGCGGCTTCGACTGACCAGGCTGATGACTCTGCGAGACCTGCTGGAGAGGCCGGCCACGTTGCAAGATTATACGCTCCAACGCAATGGCGGTGATGGCGAACTTGTTGATGGCGTGAGTGACGAACTTGCTTCTCTGAATGTTGAGAAGTAGCGCCGCCGCCGGACCAGCGACTTTGTCCGACGAGAGCCATCGCTTTTGTGCTGACTTGGACAGTTGCACGGATACGGAAAGAACACTTATACGGGCATGGATGGTATCAAAAAAATGCATTACTTTGGGAGTTCAGAAGCTGGACAGGAGACAGGTGATCATCACTAGGCAAGATTATGGGGAATGTTCGTATCAAGGCTTGCAGTAGTGCGCAACGCACACTTCGGCAGTTGTGTATCGAATTCTCACGAAAGAAATGCTTCATATACAATGAAGAATGACTTGTGGCGAGCAGTAGAATGACTATGCATAGCAGGGCGCTATTACAATCATCACGGTTCTACAACGTCATTTCAGAATATCTGTTCCTTACTGATTCTACATAAAGCTTGCAACCAACGATTCGTGAGCATCAAAAAGTTCGGCGAACATAACGACCCCGTCTCGAGGAGTATCTCCAAAAACCCCGGACACGCAATTAGGATATCAGTTTTCCGATGCGTGAGGGATCTCATAGTGTCGGCGTTAAGAAAGATTGGAGATAACGTGTCATGTAAACGAGTCAACCTTTCGACTCACTACTCGTATGCAATTCTGTCCACGATGCCAATACAAGGCAACAGTATGTCAGTGTTTCAAGAGGCATCACCAAAGGTACTGCTTGAGGACAGACCCTTCTAACGTGTTCTCCGCCCTCGATTCGCCATTGCAAGGAAGAAAAGAAATTTCGTCGCCGAAAAAAGTAATCACAGTAGATCTGTAATAGCAGGGCCAGGGGCCTCGGCCGATCCAAGATTGACAATGCCATGCGAGGAGGCGGAGGAGGAGGACTAGAACGCAACGATCCCACTGGTTGGATTGCTCATTCTCGGTGTTTGGCGGTCAAACAGGCGCAAAGCCAGGGATCCGCCCCAGATGCCGTGCCCGTGTGTTGCCCCAGGAAAAATAGGAGTCCCACTCTTTGTTCGCTTCGTGGCTGTAACGTACTGTGTACCCCATAAAATAATCCCTCGCTCCGCTTTGCTTGCGCCATTCCATTACAACACATTTCCTCACTCTACCGTAACCGCCCACTCACTCACTCACTCACTCACCCATCTCACGCACTCATTTGAGCGTTTTTCAAGAGAATTAGACGATAGAATAGACTCCAACCACAGTCTTTACTCTGCTACAACCACTGCATTCCAACCCTCTCCACCGATCTAAAGGTTTGCGCGTTCCTCACACCTTGCCCTGCGTACCAGGCTGATCCAGGAACAGAAACAGAACAGAATACATCTTCGTTCAAAAAACCCACCCAGCAGCAATAATGTCTTTCCTCGCCTCCGCCGCCCGCGCTGCCTCGCGCCGCACTTTCACCGTACGTTGCCAACTCTCCTTTCACCCAACATGTCTCTCCTCTCCTCGCCTTGCGTTCGCCACTAACACATAATCTTGCAAAAAACAGACCACCTCCCGCGTGGCGAACACATCCTCAACCACCCGTTCATCCGCCATCGGCAACACCATTCGCAGCAGCATCGAGCGCGCCCAAGCCGATGCCACCGATGAGGCCTTCAAAGCCGGCGTGCTCGTCTCCGCGCTTGGAGTCACCGCGCTCGGGGCGGGATACCTCATCCTGTCCCCGCAGAACAGCGGCAAGACCGTCAGCCAGCGCGATCTGTTGTGACTTGCCGGCCTGCTGGGCACGTTCAACCCGCTGTGCTGAACTGAGCTGCATGCACGGCGTTTCCTGCGTGTGCTCTGGCTCATCAATCGATGCATTCGTTCGTATGTCTGTGTGCGATTTAGACGTGGCGTTTTTGTTTCCCGTGGATTCAGGGTTAGGGCAATCTTGATGCATTTTTCATGAGTGGATCTGGGTACTTGGATGAGGCAAGCTCATGGTCATATGGATTGAGTATCGGCGGTCTCAATCGGATCATGCCTGCAAATGTGTCGCTGGGAAATTCAGACATAATGGAGTCTCTGCTTTTTTAGGATCGGATCAGTACAGAAATCGAAGTTTCTGCTCTTAAATTTTTGGGTGTGCATTCACATCGTTCCTCATTCCCTACCTGTTGTCCTTTTGCCAGAATGATCCCGAACGCGATATGCTTAGGGATGGAATACTGACCTTAGGGAAGCGCGAATGAAGCATATCTTGACAGGGCGGAGGACGAAAACAGACCATGCGAGACGACTAGGGTCACGTGATGCATACATCCGAAAGCATTTCAATACACTTCATGGCATGAAGACGAGAATCAAGGATAGAGGAAGGTTTCTGGCTTCAAACGGTGCGTGTGTTTGGATAATTGAGGCATCCATGGAAATGCGATCGACATTTTTTGACAATAGGGCGCTCTACACTCACACCTCGAGGAAATCCGTATCAATTCTGCATCCCAACCTCCCGGACACAAAGCGATACTGGCTAAAGATGGCGAGCAAATCATTTGCAGAATGCAAAGCAATCGTCTTCGACCTCATGGGCACCTGTTGCGATTGGCAAACAGGCATCGTCCGCTCAATGCAAAACCTGCCCGTTAACGAGCAACTACAACCAAAAGACTACCCTAACTTGGCATTGGAATGGCGAGCCGGGTTCTTTCAGGAGATACATCATCGCTTCGAGCAAGGTCTCCCGCAGGAGGATATCGATGTCACACACCGACGAGTGCTCGATCGGATATTACGGAAACGCATGGTGGACTCCGTGTGGGATGACGCTGTTCGACAACAGCTAGTTACAGCATGGCATGATCAGGTAGCATGGCCAGATGCGATACCAGCGCTTGAACGGTTGAGGAGGAAGTACTTTGTGGTGGTCCTGGCCAACGGAACGACCCGGCTGCAGCTTGATATCGCAAAGAGCAGCGGCTTGCCCTTTCATATGCTCTTCAGCTCGCAGCTGCTTGGCTTGACGAAACCAGATCTCGCGATTTATCGCAAGGCGGCGGATTTGATGGGTCTGCGGCCCGAAGAATGTATCATGGTTGCCGCGCATGCCTACGACCTGAGGGCAGCGACACAAGTCGGCATGAAAACGGTGTACATCCGACGAAACACCGAAGACGTTGGAGAGGACTTCGATGAGATCGAGCAGAGCGTTGATGTGTACTTTGACGGCCGAGATGGATCGCGAGAATGCGGTCTGGCACGCTTGGCGGAAATTTTGAACGTACGAAACAATGGTTATGACATGGCCTAAGTTGTAGCTGTTAGTCTTCCTGTCTAGCGCAGATATTCAATTAGTGATTCTGTTCACTGCACGCTTGTTACCTTGATATGCTCTCGTCCAGCTTCGCTAAAGATATACCTTGGATCGTGCTCCCCAAACAAGTACGTGAAACGCTCAAGCGCGTGCTGTCCTACCTGCGGCCATTCATCACCCTTCACGCCCATGTTGGCTGCGAGTTTTATAATCGCCTCCTTTGCAGCGGACTCGGCGACCCACGTACCGAACTCAATAGCCGCGAGCGCTTCCCAGAACACGATGGCCGGTGGCTTGTCGTATGCGACTTCGACGTGCTCGTTGTCCTGCACCAGTCCAAGCATGCCATAAACCCTGTCTCTAGGGTCTTCACAGACCAAGTGCGAATACCGCTTGAGCAGCCATATCAGGCTACGGCTGTCCCAGTGGTAGAGAGATGTATGCACCGACATAACTCCGACGATTCGAGTATGCTTCTGATACAACATATCCCGCGCAGGCCCCAGAACTCGATCTCTTTTCCACGTCTCTTGACGTAAAAGTGCGTTTAGCCAGTACAGAAGAATCAAAATGTAGGAAAGATTATCCCACACGATCACCCGCTCACCACATATGAGGATGATGTTCCTGGCGAGCAAGAACTCCTGCAAAACCCACTGCCTCGTCCAATAAGACCTATGGAAGATCTCAGCTACGGATGCACCCATTTCGTCGTGAGCATGGAACCAGATTTCCACTGATCGTATCTCTTTGAGATCCCTGCCTTCGAACGAGCGTCGTTCGTTCGCCTCTAGCGCAACACAGGTTTGATTCAAGAAATCCATGCCAGCGTCAGTTTCGGGTGTTGCGGCACCAAGCCAAACGAGCACGCATTCAGCCTCGCCGAAAATCCGATCCATGAGGTGGACTTGGTGATTTTTCTCGAGGTTCGACATCTGGTCTATGCACAGTTGGTCTATGTAATACCAATCTGCGAACGTCTCGAGCTTTATCCTGCCGCATGCTGTATGCTGCAGAAAGTTGAAGAGGTTGTCCCGCACCTTGAAGTTCTTCCCGTTCAATGTGATGCTACGAAGCGGACTTGGCGGTCCCCATGTATATGATACTGCTTGATATGGTGGACACTCCTTCCAGTCGAACACCTCGATCTTGCAGGAAATGTCGCCATCACTTCCGGTCAGGTCGCGCACAAGCCGAATTTGACTTTGGCCAAGGTCCAAGGGGATGTGAATGAAGGATTCTGTATCAGCAGACATACCACCTAGTCGGGAATTGAGTCGGTGTAACTTGCAGTTCTCGGATCGCAATGTTGTGAATTACACAGTTGCATATCGCGGGCCTGCTGCATGAATAATACATCAATGCGGAGCGCGCTAAGCATGGCGTCGAAGAATACACAGGGTTTGCCCTGCATTCGCAGCATACAGCTACTCACAATACCATCTCCATGTGTTATCAGCATTCTAGTAAGGTGAAATAATACCTTTCCTGAGCTCTCGACTTGATACATCTACCACCCATTTATGAAGGCTGACTTCTACTCGTTGGCTTCCTTTTCAACTCCACCTTGATCTCCTTCAACTTCGCTTCGTGTTCCGGCGCAAGCTCTCCACCCATCTTCTGCTCCTCTGCAATGGCCAGCTCGATCCTCGCTTTCTCCTCTTCCAGCACTTCCATCCGCTGAATCTCACGCTTCCAAGCAAGCAGAACACAAGCAAGCCTCTTTTGTCCGAACTCCGGTAGAAACGAGAAATGATGTCTAAACTTGTTGTTGATGTTGGACGTCTCAATATCTGGCACCGGCGACTCGATTATGATCCCTTCCTTAAGAAGCTTGTAGTATGCCTCCTGGGCCAGGTCTTCCTTCACCGAAACGTCCAGAGCGTAGAGGCAGTCGGCGGAGAGCAATCTTGGGTTCCTTGAGTAGATCTGAAATTCGAAGAGTCTGTCAAAGTCTTCCGGTTTGAAATCGGCGTCCTCGCATTTTTTCAAAATGGAGTTTTTCGCTGAGTAATTGTCTGAGGTGCGAATGCCGTTCCGCTATGT
>Ga0068621_1000118_pt1 | contig 10442 bp, 6 predicted proteins | sample InSIn5SAF170_FD_77485 | JGI IMG/M metagenome (GOLD analysis project Ga0068621, IMG submission 77485) | Clean room microbial communities from NASA Spacecraft Assembly Facility at Jet Propulsion Laboratory, Pasadena, California, USA -... ... | reverse complement strand
TCCACGTCTAATCCTACTGTGTACATGTGATGGCTTCAAACTACAAATCCTAAGATACCTATAGAACACATAGCATAAACCATACCTAAGTAACCAAACACGCTTTTATTAGAATTAGCTGAAATTACAGTACTTATTATACCGAAACCTGGTATAACTAAAATGTAAACTTCAGGATGACCAAAGAATCAAAATAAGTGTTGGTATAAAATAGGATCACCTCCTCCTGCTGGTTCAAAGAATGATGTATTAAAATTACGATCTGTTAATACCATTGTAATACCACCAGCTAATACTGGTAATGATAATAGTAATAATACAGCAGTAATTACTACTGCTCAACCGAATAAAGCTAATTTATGTAATCTTATACCCGGACTTCTCATATTTAATATTGTTGTTATGAAATTTATTGATCCTAGTAAACTACTTATCCCTGATAAGTGTAAACCAAAGATAGCTAAATCAACACTTGGTCCACTATGACTTTGTATTCCAGATAAAGGTGGATATAATGTTCAACCTGTACCTGCCCCATTTTCTATTCCACTTGCAAATAGAAATAATAATATACTTGGTATTAATAATCAGAAACTTATGTTATTCAATCTAGGGAAAGCCATATCAGGTCCTCCTACTATTAAGGGTAATAAGAAGTTACCAAAACCTCCTATTAAAGCAGGCATTACCATAAAGAAAATCATAAATATCGCATGTGCTGTTATAATAGCATTATATAATTGATTATCACTAATATACTGAACACCTGGACCTGATAACTCTAATCTTATTAATACAGAAAAAGCTGTTCCAACTAATCCTGAAAATAGAGCAAAAAATTAAATAAAGTACACCTATATCTTTAGCATTTGAAGATCAAAATCATCTTTCTGTTCAAAGAGAAATTTGTGCTTTTTCTTGTTTTAAGATCGTATCTGTATTTTTATAGTTTTCAAAAGATGGTCTTAAATTAGAGACATCGTATTCTGCAGGTATATTAAGCATATCTTATATTACCTATTATTACCCTCCCTTAAAAAAAAAGGGAGAATAATAATTGTTGTTTTAATGTTTTTATAACACAATTATAAAACTATAAGTTAATTTTTATTGTAAATACAACCATATTTTTTTTTTTAATAATTTATTATTATATTCAAAATTTGTTATAATAAAGAATTATTCTTTATTCCTTTTCATAAAAAAGGTTCAGACTATTTATTTTATAAACTATACTTTAAATGCTATAAATTAATTTAATAGCTACCTGATCAACCTTTTAATCCAAAAGCTCCATTACGTGTTTTAGAGTTTATTAATGTATATTCTATATTAGATTTAAGATAACCTCTTAACATTACAGATGATAAACCTACATAAGAAGAATATATATTTTTTAGACTACCTACATATCTAAATTTAAATATAGCTCTTGAAGCAATCAAACGTCTTGTAAGTCTTCCCGATGCTTCAAATCTTACTCCACTTATTAATTTGTATTTTATATTATTTAATAAATCTTTTTTTCTAGTAATATTTTTATTAATATTATCATTACTATATAAATCAAATAATCTTGGTAATTTTATTCTTAATAAAGCTTTTTTTAATATTCTTAATAATTTATTATTTCTATTTCTTAATTTAAGAGCTATAGCTTTTGAATATATATCACTATTTAAGTGCATAGATTTCAAATTTACAATATTAAATTCAACTTTCTTATTATAAATTTTACTTATTATATTTATAATACCAAAACCTCTAAAATTTAAAAATCAATTTGTAAATCTATTTTTATTAAATAATAATGTTTGATAATAATATAAATTTTTGTATATATTTAATAGTCTTATTAAATTTTTTTTTACTTTTCTTTTAATACGACGAGTTACATATTGGTTTTGGCTATAAAGTAAAGTATTATTATTAATACCTATATCGGAATTAATTAAATTATTTACTTTTATTTTTAAATTTTTCGATCTTAAATTTTTAGCTAAAAATTTTCTTTTTAGAATTTTTGTTTTAAAACGGTCTTTTTTTTTTAAATAGTCTTTAAAAAAAGCTTGTTCAAAAAAATTCTTTTTTTTCTAGTATAGCATTTTTTTTTATTACTTCTAATAGATTTTTATATTGTAATATAGATAATTTATCATATTTAGACAAGTTTAATAAGGTAGTTATTCTTAATATAACTTTATGTTTCATTACTCTAAATATTATTGTCATTAATCAATAAAGTTTATTTTTGAATTTTTTTACATTAAATACAAAAATTTTTTTATATTTATTATTTAATATATTAAATGTATATTTACGTAATTTATTATATCTTATTTGTGATCTTTTCAAGCTAGATTTAGTAAAGTTTTTATTTTTATTAAATAAAAATAAAGTGATATTTACATTATTATTAGTATGTTTTATTTCGGCTTCACTTAAAAATAACCTATTTGCTGAAAAACGTTTACGATTAAAACGAAAACGTTTAACATTTAATTTTTTTCTAGTTAAATTAAAATAACTTTTAAATAAATAATTAACTAGTTTATCTTTGTAAACTAATGATTTTATATATTCTTTATTATAGCTATAAATACTATTTTTTCACTCTTTTCATGAAGGTGAAAATTCCATAGGCTTATTATTCATATTTAAATTAATATTCTTATTTAAATACTTATGAATAGTTGTTTGTTTCTTTTTCAATAAATTTAACATTTTAATTAAATTAAAATATAAGTATAATCATATAAATAGATATAGTTGATAAAAGATATTATAAATTATTCTCATAATTTAGTCGTTGAACGTACTTAATATGTAAGATTCGCTTCAAATTAAAATATTTAAATTTGATATTTTATTCTTGAAATTTTCCTTATTTAATTACCAATTGTTTAAGTTAAACATTGGAGGACATTATTATCCCTTAATAAATACTTATTTTTTATTAAATATTTTTGTTTTTCAGAGATAAATCTATTAAAGTATTTTCTAATAAAGTAACAAAAGGTATTATTATTACAAAATATGAAAAATAAAGAACTGTAGATATTTGACCGAATTCTATAAATGGAGATTCTACATGTTTAGCACCTAATTGCATTAATATTAAGAAATTAGCTATAAATATTCAGTATGCTGTTTTACTGAAAGGTCTAAATGCCATACCTCTGTACTTACTTAAATCTACAAAAGGTAATATTAGTAATGCTAATATTGCAGCAATCATAGCTATAACTCCTAATAATTTATTAGGTATAGATCTCAATATAGCATAAAAAGGTAAAAGATATCATTCAGGCACTATAGCAGGTGGAGTTTGCATAGGATTAGCCATAACATAGTTTTCACTATCTCCTAATGCATTAGGCATAAAGAATACAAATACTGATAATACTAACATAAATAAGAATATAGTAATTAAATCCTTAAATAAAAAATAAGGGGCCATAGGTATTCTATCATAATTACCTGAAACACCTAAAGGGTTACCTGACCCTGCTGTATCGTGTAATGCAATTAAATGCATTAAAGCTAAAGCTGCTAATACGAATGGTAATACGAAATGTAATGAGAAGAATCTATTTAAAGTAGCATTATTAACACTAAATCCTCCTCATATAAATTCAACTATATCTTGTCCTATTCAAGGTATAGCACTCATAAGGTTAGTTATAACTGTTGCACCTCATAAAGACATTTGACCATACGGTAAAACATATCCCAAGAATGCTGTAATAATCATTACTAAGAATATTACAGTACCTATTACTCAAACTAATGTTCTAGGTGCTCTGTAAGATCCATAATATATACCTCTACCCATGTGTAGGTAAACTAAAAAGAAGAAAGCTGAAGCTGTATTACTATGTAAATAACGTATTAATCAACCATTATTTACATCACGCATTATATGTTCAACACTATTAAAAGCTTCTAATATACTAGGGTTATAATGCATTGCTAAAGTTACCCCTGTAACTATTTGAATAATTAAACAAACAGCTAATAAAGAACCAAAATTTCATAAATAACTTATGTTAGATGGTTGTGGTGAATCTATCACATAGGAATTAACCATTTTCAAAATAGGATGACTCTTAAATATTCTCATTTTTTTATTATTTATATAATTATAAATTTTTTTTTAATAAATAAATCTTTTTTTAACTTATATTAAATATAAGCTTGTTTAATAAATCGGGTCATTATGATTCGAACATAACTAATCCTCAACCCAAATGAGGTGCCTAACCAACCCGGCTCTGACCCGTTTTTTTTTAGTAAACAAAAGAATTAAGCTTACTATTCTTTTTATTAAAAGTTAATTATCTCCCTTTCCTATGTCCATTGGTTCACATAATGTATTAACTAAACATAAATAATTGATTGATTATTTTAAAATGATAATCACAAACTCTCATCTTAAAATAATGACCTTTGGTTAGGACGGCGGCTTCAGAGAATATCCGATTCGAACAGATGTGATCTATTAAACCAAATAAATTTCAAGTTTACCGCTTTAAACCACTCAGCCAATTCTCTTTAAACCGTGATTCCTCAGTGAATCGAACACTGAACATACTCTTATCAAAAGTACACTTTACCTATTAAGTTAAGGAATCTTAGGTTATATCAAGAGCATTCAGACTTGAACTGAAAAAACTAAAGTTTGAAGCTTCACATTTTACCATTAAATTATACTCTTTTTATTCGGAAAAGAGATGATTCGAACATCCAAGTGTTAAAACACAATATTTAGCAAATATCTTACCCTACCTATAGCAACTTTTCCTTTAATCGAGCTAGACCGGCTTCGATCCGATATCACCTTTCTCGACAAGAAAGTTCTTTACCAATTAAGTTACTAACTCTTTACGGCCAACCGAATTCGAATCGGTACACATCGTTTGGAAGACGAACGGTCTACCATTAACCTATAGCCGTTTAATTTTCACAAGACCTATGAGATTTGAACTCATATAAAGATGATTAAAAGTCATATGCTTTACCTATTAAGCAAAGGTCTCTTAATTCTATATTTTGTTTATAAATTTATAAACAAATTTAAGGAATAAGTGATTCGAACACTTAACAGACCGTATGTAAAACGGTTACTCTACCAATTGAGTTAATCCCTTTTAATCTTCTTTTTGTTTTATTGTTATTACTATAGCTCCTACCATAGCTAAAAGTAAAATCATAGATGTTAATATTAATCAAATAGAATGACTAGTATATATTATATTACCTTTACTTGAAATATGTGTAGTTTCTGCTAAACTTCCATCTCATAATTTAGATGTCACATATAATACTTGATCACTAAAATTATTAAAGAATTTATTCAAATTATTATAATAATTATTATAAGTTAAATTAAATATATTATTTAGACTAAAACTAATATTAAAAGCTGTTAAACTATATGGTAATATATTATAAATTAAATAATTAAAAGAAATACCTATTAAAATGGCTAAAGGTATACTATTACTAGTTTCACTTAATAATTCAGATATTCTAATGTTAATTAACATTAAAATAAAAAGAAAAAGGATTGAAACTGCACCTATATAAACTAAAAGATATGATAACCCTATAAAATTCATACCTAAAAATATTAAATAACTAGATATGCTTAAAAACAGACCTATTAAAAATAAAATAGATACAATAGGATTTTTACTTATTATAATAAAAACACCGCATAAAATAGCTAATATAGATATAATATCTAAAAACACATCTTTGTATCCACTAGTGAAATTCTCGTTTATGATATATAAAAACATATAAATATAAATTTAACCCTTTTATTTACTGTTATTAAACTTGTTTTTTTACAAGTAAAATATATAATAACATTTCATCTTCTTTTTAAACATGTACAAGAATCGAACTTGTAAATTTATGTCCGTAGCATAATATTATACCATTTAATTAACATGCTTTTTTTTATGTACGATAGCCTCTAAAATGAATCGAACATCTATCAAAATATTAACAGTATTTCGCTTTACCATTAAGCTATAGAGGCTTATTTAGGAAGGAAAGGAATCGAACCTTCGACAGCCTATGGCTATTGAGTTTACAGCTCAACCCGTCATACCAACAAACGGAACCTTCCTTAACATATAAAATATTAAACCAGGATAATACAGCCTAATAAGTTAATACTTTTTTTTTAATTTGTTAAGGTTAATTAATCCCGTGCAATTTCCACTACACGAACCGTATTTCGACTTAACACTAATCAAAGTCACGCATACGAAGATTATTGATTAAATGAATAGATCTATTTATCTAAGTAAATTTAATAATAACCAAACTTATTGCACACACTTCTTTCAGCGCCTGACGAGTGGTTAGTACCTAGCTGAGATAATATTCACCGTGATGTGATTACTCACGATTACTAGTAATTCCTTTTTCATGTAGTCGAATTTCAGACTACAATCCATTTTTTTTCCTATTTTACGGATTAGCTCCAATTTACATTATTGCATCCCTTTGTAAAGGCATATGTGGCACGTCTATAGCCCACAATATTCAGGCCATGATGACTTGTCTTAGTCCCTGTTATCCTAATTTCCAATCTAAAAGGTGAACTGTTTTATTGTAAAACAAATAAAACAAGGGCTTACGTTAATTTAAATGGATCTAACCATATTTCACAACATTAACTGAAGACAGCCGTGCAACGCTTGTAGATAATATAAGATTAGATATCTTAAATTAATCTATACAAATTGTGGTAAGGTTGTTCGAGGATCATCGAATTAAATAACATACTTCACTACTGGTTTCAGAAACGGTCTAATGATTTCAGTTTCTGCGTTGCCACATTACTCTTGAGGTGGAGTGCTTACACTTTCATTTATAGATATATTTATAAATCTATAACACTCATAATTGTCTGCAAGGACTACGGGGGTATCTAATCCTCTTCGTGACCAAAGCCTTCGTCCCTCAACGTCAGTTTTTACATAAAAGAATGCCTTCGCCGTTAACCGTCATTTAATATCAAAACATTTCATCTCTACATTAATAATACCAGTCTCCTCTCATAAAACTCTAGTATATTTGTAACCTTTTGGAAGGATAAATATACAGTCTAGGTACCCTTTAAACCTAATAAAGATGAATAACACTAGTCTCTCTTGTCTTGCCGCGACTGCTGGCACAAGATTTAGTCAAGACATATAGATAGAAAATTGTCATTATCAGCTTTCTATCTAGAACTTTATACGACGTGGTCGAATAATTACACACAACCATGACTTTTTTATGTAACTACATTCCCCCAAGTTGCTGGTTCAGCCGTTAGGCCATTGACCAAGATTCCTCACTGCTGTACTAAACATATTGGGGTTTTTTCAGACCCAATGTGATCGATCGACCTCTCAGTCTCGACTACGAAATTAAGCTAGTTATCCCTTACTATAACTATTGCCTTTTCGAGATAATTAATCAACTAAGAACGAAGATATTTATTTATCTATATTTCACTTTATATATACCTTTATAAATAATTAATATTATAGTATTTTATAAGGGATTTAAATCCCTTATTCTTAGGTAGTTATTATCATACTCACCTGTACACCACTTTAATGTTATAATTTATAACATTATCGTTCGATTAGCATGTGTCAAGCATTTGGACAGCGTTCAATCAGAGCCATCATCAAACTCATAAGTTTATACTATCTTGCTTGAGATTTGAACTCAAATCTTAGACTTTAGAAGAGTCTTGTTTTGCCATTAAACTAGCAAGAAATATATATATATATAATAATTTATATTGCTTATCTATTACATTACTATTATATATATTTAGACATTAAGTTACAATAACCTAATAAGAATAAAATAGTAAATAAAAAAAATCGTATTTTTACTATATACTATAGTTTTATCACGCCTCATATTGACGGCTGTAGAGATTATATATAATGACACTATAATTATAAACAACATATTTTTTTTTATAATAAATTCACATTTACAGATATAATACCGAAACTTAGTAATATACATGGTACTGAAATTATGAATCCTACAACTATAGGTAATAGCTCGGTTCAACATAATGACATTAATTGGTCAAAACGTATTCTAGGTAAAGATGCTCTAACTCATATAAATGTAAATACCATTGATGCTGTTTTAACTCCTAAAGATAATGCACAAAATAATCCTTCTATATAACTAGGTAAATTATAATTAGCTTCTGAATAAGGTCTAAATAACATATAGTCATCTATAATTGTTAAAAATTGCATATTTTGATTAAATAAACTTATAATTATACCTTTTATTAAAAATATAATATCTATTATATAAGATAAATAATGAGTAATAAATAATGCAAATCTGAAATCATATCCACCTAAAAATAATATACTAGTTAATATACAAATAAGTACAATACTAGCATATTCAGCTAAGAAAAAGAATACAAAAATAGAAGCAGAATGTTCAGTCATAAATCCACTAACTAATTCCGACTCAGCTTCTGCTAAATCAAAAGGAGCTCTATTAGTTTCTGCTACAGCCCCTATAAAGAATATTATAAATATAGGGAATAAAGGCACTATAAATCAAACTGATTTTTGTGCTTCTATTATAACAGATAAACTTAAACTACCACATAATAGTACAACTAATAATATAACAGAACTTAAAATTAATTCATAACTAATTAATTGAGCTGTACTTCTAAGTGAACCTAAAAAAGCATATTTAGAATTAGCAGATCAACCTGCTAATAATATACCATACGTAGCTAAGGAAGAAACAGCTAACATATATAGTATACCTAAATTATAATCTAATATAGATAAACCTGGACCAAATGGTATTACACCAAAACCTAATAAAGAGAATATTAAGGTTATAATAGGACCAAGGAAAAATAAAGCTAAATTAGATTGTGTAGGAGACACATATTCTTTTATTAAAAGTTTAAGAGCATCAGCAAACGCTTGAAGAAGACCATATCAACCTACTGTATTAGGACCTAATCTTCTTTGCATACTAGCCATTGTTTTTCTTTCAGCTACTGTAACAAATGCAACACTTAATAAAGTAGGTACAACTATAATTATTACCTGTATTATAGAAATAAGAGTATTATAATGTAACATTACAAAACGTAAAGGTATAGCTCTTTTATATTTAAATATTTAACTTAAAGATAAAATATCTTAAATATATTTAAGGTAATAGCTATGTTTATATACTTACTAATATATATCTATATTTAGTATACTACAAAATAATGTTTAAACAAATTATAATTAATTTGTAAATCTATTAGGAAAGTTTAAATTTTATGTATAATTTTTAATTAGAATATAATTAAGCCAGTTCCTGTTTATATAAGATTAATCTTAAAAAGGCTAAACACAGGCTTGATAGTTAGCATATAAAAATTATATAATTTTTATTTTTAATTTCTGTAAAATACCTAGACTTTTACCTTACACGTGCCTATAAAGCATTGGACTTTCCTATTATATTATAATTTATATTACTAACTAAAACTATTTATACAAAATTTTTTAATATAATTAATCCTAAAGTTATATTTTATAACATAAGATTAAATATTTAATGTAATTCTAAAGCATCTTTAATATAAGAACAAGATAAAACTACAAACACTTGAGCTTGTATGAAAGCTATACCAAATTCTAAACCTGAGAAAGCTATAATGAAAGCTAATGGTAATAATCCTAAAAAGAAGAATATTATACCTGATGTCATTATATTATAAGTAAATCCACTTAATATATTAAGTAACATATGTCCAGATAATATATTAGCTGCTAATCTAAGACCTAAAGATACATTTCTAGCTAAATAAGAAATAAATTCAATTAAAACTAATAAAGGTAATAAACCTAAAGGACAACCAGCAGGAACAAATAAAGAAAAGAATTTTAATCCATGTTTTTGGAATCCTAATATTGTAGCTCCTAATACTATTGTGAAACTTAATGAGAATGTTAATATAAAGTGAGCTGTAGCAGCAAAACTATATGGTACCATACCTATTAAATTATTTATTAATATAAATATAAATAATACGTATATTAAAGGGAAATATACTTGACCGTTTTTGTTGTTAATTTGGTTCACCACTATACTATGTATTGTATCATATAATGTTTCTTGACTTATAGATCAGTTATTTGATACAAGTCTGTTATAATTATTTGCTAATACACTTAAAGAAAAAGCTATAAAACTAGCTATGATTAAATATAATCCTATGTTAGTTAGAGATATATGTAGATTACCTAATATGGGTGCATCTAAAGTTAATAGATCTCTTACTTCAAATTGATCTAATGGGCTTGTTATATTTTCAAATTTATTCATTTTTTTTTTTTATGGATTTTTATATAAAGGCTATAATATTA
>Ga0068621_1000114_pt1 | contig 10487 bp, 6 predicted proteins | sample InSIn5SAF170_FD_77485 | JGI IMG/M metagenome (GOLD analysis project Ga0068621, IMG submission 77485) | Clean room microbial communities from NASA Spacecraft Assembly Facility at Jet Propulsion Laboratory, Pasadena, California, USA -... ... | reverse complement strand
GGCAATCGTGGCTGAAATTTTCGATAAGTAAATTTCATTCAAGTATCAGAGAAAATGATCCTCAAGGAGAGTGAAAATCGATATGTGCATTAGCTCGGTGAAGGATGTCACAACATGCTTTATTGACCTTTTAGTTGTAATGGTTTCGGGATTTAGCGGAAACTTTGCTAAATGTATTAGATTATTCATATATACTTTGGAGAAAATAGATTGTTTTTCCACTTGCGATTTTTGTTTGTCGATCCAGTGAGTAAATTTCGAGGTTTAAATAAAGAACCATGATCGAATTTTGATCGGTTTATGATACTGAAAATGATCTTAGTGGAATTTATAAGCATTTTGTGAGATAATGTTTTGCTTCGAGAGAATATGTTGAAATTTGAAGCGCTTATGTCATCCCGGAACATTGGACGGTGACAGCATCCATCGTGTTTATATCGATATCAGTGTCAAAGCGGCTTTACGTCGTCTTAGATGACTGACATTGTCAATGCACGACTTTGCCAATAAATTTTCTTTGCTGTATTCTATTTGGTGAAACGTTCCTTTTTTTTTTTGAGCGTTAAAGCACAGATATTTCAAAATGATTCAGAAACTTAGAATTCTGAAACGTCTATGTGATAAACAAAGCTGGGTTTGCATTATGTCTAATTACGATTTCCCTCCCCAAAAATAACATCTTATTCCATCTGAAATTTTCAAATAGATTTTCAAGAATCCTTAAAATCTGACATTTTGTTTGCTAATGAGGTTGCCCTTAATCGACTGTGACATCATAAACTGGAAATGCACGCATGAAAATGTAATTAGCAATGTTTCCAGAGAAGATGATGCGACGATGATAATAAAAAGGTAGAGGGCCCATTAAAATATACCAGCATGACAGAAATGAAACGAAATAAAATCTAATAATATTTTCTCATTCCTTTTTTGTTATTGCAATTATTGCGGGAATCACATCATCGTAAAAGCTTGTCTTTTTTTAACATCTTTCATTAAAAACAAAGTCGAAAAATATTTTTATTAAGAAAAAAATTTTTAAACATTTTTGTTGTTACTTATATTCGATTTCAAAACTGTTTCGCTTCGAAATGGAAATAGATAAATATATCTGCATTAAAATTGGGATTCCGTGATAAATTTCCCGAATAGAAGGAATTAACTAGAAAACAAGGAAGATCAAATTTCAGTTATGTACACAAATTGTTGTACTTCATTGTGGGAGTGTTTAATTCGATGCTGCATCTGCCTGCAAGCAAATTGCTTTGAGAAATGTTTTCCTTTTACACGCGTTTTGTCAGATTGAAGGAATGAGGCAACAGCCTCGGAGCTAGGTACTTGGCTTGATTTGATTTTCTTGTTTATCGATTCTTCTCGATGTGAAACTCGTTAGAATGAGAGGTAAATATTTAATCCGTTTCAATGGGTCGACCAAAGCGGCGCTTGGAGTTGCAGCCATTTCGATTTCGGGGGAAGAAAACATGATCCTGTTTCGAACGAAAAGCACCAAGTTTGGTGGGTAAAGAATTTCGATTCGCCTCCCAGCACTGCGCAATTTTGTTACAGGAGGAAAAGATTTGCTGTGGATCGAATCTGTCTGTGAACTTAAGCAAAAAAGCCCGGAATATAGAGAGTTTAAAGAGTCGATGGGCGAAAACGTGTGTCGTCTCCAAAGAATCCAACCGTTTTCAGATTGAGGTTAAATGTCTTCTACAGATGGAATCATCTGGCTCTGATCATGAGGGAGATTTGAAAATTAAATTTAGGTCTAACATATGCCGCTTTGATTAAAAGTATCTAAATTGAATTAGCTATCGAAATTTCGAATATAGCTTTAACAAATCCGTTTCGCTCTCTGCGGGAGTGAAAAAATTTTTTTTTTGATTTTATCTCATGAAGATTCTCTTTTGATTAAAAAGAAAAAAGAGGAAAGAAAACACTGTCATTATAACAAAGCAATATCTGTCATCTCTTCATTCTTTTCCTGTTACGTCTGATTTTTCTTGTGCAAAAGAAATACGCCTAATTTATCCGTTTTCTGGTCCGTCTGTCAAGTTTGCCGTATCGGGATATCCCGTAATTTTGAAGAGCCCCTTTAGAAAGATTTTATGCCTTTTGTTTACCAGACAATAGATATTTCGAATCCTAATTTCCGTTTTATTGTTTTAATGAACGAGGCTTTCGAATCGATTTCAGTCACTTGCTATGAAATATTGAAAATTTTAAAATTCGCTGGGCTGTCCGTCGTAAAACCTGCAATCTTTTTCCCTCTTGATCTAAACCGATATTTTTATATATTCTTTTTTTCCCGGGGGATCCGCGTTTCGCTACCTGCTCGAGTATTTCTTTATTTTTTTTTTTATTCGATTCACGTGCTATTTTCATCTTTAATCCAATGGTTGTAGCGGTATAGAAAATACAACCTATGTGATCGGCATTCCTCCAAATAGAAAAAAAAATCTATTTTCATAAAATGTAATTTATGTTAATCAAAATTATCAAGGAGAGTGAAATAAAAACAAAACAGCCCCTCCCATATTATTTTTTTCCGTTTTTTGAGACGTTTCATGTACAACGTCATGGGAATCACAATTAATTTTTCATCTAATGTTTCGCATCACCAGACAACTCCCTAACTCCTTTTTCATAGACAATGCGTTTCAAAAAAAAAATCACAAAAAATGGCGACGGAAACATTTTATAAAAGATTGAAATGAATTTATAGCAATCAGTTGATGATAGCGTTCCGTTTACAGTTTCCGAGGATTCCAGTTTCAATTAAAAGGGTTCTCTTTTTTTATTTGTCAGCAACGGAAGCGGATTTTTTCCCCTGGTATTTGTAAGGGCAAAGGCATTCTTTCACATACTTTTATTTTTTTTTTTTGTTTAATCACGGTCCTTCTTTTTGTTTTTATTCCATTTTATATAAATAATGAATGTTTCCTCGTTAAATTATCCAAGATGTAATAACAGAGTAGAATAAATAGGATCCCATTTTTGAGGCAAACATCTCATTTACTGTTGTACTTTAATGATAGGGTTTTATTTTCCGGGCGGGGGAACTTCATCCTTCTTCGCGTGGAAAAACTTTTTCTTTTAATCGTCTTTCAGTTTTGAATTTCATACCAAGAAACGTGGAGTTTATCTCGTGCTTTACATCTTTTAATCGCGTTAAACTTTGTCGCAGGTTTCGTTAGGCTCGTAAAGGAAACGTTTTATGACGTGAGTGGTTTTTTAAGTCAAATAATGATTTGCCGTAGGTAGAAATATTGAAATTTCTCTGAGATAATTTTCTTTAGCAGTAATTTTGATGGTTTGTAATTTTCGCAAATTGTTAATTAGAATCTAGCAAAACAGACAAGAGTTCTCTGCCAAGTACCGGTCAGGTCCACCAAAACCCTAAGGATTAATTCTTTTTTGCTATTTTTCAAAGTTAAATGGCGATTTAGTGTTCGTTTTCAAGGTCGCTTTTTGACTTTGTGCTAACATCTGTTTATATCAAAATTTTATGATCTGACCTTTTTTCAAAGGGTAAAAGAATGGAGGGTCGTCAGCCATCGTCAACCCTAGTGCCGATTAAGTGTAGTTCACCTTAACTTCAAAGTGAAATTAAATTTTTTAACGATGCGAACGCTTCAGAAGTTCGAGGTCGACTGAGGGTAGCGAGGAAATGACGTTGCTTATATAGGGGGCGCCGGTGGCGCTGCTGGTAGTAGCCTTAGCAACTACATCAACAAAAAGAAGGGGGAATGATAGTTTAGTGGGACAAGGGTATATGTGAATAGCAAAACCTTCCTTTGTTGAATATCTCGAATTTTTTTTATATAAATTGCAAATCTAGTCGAAGATAAATTAATTTTGTACGTATTTTTGCCTAAAAACGCCACTGAAATCCACCGAAATATTTAGAGGATAAATAATTTAAAAACTTCAAGGTTAAATGTTTTCCACGTTCACCTTTCTTCTTACCCAAAAACCATGGAATATTATCATCCTAAAACAGGCAATATACGTGCATTGTTTAACTGAATTCCAAAAAGGATTTCCCGTTATCAGAAAACATGTCGCTCAATTATACCCGGGTCTGATGAATTCCCATTCGTTTCGCTTTTTCCCTCTCTTTCTCTCTCGCACCTCTTCATAATCGACAAAACGAATTTATTTACGGAGAATATTAAACGATTTTTCATCTTATTTTTTACAGAATGAAGCTTTGGAATCTGCGCTTAGCTCGCTTTTGGAAAAGGAAAACGATCCAGAGAAATATTCTTGCCTGTAAGTATTAATTTTATTATTTTTTTGGGGGGATAATTATTTTATTTACAAAGATCTCGCCTCGAAGCATTGTGGATTTCCAAATGGAAATGGGTTTCTCGTATTGCTTCTCGATATCGTATCCGTAAAAACAATGGTCGGACAAAAAGGGAAAAAAAGGTTTGTTATTGGATTCCCCAGCATATTTTCACTCGAAAAAGGAAACATGATTTATATGACATACCATTTATCATTAAAATCGACACGGTTTTTTAGTAGTCGAATCATTTCCCAATATTATACCCAATAAATTTCAAACAACGACCTCATCTATTAATCATATATTGCAAGATGTTACTCTAGAGTGCGGGAGTATTGTCTCCGACGGTTTCGGAAAATAAACAAACATAAATAACGAACAAGAAAATGTCCAGCTGGAAATGACTGATCCTGAAAAGGAATAAGACTAATGGTTAAACTGCGATATGAATAATACGAAGGGGAAAAAAAGAGGAAGGGAAAAGGAGGAAGTTCTAAATCCGGAATTTTCGTCTTGAGAAAAATAATTGCGATGCCACGAAAATTTTGAAAGTGTTTTCTTGTGAGAAAGAAGAGGAGGAAAATTCACGGTTCCGTGGAAATCTCTCCTTCGGGTATTTTTTTTTCCTAAAACGAATCTACAATTCTTTTATAGACTTGAACGATTGGGATGAGCTTTTTACCCTGGAATCAGTAATAAGTTAATGGATATTAATGTAAAAAATGTTTGAGTTGGGAGCCAGATTTTGATTTAAGAGTGAAATGGACGCTCAAGCTCAAAAATGGACGCTGAAGTTCCTGAAATAAGTCACTTGTACTTTGCGTTATTTCATCTGACAATCTTCCATATTTGGAAATAATCTGGATGTGGTCCCGTGTTTGATTTTGTGAATGTAAAGTGAATGCAAATTGGTGTGCGCGGCGAAGTTGCCACAGTCCAGTTATTGGATTTTAGCTGTACATTTTTATAAATGCCAGAAAAATTCAATATTAAAAATATTGAAAAAAGCTGGGCCCCGCCTTTGGAGTTGTAGCAAGGAATCTAATTTATACTTGTGCACAGAAATCATTGCGAAAGGTTCGAATCGTAATGTAATAAAAAATTCATGTACTATAATGCCACGAATTTTCTTTTTAATCCATCCCCGTTGTCTTCGATGAACTGAAAGATTCGAAAGAAAGAAAGGAAATAAAAAAAAGGTAATTTTGCTGATATTCGATAAGAATGGAGTCGAATCGAAAAATAAATTCGGTTTTATTGCTTCTTTGTGTGTATGTGCGCGCGTGTTTTTCCCAGGAGTTTGATATTCTTCTGAATCACAAAATTCATGCTTTCCTTTTTTAAAATGAAATATACCTTCATAATAGCGACCAGTAAATAATTTTTTAATAATAAAATTGGTAATATTTCTAAAGTTTGCCAGTTTTATATTCGTAACTGGTTTTCTATATGGTTAAACAGATGCGGAAAACAAAAAATTCGGAAATAAAAATTGGAAACACTTTTATGATTTATTTATCTAACCGAAAAATGGGTGGAACAGGTGTTTCGTAGTCAGGAAAGGTGAAAAATGATGCTGTTCATTTTTTATGAAGGCTTAAGACGAGATGTAAAAAATTATATAAAGCTGGAAATGGTGTGAGGTATGTTTTTATAATTAAGAAGTAGTGTGTTATCCTAAACTCAGTGTTGAAACTTTTGACACCCAGATTTTCTGGTAACTTTGTTTAAAAGCTACTGGAAATTTCTCAGCCCATAAATTATTTCTGGAAATGTCTAAGAAAACAGCAAACCTATTTTCGTAGAATGTCGTTATTGTCATGTTCAACGAAGCATATCCAGAAGAGCAATAACTGTGTAGTCACCAAGGCGTTTCATTTCTATTTCTCTACCGAACGTCTCATTTAAATGATTTTAAGTGGTATATGAAATATGTAAAGGAAAGGTTTTGTTATTACATTTTTCTCTTTGATGAAATGAAAATTTTGCAAAAACGTTTGAAATTTTCTGAATTTTAAATGGTCGCTCGAGGAATTTTCTCCGGATAATTTAGAAGTCGCGATATTAAGGCGAACATTGAACTAATGTAAGAAACATGCATTTTAGTCTTTACGAATAACAAATAGCGAAGTGGAACTTCATAACCTGTTCTTTACCGCCTACTTATATTCTATTTCATCTTCACCCGACAGCTGAGTAAGAAAATACAGAATCCATTACCGTTTTAGTGATGTTAATTTATGTTGCGGGAATGACTGGATCATTTATCATTTTTCATTTACATGGAAATCTATATGATAAAAATTGAGATGTAATGATAAGTCTTTTTTCATTCGCTGTGCCGAATTCTGAGAAAAAATATTGAGAATTGAAATTTCTTGTCTCATACGGAGGATAATAATTTTTTTGATTTTTTCAATAAACAGGGAGACTCACAAAATTCAAATGGTGCATTATAATCGAGGAGCCAGCTTTCAGGTCGTGGTCATTAGCCAAATTAAAGAACCAGAGTTTTATAAAAATACTGACACAATTCTTGAATAAAAAGCTACAATGAATAAACTTCCCCTGTTTGAAAATGTGTACAAATAACTCGAGAGTGTGATACATAATGGGGTTGAAACAAGTCGTAAAACCGGTCCCATGTGGTTGATAAATAGTTAAAAGAGAATTTGCGCGCAGCAGAATTCTCGTGTGTGTTTAAGATTTCAGTAGGGTTTGTCGAATATGATTTGCTGCAGTTCATACTGTGTTGTAAGGGATCAAAGCCAGCATTGATCGTGATTAGTTCCCAAACGCCGTAGCATACAATGGAAGGAAATGAGATTTCCACGTCCGGACTTGAAATTGTCTTACGCGAAACTATTTCCTTTTCCTGTAATTTGTGAAAGGGGTCGTCCTTCGTAAGTTTATTCGAAATTTTAGGTACCCTGTTCAATCTTTTATTTTTTTTTTTGAAAAAATTGAAAAGAAGTTGAGGTAAATCAGTCACGGCCTGTTTCTATAAACGTAGCTGCACGGAGAATTTACGGAGCTCTGGTAGAGAGCAAAACGTCACAAAATTTCAAAGCTAAATTTTGTGTGTAACCGTTGACTTCTAGATTTTATGGCAATGATAAAAGAGTAAGCTTAAGGAATTGCAACCAGTTCAGCAAAAAATCGAAATAGGAAAAATGAGCATTTTTGAGATCTTTCCTTTAAAATTAAATAAGCAAAGTCAATAATTCACAATTTTGCTCTTGGTTACCCTCACGCATCAAGATTTCGTATTTGAAATCCAAATCTCAGGTTTTCACTATCGGCATCAACCATTAGAAGAAAATCTTTCTATTTGTGACAATTAACAAAGTTTCCTCAAGTTGATTTGAACTCAATTTTTCACCCTTCAAACAATTATTATCCCCGTAAAACGAATCTCTTGAGAGGTTATTAAAGGAAGGAAAAAAATCTTCTTTATTTTCCAGCTTTGAAAAGTTTACTCTGTCCATTTTTCTGTCTAGTTTGCCAAAGAAAAACTCAACTTATAACTCTTTCCCTTACTCAGAAATTTGATCACATTAACAGAAATCGAAGGGGAAAAAAAAGGTTTTATTTACGAAAAACGATAAGCGTGACGGAGCTTTAAGAAGTGCTTATCGAACCAAGGTTTTTGATAATAGCATTACCACCTTCCCGCTTTTGAGAGAAAATAGTTCTCTTAAAACTCCCATTTTACGCCTTCGATAATTATCTGACTTTAGATGCGTGCGTGCGTTGGCTGTGGGAGCTATGTGTGTGTGGTTTGTGTGTAATGCGGAAGTTGGAGGATCCTCGTGTGCCGCACCGAGAAATTTAAGACCGAAAAGGGGATGGTAAGGAGTCGGGAGAAAGGGAAAAAGTCAAGGTTTCTTCGGGAAAGCTTGTCAAATGCCTTTTCATTTCAACCTATTTTATTTCGCATTGTTATTTTCATTTTTTTTCCAACCTAGAAAACTCGAGATTTTCTCTTCTTTTATTTTACTTTTTTATGAGAAATGTGAATGTTTTAAGAAAATTTCTACCTTCAAAAAAATTATTTATTCGAATTTTCCCTTTTTTAAAATCAAATTTTGGCGAAGATAGGAAATGCTGATTTTTCGGCAGGATGGAGCACGTGATTCGTAATGATGATATTTCTCTGATGTAAATTACATAGCAGCGGTATTTCTTACAAGGCAAGAGACAAAAGATTTAGGACTAGATTACCTGGAAAGTTTCAGTCTGCGGTGAGTTTTGAAAGTTCGACATCTTGTCTATCCAGAGCTGAATCTAGAGGGATTAAGAAAGTTTCTTCCTAGCCATAAAACGCTTGTAACATACGGTTTGTTGCAATCGGTTAATTTAAACGATTTCCATCATCAATTCCTTGTTTTAGCTTACTATGTCCAATCTAAAGTGTATTGCAGTAAATTTTAAAGTAATGGAATACTTTGCTCTTATGGTTAATTCATCTGGATAAATGTTTTTGAATATTTTAATATGTGTATTGAATTATGAATTTAATTAAATGCTAATTAAAACGAATTTTGACTGAAAATCTGAGTGAATCATCTCGTGTGTAAACGTTCATTATGTTCCCATTGATTGTTTGTTTTTCGGTTGATTGTTAATGAATATTCGAGAAAAATGTATTTGAAATAACAATATTTGAAAGCATCAGTACAAACCTTGGGAAAAATACATTAAAATTGTAATGAAAAAGATGAACATTTCGTTATTTTTCAAAATGCTTAGAATGGAGAAATCTGCGTTGCGGTATTCCGGCCATTCCTTTTGTGAAAACATTCGCTCGTTCATATTTATTATTTCCATGATTTTTATGTCTACTCGGATAAAGGGGGAAAAGCGGTTAAGCGGTTAATTTTCAAATTCGGGAAAGAAGAAGTATTAAAAGGTTTTTGAAATAAAAAGGTTGTATTATCTAGGGAAAGTGGAAAAGGGAATATGATTATTGCATTTAAATATTTTGTGAACTCGAATGTATAACATGAAAATATGAAAAGTTTGAGTTCATTGGACACTTCGGAAGTGTGAACTTTGTTTATCACTGCGGCTATGTTCTTCCCCCTTAAACGAAAATTTTTTTGAATTAAGAAAGACAAAAAATAATTTTAGATCGAGACCTGGAATCTTTTCATCGGGCTTACTTTTCTATCAACAGTAATTGAAATCTTTTTTCGAAAACCGCGTTATATTTACGATAAGTTAATGTTGTGATATTTTGAGAAGCAAGAAGCCAACGTTTTGAACTTGGCAATCGGTATCGGTTTAGCTTACATTGATTCGTTGTAGCTTCTAGGCATTAATAATGGATTAATTTGAATAGGTTGCTTTGAGAGATAATTCCCTGCATTCGGAGATCTTAGTATTTAGAGCTGTGTAGGCAAGAGAGTGTCAAATGTATTGTTTTGTTGGCACCTTGGTTAAATGCCTCCGTAGGCCAATCTTTTATCAGGAATGCATTCACAGAAAGCTAAACTGTTAATCGAATTCACCACATGTTATTTTACGATCCCCATAACGACCAATCTGATATTCAATTGTGGTTTAAGATCGCTTCCTGTTATAAATGACTTCCCCTCTTCTCTCTTAATTTACCTATCTTTTTCATCGTCAAAGCTCTTCTAAATATCAGAGACAAAAACTCCGCGATTTATTAATGTTTGCAAATTATCATTTTCATATACTTGATATAAAAATCTTGGTTATTACTCAACATAAGAAATAAGACTGCACGGAGTCGTTTAGAAAAATGATCATTTATAAACACGACATTTTCTCGATAAATATGCATAAGGAGACGAGCGTTGAATATTTAACTACAGTACTACGCAAACAGTAATAAAGAAAAAGTTTTTGCATTAAGTCTTATTTTTTGTTTTTGGCGAAAGGCATTGCATCAGCTGATCGCTTTCAGCAGTTGTTGTGAAACCCTTTTTTTCCCGGAATATAATTCGTCTTGATTTTTTATTTAAAAGTATAATTTCAGGTTTTATTTTTTTATAAAATATAAAACAAGAGACTTTAATAATAAATCACGTTTTTTGAAAAGTTCTTGAAAGAAAGATTTAGAAGAAAAATGTGAAACATTGGCCATATATCGTTAGACCTCTTAAATGTAGGAAACGGAGATTTAAGGAGTCTTGAAAAAGACTTGAAAAAACGTGGTAAGTTC
>Ga0068621_1000113_pt1 | contig 10508 bp, 8 predicted proteins | sample InSIn5SAF170_FD_77485 | JGI IMG/M metagenome (GOLD analysis project Ga0068621, IMG submission 77485) | Clean room microbial communities from NASA Spacecraft Assembly Facility at Jet Propulsion Laboratory, Pasadena, California, USA -... ... | reverse complement strand
CAACGCCTGCTGCACTCAAGGCAGGATTCCAGCTCAGCAGTCCTGGAGTGCCCGATGCGAGTAGCATGGAAGACAGCTCCGTCATGTCGGACCGCACGCCTGTACCGGAGGTGAACAGCAGCGGTTTCGAAAACAGCACGCCAATGGCGCTTCCAAAGGGACAGCTCGACTCGGGCAATGTGTTGACACTACGAGAGCAGGAGGCCGTACGTCTAGACGCGTCGTGATTGTTGTGTACTTACTGACACAGCCGCAGAAACTGGAGAAGATTGACAAGGAGAACTTTGGGCTCAAGTTGAAGATCCATTTTCTTGAGGAGAACCTGAAGAAGACGGGAAGCGAATGGAGTCAGCAGGCCATGCGCGAGAACACGGAATTCAAAGTCTCGCAGCTGACCATGGAACGCGAGCTCAAGAAATACCGCAAGCAACTGGTGACGGCAGAGCACGACCTGCAAGCATACAAGCAGCAACTTACCGAGTACGCGGAGAAGGTGCAGAAGCGACACGCGGATGACGCGTTGAAAGCGGAGCTGGATCGTATCCGAGGGCAATTGGACGACAGAGAAAGCCAGCTGGCCGAGATGCAGCTTCGTCTGGAGTCGGCAGAGAACACGATGCAGTCAATGGGCGAGCAGGAGAAGCTGCGTGACAACATCGAAGAACTAGAGGCAGAGGTTCGGGGCAAAGATCGCGAGCTCGACGAGCGCGATGACGAGATCGAGGCACTGAAAGCGAAGCTGCGGGATGCAGAGGGAGCAGGCGATGACCCGGAAGAGAAAGATCATCAAATTCAAGAACAGTCTGAGCGTATCGAGGAACTCGAGGCAGAGCTGAAGAAGCAATCACGGCAAAAGGAAGAGGAACTAGATGCATTACAAGAAGAACTCGATGCTGCAAATCGCGAGCACGCTGCTGAACTGGAAGACGTCCGCCGAGATCTTGAAAGTGCCCAAAAAGACAAGCGAGACCAGCTGCGCGAATTCGAGACCCAACTGCAAGCATACAACCGCGAGAAGACTGCCGAGATCGAGGAGCTCAAACGCAAACTCCTCGCGGCGGAGAAGGACAAAGCTGATGAAATTGAGTCGCTTGAACTACGCGTCAAACTTGCGGAATCGAAGGGTGATAACCAATCCCAACTTGCGCAACAGGCTGCTGAAGATGCACGCACTCAGGCCAAGCAGATCGCGGCTGAGAAGGACGCCGAGCTCGATGATTTGCGTGTGCAATTACAAGCGATGCATAGCACTGAGGACGAACTAGATGCCTGCAGGAAACAGCTCCAAGACGCAACTGCTGATGCCGAGAAGCGGAAGCAAGACGACGATCTGAAGGAAGAGAATCTCAACCAACTGCGCGATGCCGTAGCAGACAAGGATCGCGAGATTAGAGGGCTCAAGGCTGCCGCTTCGGAGCAAACACGTACGGTCAGCGATGTGGAGCGATACAAGGAGACTCTTCTGGAGCGCGAGCGCGACAATGCGAAGCTGCAGCAGACTATCAATGCGCAAGCTACCTCATTGGAAGATCTTCGACGAACGCGAATCGAGCTCGCGTCTCGGGAGCAGGCGCTGAAAGGTGCCTATGAAGAGACGAAGCAACTAAAAGCCACGATCAGCGACCGCGACCGACAAATGGAGACCCTACGCAAGACTCTAGAAGACCGCACTGCGGAGCTTGAAGTCCTGCGTCAGGAGAACGAAGAGCCGGACACCCAGATCGAGGGCATGCAATCGATCCTGCGCCATCGTGACAACGATCTAGAAGATCTACGCGAGACTGTCGACGAGCTGGAGGCAAAACTTGAATCCCTCCAACTCACAGCTGATGAACGCTTGCGTACCATCGATGAACTTCGCGATCAGCTCGCGGAGACGAAGCAGAATCTGGAAGACGAGATTCAAGTTCTGGAAGCGACACTCGACGAAGCTGAGGGTAACCAGGAGAAAATGCAGTCCAAACTTAGAGTTCTTGAGTCGCAGCTTGAGGATACGAGGGACTTGCAGAGTAGACTCTCACCAATGGGCAAGGACTTGCGCACTGCGCAACGCGAGACTGTTCGATTGCAGAAGCAAGTCGATTCACTGGAACAGGACCGCAAGATCGCGGACGAGGAACGCGAGAGCCTCCAGCATACTATCGAGACGTTGCGCAAGGATCTGCAGGCTGCGAAGGGAGAGCCGAAACTCACACCCTCGAGAGACCGACAGATCGAGAATCTGAACAAACAACTAGATGATTTGTCCTCGCAGCTTAGAATGCAGAAGCAGAAGCACGATAGGGAAGTCCAGGACTTGCAGAATCTGCTGCGGACTTCATCCATTGAACTTGAAGATGCTCAGCTGCGCCTCACCGATGCCGACAGAGATGCGCAACGCTTGCAAGACCAGCTTCAGCGTAAAACGGCGCTCGTTGAAGACCTACAGGCGGATTCTACGCGACAGCTTCACACGAAGGCTCAAGAAGGACGTGAGGAATCCGCCCGTCTGAGAAGCGACATCATGGCACTGGAGAAGAAACATGTCGCGGAACTCAAGGGATTGGCCAAGCAGATCACCGTCCTGAGAGGCAGGTTTGAGCGGGAGAGGTGTTTCAGGGAAGGCTTGGGATTCCAGAAGAGCTGGTTCTTGATGAACGTGGAAATGTATAGTGAATGGTGAGTTCACCTTTACCTCTGCTGCATTGTTGGGGGCAAATATGAGAGCTAACTTTGTCGGACAGTAATCAAGCCGACCTCAAACTCCTGGAGGACATGGGAATAACGCCCAACGCGAGTATCCGCGCCCGCAGACCTACCCTCAAGACTGTGGGTTTGATGGTCATGTTCATGACGAGGACGAAGAAAGTGGCGGAAGAATGGAAGGAGAAGAGGAAGATGATGGAGCAGTTGGCGATGAAGGTGGAAGGGATGCGGAGGATGAAGGGTGTTGCTCAACAGAAGAGTTCGCGGCGGAGTTTGCCATTGGGGACGAGGTGATGACTGTTCCCGTTCTTGACGATTTGCATTCAAATTGGCGTTTATTTGGCGTTCGGTCATTGATTCTGGCTAGCATGGAGCAGGTCAGCTTGTCGTTTGATACCACATGTTCGTTTGCATGCCCATGGGCTTGAATTCCAAGGCAATTCATCAATCATCCAAGCACGACTTCGACCTCTAACGTCTCCAGTGCTTCCCAAGATGTCTTCTCTATCCTTCCTACTGCTTCTCGATACGCAATCCCGTCTCGGGAACGGATCGCCATAACATTGTAAAACTCATAGACTCCACCAGCCCAGTAGCGCTCCATTCCAGGCCTATCCCACTCTTCGAACGCGTCTTTCTCGCCATCTTGCTTCTGTACAGATCCTCGTGAGAGTTCGATCAGCTCGTAGATCTCCGCACTTGGGGGTTGTGACGAAGGTAATCGAAGAACCCCTATCCAGTCTCCATGGCCATTTATGAGATCAACGGCCGTGCAGCGGCTGACATGTGTATCCATGAAGCTAGGCCCTGCTTTTACGAGAACTTTTCGCGTGGAGGCAGTAATGTATCTACAATACACAGGCGGGACGCGAGCCTTAATCGGGTCGCGCAGTTCGACTGGCCGCCAGAAATGCGTGTCAGGGATCGATTTGTGGTGCCATGTCGCCATCGACTCGTCTGAGCTGGTCTCCGAATCTGCCGCCCAGCCATTCTCAGGCGTGTAGTCATCATTATTGAAGTGGACGTCCCGGGATTTGATGGTGTGTTTACCGCCTGCGTTATCCAGTCTGAACCACTTTACCGTCTCAAATGTCCTCCATGATGTGCGCTCCAGATCTGATGTTCCGGCTAGCTGCTTAACATACGCATAACCACTCCTCCAACTCTCCGATTGAATGACGCCGTGCCAGCCCGCCCAAGACCAGCTGGGCAAAGTGGGATCACCGTCGACTCGTGCCTCGCGACGACTCATGGGTTGATACGGTTGCCAGATTAGAGTCGAGTGAAAGAACATCTGCGGCAGGCCTGAGATAAATCCGTACTTGAACGTGAGGGACAACGAGCTCATGACACCCGCAAATGCGAACAGCGCGTCCTCGGGAAATGTAAGGTTGCGCCTGTTAAACAGACAAACGAGTCTAGCGTAGCGATACAGGTCCGGCCAGGATGTCATCTCAAATCCACCATCGGTGTTCCCATCAACACGTTTGGAACACGGCTCATCGCCCCTCTTGGATTCCTGACCGTCGTAGTGAGCACTGCAATGGCATTCCCAATTCACCCTTTCATTCTGGAATATGATTTTCCGGCGTGAGAAGAGCGATTCTTGGAATGTCCAGCCGCGTGAGTACCAAGGGCTATGGAGAAGGAGATATGCTTGATTCTCGAGGATGCTGCGGTCTTTGGCTCGAGCTTCTTGTCTTTTCACATCATGGCGGGCGCGGTGCTCATCAAAGTCGTAGAATGAATCCCAGGAGTCGATAGATGAGCCCCGAGATCGAGTGAAGGGAGTCCTGCCTTCTTGTCTGTGCTTTTCGAGAATTAGGCCGCGGAACGCGTCTATGTTGAGATCATCTGCCTCAATCACCTCCCTATCTCTGAAGGAAGTCACCGCACTCTTCGATTTCGCGTCCTCGACGTCAAGAGCAACGCGGCCTTTACTATGCCCTTTGATACCGCGAATGCCACTTTCCGCTGTGGCATCAGCTGCTATGATCGTTGCGAATGCTCCTGCATAAATAGCATTCATCGCACTGATTTGTGCGTTCTTCGCGGGCCCATCGTCCTGCATGATGCAATACCGATCAATCCACAGATACTGCCAGCTATCTATCCGTCTCACGAGCTCCACCACATCATTGATTAGCTGTGGTATGTGCTTCGGTTTGCCTTGCTTATTCATGAAAAACTGATTCTGCTGCAGCTTCGATAGAGAATCTTGTCGTAGATTGATTTCAGCCTCTGGACCATCTGTAGACATACCCCATACGTAGGATAGAGCGAAGTACTTCACCTCGCCATCGTATGGTACCAACCGTCGATATAGCGTGTCGATCAGCCAAAGAGGTCCATGCCATGGTGATCGAGCGTGATGGCTCTGGGCCTCGCAGTGGTCTTCGTGGTTTTGCTGACATGTGCGAAGCCAACCTTTCAGCATTTTGAAATTGATCCATGGATTTGGCTTTTCATGAGCAGGAATAAATCCAGTTGGTGTGGGTATCGAGTTTACTTGGAGTTTGTCCACGTACGGGAGATAAGGGATAAGTTCTTCGCGTAGAGATCTACCATCAAACTCGCTGTGCCGGACGATCTTGTTCTCGTCGTCCGGCTGAGTCTCTGAAGGGACCATGGTTGCATCTTGTTTCTCCATTGCAGGGGGTTTGGGGCGATGAGTAGTTGGTCCAAGCGAAAACATTTTGCCTCTCCTGTAGCAGTGCTGTCGTGGTCGAATGTCCAAGGGCATACAAAGTGTTGTCACCTCATTTTACCCCACCGTTGCTGTGTCACAGAATCGAGCACACGGCTGCTGACAGTTGATCGCAACGGAAAACATTGGCAAGGTATTTCGTACATCTCAGCACGATAGTGGAATCAGGCGACCACTCACGTTTGCACACGATCACGTTTATGCTACACAATGCCTCAAAGTTTTTTCCCAATCGATCGTAAATGACTTGGGTAACAACAACCCGTAGAATGAAGCAAGAATTGCACCTGTTAGAATTCAGCCTTTGCGGCACCAAAGACTTCTGATCAAAGCTTCTGCGGGAAAGGGAGCTAGTGTACTCCGTTAATTCTCATTCCTCCGATGAGGTCAGTGATGGTGCAAATGTTGCTCCGGTTCTCTAAGGCACGAATCACAATTGATTACCATGTTGGCAGATCTTCATGGGTTTTATCCTCTTGCAAACTGTCGACAATTTCGACCCGCACTAAGATGGACAATCAACATTATCAACTATGCAAAGATGACGTCTGTCGACTGAAGGCTTTCCTATCTTCGTATAATTCATATAACTAGGTTTACGTTCGAAGTGTTCTGTTCACTGTTCAAGTCTTGGTAGTCAAACCTAAAATGTCCACAATAGCAAGCATAATTCAACTCCTCAGCGTCTCTACCGCGTTGGTTGGCGCTGGCGGTATTGCAACCCTCTCTGCCTTCGACATTCCCATCCTACAAGCCCAGCCCGCTTCTCGATCTCTACCTTCCACTCGCTGGCTCTTCAGTCGTGGCTCTCATGTCTTTCCCACTGCTGCTTTCCTCTCGAGTGCAGGCTTTGCGTATCTCTCCTATGCCGCTCTACCGCCTAACGCAGCACCACTACTTCGTGCATTATCGTTCTCGAAATTGGGAGGGAGGACCATAGGATATGCGGCAGCAGCGGCTCTGAGCATAAGCATTGCTCCGTTCACAAGCATCGTCATGATTCCGACAAACTTCGAACTCATCAAGCTCAACAATGGGAAAGGTGGTGCGAGGAGCGAGAAATCTGCGCGAGAGCAAGCTGGCGGCGATGCTATGGGTCGCAGTGCCGAAGCATCAACAAATGGTGAGGGTGAAGCACCGCAATTCACAGACCTTAGTAAGCCGCAAGAAAGGACAAAGGAGGATACGACTACCGCGGAGGACGAAGAAGTGAAACGATTGCTTGCGAAGTTCGCTTCGTTGAACACAACGCGCGCAATTCTGCTTGGTGCAGGTGGCGTAGTTGGGTTATGGACTGCGTTGGTACTTTAAGACACCTCTTTCGTGTTCTTGGATTGATGAGAAGAACGTCACATGTGCCCTGGAAGAAACCTATGACTATTATCTCTCTCCCAACCTTCATCGTGGGCCGCAACTATCTCCACTCCCATCTCTGTTAATTCTCTCAGTCGCGCTATACTCTCCTCAGCTTTGCTTCGGTCAAGATGGATACAGCATGTCCTTCCCTCTGTATCCTTCCAAGTGCCAATTTCGCGTTCGCCAGTAAGGAGACGTTTGTCATGGAATGCATCGCCTGCTAGGCAAATCCACCGAGGATCTGCAGAAGGGGAAGAGAAGAGTCGACAGAGGAAATTGATGTGTCCAGGCAGATGGCCTGGTGTGTCCACCACGAAGAGAGTACCGTCACCTAAAAGATCAAGTGTGTTCGGAAATGGACCCAATGGATTCCACAAATTCTCCTCTGCTGCTTTCGGAGAAGGCAATTCAGTTGTCCGTGCCATGGGCAGGAGGTCTGATTGGAAGATCTGGTGACTTCCTAACTCTGGAGGTAATCCGTTCTTCAGCACATCCAGCGCGCCGGGACCGAGGAGAAATTGAGCGGATGTAAAGAGCGAGGGATCACCGTGGTGGTCGTAGTGGACATGACTTAGGATGATGAGGTCAATGCTGTTGAGTGGAATGCCGTTATTTATGAGAGTTTGAGGCACACCTGGATACAACTGGTACGGTTTTCGTGATGAAAGGTGGTTTTGCTGTTTATCAAGATAATCCTTGGCGTCTTGTCGTAGACCCAAGTCAAAAAGGACGCGGAGGGGTCTATTCAATGGTAGATCTGGGAGGATCGCAGATGGCGAAGCAATTCCTGGATGGGTGATAAGGAAGGATAACGAGGGGACATAGCGCTTTGTGGTCGGATTTGCTGGAGCAACAAAAGCACTGTCCGGGAGTGTTATATGACCGCCTGCTATGGCAGAGATGTGGACATAGGGTTGATTTGAGATCGGGAGAGGAAGCATTTTTGAATTAGAAGCCATGGGACACGTAATTGAAGGAGGAAATGGAAGCCTCTCCAGGAAGTGTGTTTAGCTATACACATCGAATGTCATGGAGGGTCTACTGAAGACGAGCACGCTGATCTGATTTGTCTGAGAGGGGCTATTGTGCGGGGTAATGAAAGTCAAGTACATTGTTGATGCTACACAATACAGAGGAGAATCCACGTGATCATCACGGCTTCTTCATCACGACGGGTTAAGGCTCTGGCCGCCTTCAACCTGCGGTTGCGCTTGAGCCCCTGGCGCAGCAAGCGGCACTGTCGTGCTTCCTGGCTGGCCTCCACCACCACTCCTTTGCTCCGTCGCCTTCTCTTTCTCCGCCCTGATCTCCTCCAGCACCCTCTCTGCAACTCTGAACCCCTCAATGCCAGCCGGCATCCCACAATAGCACGCAGCCTGCAGAATCGTCTCACTAATCTCTTCCTCCGTTGCGCCATTGTTGACAGCACCCCTCACATGCGTGGCAAGCTCCGTTCCTCGGTTCTGCGCGCATAGCATGGCAATGTTCAACAAAGACCTCGTCTTGCGAGAAAGACCAGGACGAGACCAGATGCTGCCCCAGCATGATTCGGTGACATACTCTTGCATTGGGCGGGAAAAGTCCGAAGAGTACTTCTGGAGCGCAGCATCAACGTAGGCTTCGCCGGCAACTGCTTTGAGGATGGAGAGGCCCTGATCGAAGAGTGTTTTATGAGCAGCGTCCACAGCTTCGCTCCGCTGGGAAGAAGCGCCTCCGAGCGACGCCTGTCGCTGAATCTTGCCGGCGCGAGAGTAGTCTGCCATGTTTGATTTGACTTTTAGGTCTTTCGTTGGTGCGTGGTCGAATGTGTTCTGTTGCTATGTCCAATTGGAATGACTAGTGGCTCAATTATTGGAGTAATGAATAACAAGAGATGTCTGCTCAGGACTTTATATACGTAACGTGACGCAAAGCTTGATGCAGGGGCTATCCGATTTTCGCTGCGCGTGATGAGCTCACCTTCCAATTGCACTACTAGTTGTGGGGTAGCTGCATTCTGCCGAAAAGCTGGGGAAGGAAGCGTGACTGACTGTACCTTAGCCATTGGCCACGCTGTGATCATGTTATTGTGCCTTGCATGATTTTACCGCAGTCCCAACATCACCGGAACCCACAGGATTTGAGACCAGACTCTCCATACAGGACAAGCAATGGAGAACATCAAAAGTATAGGATTCATTGGTCTTGGTATGATGGGTGTGCCGATGGTGGAGAACGTGATCAAGAAAACAGACAACGATACGAGGATATTCGTGAACGATGTAGTAGAAAGTCCAGTAAGACAGTTATGCGAGCAGTTCACAACTCGCGTCCGATCATGCGCAAACGCAAAAGAAGTCGCGGATAATTCCGTATGTAAGCACATCTCACTCTTCCATGTCACAATATCGTTGGATCTCTAATTGTGACACTGGACAGCATGTCATCATCACCATGCTACCAGAAGGCAAGCACGTACGAACAGTGTATACAGATCCTGAAACAGGAGTCCTCGCCAGCGATGTCAATAACAAGATCCTGATAGACTGCTCCACCATTGATACAGCCACATCCCTCGCTGTGCGAGAAGAGACCTTGTCGCGCTTTGCATCCGGCTACTTCGTCGACGCCCCTGTCTCCGGTGGCGTACTCGGCGCTGAAAAGGCAACCCTTACATTCATGATTGGCGCAAACAAATCCGATCCTAAACTACCCCTGCTAAAGGAATTGCTAGGAATGATGGGCAAGAATCTTGTAGCATGCGGTGGGCCTTCGCTAGGACTGACTGCAAAACTTTGCAATAACTACTGCTCTGGGCTCATCGCCATTGCCGTATCCGAAGCCATGAATATCGGTATACGATCTGGCATGGACCCTCGTACCCTAGCGTCTGTGTTCCACAGTAGCACAGCACAAAGCGCCATATGCGATGATTGGAACCCAGTCCCAGGATTATGCCCCGAGGCGCCGGCGAGTAAAGGCTATCAAGGTGGATTTAGGGTGGAGCTGATGAGAAAGGACTTTGGGCTTGCGGTGGAGACGGCTGAGAGGGTTGGCGCGAGAGTAGCCTTAGGACAAGAAGGTTTGAAGGTGTACAGTGAGGCTATGCAGGATGAAAAGTGTAAAGGACTGGATTCGAGGGTTGTATACAGATATTTGGGGGGCGAGGAGGACTGGGAAGCGAAGTTGAAGGAGTGACGGAGCACGTCTAGCGATGGAGAGGCTGAGATCGAGCAATTGGCGCTCGTGCTCAACAAACTTGGTGTAGTGCAGACTCTACGATGGTGAAGCAGAGTCCATCTCTGCTGTGACGATCTCATCTTCGATTAATTCTCGCCAGTGAACTAATTAGACTCGTCATCCATCTCAAGACACGCTTTGCGATAATTGATTTCAGTCTTCACATCTCAGGAAACAAGAATCTCAACTAAAGATTCCCACCTCTTCCCTACCTCCTTTTTTTGAGTTCACAATCCCCCTGGTAGGATCCTCACACTTTTCTCCCCAACTCTTTCCTCATTGCCAATCACAATAGTTGCTAGAGTGCTTGAATACTTGCGGAATGTAGTGAGATAGTGGGTGTGCTTCCATGGTGACAGGTACATGGTACGCGGTATACATATCGGGTTGTGATGCCTCGCCATCCAAGAATGGCCTACCAACTCGCTGATGAATTCTAATGTGCTTCGAGCCGTGAAATTCGTAATAATTAGACCACTGTAATGCACACGATCCATCTTTTCAGACTGCAGGGCCATTACAGCTAGAAACACAAGAGTAT
>Ga0068621_1000112_pt1 | contig 10525 bp, 10 predicted proteins | sample InSIn5SAF170_FD_77485 | JGI IMG/M metagenome (GOLD analysis project Ga0068621, IMG submission 77485) | Clean room microbial communities from NASA Spacecraft Assembly Facility at Jet Propulsion Laboratory, Pasadena, California, USA -... ... | reverse complement strand
TTGGAGACCATTCCTGAGGAGGACTTGGTGGAGTACGACGAGAAGAAGGGCTTGTTTGAAGAACATAACCACAGACTCACGGAGGCGAACGAATCGTTGTCCGAAGCCAAGTCTACGCTAAGTCAAGACCTGAACGTTGTCAAGAATGAATTGACTACAACTATGGGACGGAAGGAGAGACTCACAGCCAGAAATGCGAAACTTGCAGCCGAGCAGGAACGACTCATGCAAGCCAACATTCAGAATCTAAGTGAAAGGGAGAGAAGAGCAGTAGAATCCGCTACCCGTGAGAAGGATCAGCAACGACAAGAACTCGATTGGCAGCAACGGATCAGGGATATGGATGCTCAAATGACGGGGGTCCGCATGCAGAACATGAGTCTCTACCGTGAAATCGACAAGTTCGAGGGGCAACAAAGGAATGCAATGCTTGCAGCAAATGGACCATTGACTCCTGAAGGTGAGTTTCCGGGTGCTGGCCCTCAGCATTCACGAGCATTCCTGTTCGGCAACATGCAACCTTCTACTTTCGTTCCTGATCCTCAAGCTTCACCATTCCAAAGTCTTGCGAAGTCAATTCCGAGCGATACCCGTCGCCCAAGATCTAGTACAAACCAATCCACTGGTGCCATGAGCGGCATGTCTGGTGATTTCGACGACCCGGATCCAATTCCCCCAATGCCTAATACCATGGATTTCGACGTTGGAATCGGTATCAATGGGCGGCAGGGTAGTGGCTCTAGTAGAGGCAAGAACAATCACAGTCCAGCCGCTGTGGGAATCATTGGTACTGGTCTTCGTAGTCCGCATCGAGATGGTCATAGTCCTGGTCATATGCAAGGCACCAGCACCTGGTAGGCGAGATTCGGTCGTCATGATGGAAGTAGATAGTTGATATTACATTCGTTCCTTACCCTCCAATTGAACATCTCTCTTGATAGCTACCTTGCTTCTAAGACACTTCCCGTCGTTCTTGACCATTGCTCGGTCCATGTCTTCAGGTGATGCTGGTCATGTTTGTATAGTTTGCTCGCCCTACCGTCATTCTCTCCTGCCGACTTTCCACTGCGGGACAAAATTGTTCAGTGTCGAGTCATTTTCGGGGAGAACCCTATCCACGATTGCATGAACCTCTTTTCTCGCGCGTTTTGCTCAGCAGTACGGCGTACTTCTCTGCAAAACATTACCTGCACAACCCTCCTCAAAGTCTTGCAAACTCCCTCCATCTCTACACGCCTTTGCTCTACCACAACCATGCCTAAAGACAAGGGTAAGGGCCAACAGCTCAAGAATCCAAAGGGAACACGCGACTGGTCAGGCGACGATGTCGGCCTCCTTGACGATATCCTTCGTCAGATATCAACTGTGTTCAGAAAACACGGAGCTAAAAAGTTGGATACCCCAGTCTTTGAGCTGCAAGACGTTCTCAAGGGCAAATACGGTGAAGATTCGAAACTCATATACGATGTCGCCGACCAGGGTGGTGAACTTCTCTCGCTACGATATGACTTGACTGTCCCTTTTGCACGATGGCTGGCCATGAACGCGAACATCAAGAGCTACAAGAGATTTCACATTGCAAAGGTCTACCGAAGAGATCAACCGGCCATTGCCAAGGGCCGTATGAGGGAGTTCTGGCAGTGTGATATTGACTTTGCAGGACCAAGCGACCCCATGATGATGGACAGTGAGGTCGTTGCTACAATGGTGGAGGTTTTCGAAGCACTTGAGTGGCACGGACAATACACTATCAAAATCAATGACCGACGAATACTGGACGGCATGTTCGAGGTATGCGGAGTGCCCGCCGACAAAACGAGAGCAATATCGAGTGCTGTGGATAAACTCGACAAGATGCCATGGGAAGAGGTGCGAAAAGAGATGGTAGAGACGAAGGGTTTGGACGGCGAGGTCGCAGATCGAATAGAGCAGTACGTTACAATGAAAGGTGGTAAGGGTGATTCTCAGAGCGCTATTGAAATGCTCGAAACACTAGAGAAGGACGAGAAATTGATGGCCAACGGGAAGGCGAAGGAGGGCATAACACAATTCCGCACACTCATAACGTATCTCAAAGCTATGAAAGCACTAGACGCAATCTCCTTCGATCTAAGTCTTGCGAGAGGCTTGGATTATTACACGGGCATCATCTACGAAGTCATCACAGAAGGCTCGAGGCCGAAACACCTGACGAATGGCACAACAAAAGAGTCCGACGAGAAGAAGACCGAGAAGAAAGCTAAACAAGTGGCCGACGAAGATGAAGACCGCTCGAATGACCCAACAGTTGGAGTTGGATCCGTTGCCGCTGGTGGACGTTACGACAATCTTGTCGGCAGATTTCGAGAAAAAGCAGAAGTGCCATGTGTTGGTGTGTCATTTGGTGTTGATCGACTATTTAGTATAACAAAGTCTCGAATTGAAAAGGGTGAGAAATTCAGCTATGTCACATCTCAATCACCAGATGTGTATGTGATGGCATTTGGTGGTAAGGAGTTTGACGGAGCTGCAGCACAGCGGATGGAAGTTGCTACTACGTTACGCAATGCTGGCCTGAGTGCAGAATACACGCACAAGGCGAAAGCTAAATTACCTGATCAGTTCAAGAAGGCTGAGCAAGTTGGGGCTCCTATTGGTGTGATATTAGGTCAGGAAGAAATGAAGGAGGGAAAGGTCAAAATCAAGGTCATGGGCTTGACTGATGACACAGACCCAAGCAAGGAAGGCATCCTGATTGACATGGCTGACCTAGTGACAGAAGTTAAGAAGACGTTAACTGCTATACGTGGATTGCCAGATGTCGAGAAATTGGAGGTCAAGTAGATGTGGCATGCTAATTTTGCATGATTGACGGCAGTTTCACAATGTGCTGCTATATTTCAGTTGCTAAAGATGGTGCGATGATACCCAGGATCTAGAGCAACAAAATCAATTTTTACTTCTCTTCAAAAGTGGTTACCTCGCTACCCTGCTTGAGAGTTGTGACAGCAATCCACACCCCTTTCGTGGTGTTTTCGCTTGTACAAACCAGAGAATTTGTTCTTTATAACATATATTGTACGTACGTCTTCTCATGTTGACAAGACGCATACACGGAAGCTCAAACGTACCTTATCGTCGTCTTCCAAAACATCACCCATTCCTCAGAATTGCGTTCCTGCGAGCACAAAAAGTCTTTTCTCATCCTCGTTGGGCCAATCGTCTCTACTACCTCTCCATCCACATGCGTCCCTACTAGCAAATCTGACAACAGAAACACAATTCAAACAGAATCCACAACTCTGAACACAACCACAACCACATCTCATCCACTAAAACTCAATCTCGAACACACACATCAACCATGCCCTCCCACCACCACCACCCACAAACCCCCAGTAGTAACCGCGCATCTCAAACCTCCTCAACAACCCTCGTCAACAACAACATGCTCCCCCGCGGCCCCCCCAATCCTCGCCTGTCCAAACCCCCTCTGCCCCGGCCCCCCCAACAATCACATCCCTCACCACCGCCTCCCGCACCGATATAATCCACTGGCTCCAACACCTCATCGAATCGATCCCCCACGACTCCGACTCCGCGACAGATAAACGCGATACCATATCCCGTCTAACACGTATTTTCAATATCACGTTATCAGATCTCGGTGTGCGACATTATGGGCCACTTGATCCGCTCCCTGGGCCGGTGGAAGAGGGAGAGAAGCCGGATATGAGTGGGTGGACGGTAGGAGAAAGACTGAAGTGGAAGGAGCGTGATGATGAGTTGTGGTATCAGTCGCCGAGGGATAAAATGGTGTTGCGGAAGATGAGGGGGTTGAGGGGGTGGGAGAGGGATGTTGTGGGGTTGGTGGGGTGTTTGGGGTGTAGGCATGGGTTGGAGTGGGAGGAGTTGGTGAGGTGTCGGGAGAGGCGGATGGAGAGGGGGGAATTTGGGCGTGGTTGTGAGGGTGATGGGTGTGCCGGTGGTGGTAGAAGGAAGGAGCTGACTAGGAGTGAAAATGATGGTCGTGTCCGGAACCCAGAGGCAAGTGGAGGGGAGAGGAGGAGGGCTCCGCGGTCCAGAGTCAACGGGGTCGAGGAGCACTTCTTCACACCACATGGAGGCTCAATCGGCAGTACACCACGAACGCCTCAAGGAAGGCACGAACCACCGTCGAGACCAGGTAGGACTCTAATGCCTCCTGGTTCGCAGGGCAGAGCTTGAAGACACGCTGGTGTAGTTGTCGATGACACGTTGTCGTCGTCGTCATCGTGGGGTGGGTCGAGTATCCAGCCAGGCGAAAGTATGTATGGCTATAATTTGAGGCATAACGAGAGACGGAGGGACGGGAGGAGGCGGTGATTACCTAGGGTCCCTTTTTTCTGGGTGGTCGCTTGTTGTGTGATGGTTGTTTGAGGTATTGGAACACGCGATGTGCGAAATCATGAAACACGGAGGCAGGGCTTGCCCTGTGCTAAGGTGTCAAAGCTTCTTTGCAGTCGCGTTGATTTGGATTAGTTGTGTTTTGCTGACTGACGGCTACGCCTTGAAGCACTCTATTACATTAACACCAGAGGTAGCTACCTCTTTCCCACCACGTACCCAGCTAGCTTCGTGATGGATTTTATTGTAAACAGCAGAGGAGATCTGATCCCGCACCCTTGCCATCCCTCAGCTCCCCCATCCCCACAGCTCTACCTACATCTCGATTCTCACCGCACCGTCACACCATACCCATCATATCCCTCCGTCTCAAGCACCAGCAACTAACCACCCACCTACCAAAACACCCAAAACCCCTTTTCCAACCAACAAACGACGACAAAAACAATCCATCTGGGCCAAAAACACAAAACGAACCAAGACAGCACAAGTAAAGCTGAGAGCAACCCCTACCTTGCCTTGAATAACACGACTGCCTACTCTAGAGGACTTCTCCCTGTCTACGTATCCTACGTAGCTCAGTTTGTACTTCTGTGCCTTGAGCTGGGTATGTACTTCTGAACGTAAGTAGATGGAATACGAGATTGTTGGAGCGCCACTGCAGGTAAGTCTGCTCTGTGGTGTGATGGAGTTTAGTTGGGAGTTACGTTTTGGAAGAATAGTGTTCTGATGACGGGGAGGAGTGGTGGTAATGGTGATTATGATGCTGACGGGCTGTGTGGAGCGAGGCTGTGGATTGTGCAAGGTATATTTACTGTAGGGAAAGCTTGCTATTACTGTTTCTACTGTGATTGCTGTACAGTGGTGGATGAGGTTCTACGTCAATTGGTGTGGAAGGATTGAAGGTTAATTCTCAAGTATATGTATATTGCAGTGGTTCAGGCTTGTTCTTGTTCGTACCTATAAGGTAGGTGGGATCGATGATTATCTTACTAGCAGTGCAAGATTTCAATGCTGATGTATAGAGCTCGAAAATAACTATATCGTACTCCAAACCTCGTGTTGCAGTCCTTGCCTCATGTCGACCTGTGATTTAGTGCTTATTCGTCCACATGTTTTGCCTTAGGCTAGGTAGTGATTATACACTCAATCCTGCTACTTAGGCAAGACGAGAACTAACCTTCCTAGGATCAACCAGAAGCCGTAGATATGACACGTCACTTATCTCGATCTCGAGGTCGTGCTTGTCTCCGCTGCTTTCTAGTTAGCGATCTTCTTTGGCCTTTGGTTTGTGATCCTCCTCCACCACCACCATTCGAGGAACCTTGATTTCCACCTTGTGCAGGAGGTCTGAACGATGAGTTCGACTGACCACCGGCACTTGCATCTCTCATGCTAGTATTTGAGCCCTTGCGAGTGGGAAGCTGAATTGGCACTCCTGACTTCGGCACCGTTTGTGCAGGTCTTCCTCGTTGTTGTGCTCGTGATGGAGACTGGCCTCGTCGAGTATTTGGCTGGGTGAAACTATTGCCCGGTCTCCATGAGTCTATGGAGGAACGATCGAATGAGGGAGAACGTCGGCGTGGGTAGTCATTGTATCGAGATGAAGCTGGGGAGCGTGATCTCGGACGGCCGAACGAATCCGTAGAGTAGAAGTCATTTCTGGGAGGACGGTATGCATCTGTTCTAGCTGGAGGGTTGAAACGATCGAACCGTTCTTGGCGTTGGTTTGATTGAGGTCGGTACGGGTCTGGTCTTGCATCTCGAGAGATGGGAGGATGACTAAAGAAATCAAGATCGTCGCTATCGCTTTCATCTCGTCTACCTGCATCAGCGTGGTGCATACCTGCCCGCCCTTTAATTTTCATTCCAGTAGGTCTCATGTTGCGGTTCTCTGCTTCCTTTTCTAGCTTGTTAATGCCGGTCTGGATGCTAAGGTTAACAATTTGAGATGAGTCGAAACTTCTGAGGGACCACCGGGCGGCTTGTTCTCGAGGTATGTCAGGGCAGTCACCAACTAAGTGTGCCCTACTGCCACAAGCACAGCATGAAATCCATAAATTCACCTTTTCAGAAAGTGGAACCTTGATATGTATGTAGTGCTTCAGTGGACACTCCTCTTCCTGATGACCAGGCAAGGAGCACAAGTCACATGGCTTGGTTGTATTCTTCATGCCAGTGCAGTCGCGTTTCATGTGTCCTTGCTCTCGGCATCTGTGGCATCGTTGGATCGTTGGGCAAAGAGCGGACTCGTGGTCGGTATACGCGTTACAATGTGTACAAGTTTTCTGAGGACATTTTTCATCAATGTGACCTTCGCCTTGACAGTGTAGACATCTCGCAGGGCGAGCGAGATCAATCCCATGTCGTTCGAGGTGCCAAAAGGCGTAGCGTATCTGGGCTTCAAGTTGGTCGGGGTTCAAATCCTTCAGACAGACTTGCGCGGGCGCTGACGGATTGGTATCGATGACAAAAGGGATGTCTTCCGTATCTGTAGCAGTAGCATCGCGCTCCTGACTTACATCCATCTTTGTAGCATCTGTAGGAATCACGTTTTCTCGCTCTTCACCTTCCTCCAGATCGTCATCAAGTGTGCGAGATTTCACGTGTGATCCTTCCCGATCTTTCAATTCTTCAATACCATCGTCGTCGCCGTGTTCCCCATCATCATCCTCGTCTTCCGTTTGTTCCGAGTCCTCATCATCTGATATAACGATCGGCGCAGGGTCACCACCTTCTACATTCAAAATCATGCCACCATCATCATCCTCTGTCGTTAGGTCATAGATTTCGTTGGCGGTATTGACTTCAGGACTCGAGGCTGCGCTGTCGGAAGGTGTACCTGGATGTGAGCCACTTCGTTGCGTTCTTCTTGCCACTGGAAATCCCGACCTCAGTCTATTTGTGCCTAATTTGGACCCGAACATACTGGCTGTAGATTGAGCTTCAAGATCTGTGGATGAAGACAGTAAGGTGGGAGGTAGAGCAGCAGCAGGAGAAGAAAAGAACCCACCAGACGGAATGAAGTCTGTGTGATGTCTTTCACCTACCGTACTGTAGTTTCTCTGGCGACGTTTGTCAGAAGCCAGATGCGGCCTTCGGGTGCTTGCAGAAGACTTCTTCACTCCAACTGAGGATGTTCGTGAATCAGATTCGAGCAAACCCTTCGGAGCGCGTGGCATTACTTAGAGAAGAGTAACAATGCAAGGCAAATATATTCATGATGCGCTTGCTATGTAAAACGCTGTGAAGCGCCTTCTATAGTATAGTAGGTGTTCTCGCAAGCCATTCGACGTGAATTCGAGAAAAAGCTTGAGAGCGTCACCATCACTGTGAACTTGAACTTGCGGGTGGCCAGGGTTTGATGAGGCTAACTATAACGAGTTCGGCCAACTCGCTGTACAGTACGGAGTACCATGTGCCCTGCTGCAAGTGCTACGTATGTCCCCTTCTTCAAAATCATGCCTTGTCCACGATTGACCATCTCACTGCACCACATATACAACATCTCACACTATTCTATTTCTGCCACCCTGTGCATCTGTGAAGTATTCTTCCTTCCTTAGGAGGTCACTGTCACCGGATGTTGATCTGGCGTTAACTTTCTCGGAATAATTCGCGATCTTGCAGCACGGCTCCTCAGAAGTATTGGTGTTTCACGAAGATTAGCAGTGACTGGTATATACGAACCTGCGAACGAAGGGGTCAACAGTGCTGATAAAATCCGGTAGCCTAAAGTTCTGTCCGCTACTTCCTCCTTCCACCTTGCCTCCGTTGGTGGTCGACTTCATGACATCTCAAACCACCCTCCATCGAACAATCTCATTTCAAGCTGATGTCAAACTTGCCCCTCCTACCAACTCAAACATGAGCACTGTAAAGTCTGGCCGGCGGCGGAGATCGAGCAGTATAATATACCAGGAGCCTCCCGAGTCTGCCGAACAGATCAGCGATCAAGCTGTCAATCCCAACCTGAATTCACAGTGGGTCAACTCAAAAGGTGCGCGGGAAAGACGAAAAGAATGTTCAAAATCTAATGGTGAATAGGCGCATGGACGATACACCCAGTAATCATCCTCGGCCTCAAGATATTGTTTGACATTATACCTGGTGTAACACAGGAAATATCCTGGACACTGACCAACATAACCTATATGACTGGCTCTTACCTGATGTTCCACTGGGTTCGGGGAGTTCCCTTCGAATTCAATGCCGGCGCATACGATCACTTGAACATGTGGGAGCAGATTGACAACGGCGATCAATACACCCCGGCCAAGAAGTTTCTTTTGACCGTACCCATTGTGCTGTTTTTACTGAGCACTCACTACACTCACTACGATCTAACTTATTTCATCATAAATTTCCTGGCTCTGATGGCGGTGGTGTTACCAAAATTACCATTTGTGAGTTCTCCCCAATAGATGCTTGAGCAAGGTCATTAATAGCTGAGTAGGCACATCGAATGAGGTTCGCTCCGTTCTCAGGTGCTCTGCCGGATGATTGAGATGCCAATACTAGAACATATATGGAATCAATCACTTTTTGATATTTCGTTTCATTTCATACCGTGCCGCCCATCTTGAGCTGGACTTCACTTCACTGCTTCCCAACATGCATTTGCTCAGTAGCATAAAGCACCTTGTGGCCGAGCGCCAGTGCGGAAGTGCACAGACGACACTAACTTGCTGTCTTCCATGCCCTAATTTAAGAACTATACTTATTCTATTGCACAGACGACCGTTTTCAACTCCTTCATTTCTTGGCAAGCTCGGTCGCGGAAGATGGCTTGTGCACCATGCTCCTCACAAAGCCGCTCTGGTTCTTTCCGGTTATCCAACACAGCTATAACAGCACGAAGCCATGAGCACAAGGCTGCTTTCATACATGTTATTCTATGAAGCTCTGGGACTTAGTAGCGCTGTTCATTGTCCACCACTCACAATGATAATCACTCGGTTTTCCAGATCAAAGCCCTTACCGCATACCTTTCTTCGGATACGTGTAGCTTGCGCAAGTCTCGAAACCGGACCTACAGTGAGGTACCTTGATCTAGCAAAGGCTCAAGGTACTATCTAATTATCTGACTCTTCTCTTCCTTCTGCACGAACTCGCAAGCTTGACAATGTCCGAAATACTTGCTTTCGGCACCGAAACTCAACAGGCGCGAAGATACATTCGTCTAGAACTTGGCCGCCGCCAACCACAGGATGGTCAGTATTCCGAGACTTACATTGAGGTTACACGGAACAGTATCGCTGATTGTGTGCTCGCAGTGCCATTCGGGGACTTACTTAGCTACGGCGCAAATGGCTCACCAACAATTACCATTACCAAGACTCTGTTTTCCGCCGCCCAAGTTACGAGCACGAAGGCCACCGTATTGAGTACAGGGCCGCTGATAGATTTGGATGGGAGTTTCACGACAAATGCTGCGTTGGCAGCTACAGCAGGTATGCCATTTCCCGTTGTGAGCCTCCCTACAATTTCCCCCTTCACTGGAACTGTGTCTTCGCCAGAATTGAGAGATGGGGTATTGCCACCGCAATCGAATCGTGCATGGTCAAATTCGCTGACGGAAGGCCGTCCAGACTTGACCCACACTACCACAGTCACTAGCACCAGCACAAATCGTATCACGCATACGATGACAAGCACAACCAGGACTTCAACCATTGCTACTACTTCCTCTTCTTCTTACGTTCCGTTGTTCTCTTCCATTTCGAATTCGTCACACACATCTACCCTGTCTAGCTCATCAATTCTGTCAATAAGCTCTAACTTGTTATCTCCAGCATCGACATCGAAGACAACACCCTCTACTCTGTCAGCAACCAGCAACGCCAGCAAGCAAATTGAGGCAGGAGCTCCAGCTGGCAAAGTCGCAGGAGCAACTTTCGGCTCAATGGCAGCAGTTGGCTTCGTCGGCTTCTTTATATGGTTGTTGTATCTTAGGAACGGAAAGGAAAAGAAGAGCTTGAAAGCGACTTTCAGCTTCAAACGCCGGAAATCATCCTCGTCTTCACCAAAAACCTCGCAGCTGGGAAACCAGTCAATGGAACAAACACGAAGTAAAATGCTACAGAAGAGTCTACAGGAGAAGAACAGAAGCAATGGTTGAAGTCCTGGTTGTGCTTGTCATCGTATGCGTGATACGATT
>Ga0068621_1000108_pt1 | contig 10652 bp, 4 predicted proteins | sample InSIn5SAF170_FD_77485 | JGI IMG/M metagenome (GOLD analysis project Ga0068621, IMG submission 77485) | Clean room microbial communities from NASA Spacecraft Assembly Facility at Jet Propulsion Laboratory, Pasadena, California, USA -... ... | reverse complement strand
AGTCTTTCGGGATTTGAGGCAGTTGCATCATCGAGATTGGTTTGTTCCGCAGAATGGCACATCCTCGTTCAGTGATGAACAGCACTGCAAGCATGCGCTTTCGACAGATGAGCTCGATTGGGTCGTCGGTGGCTCTCTCCGTATCTGCGTGCATTTCCCGTGCGAAACCGATTGCTTCGCGCAAAAAGAAGTGGTGAGAGCGCACTTGTTTGACCTCGAAATATGTGATGCATAGGCAGAAAGAGGACACAATCGTAGTCAGTGTTGCTGTTTCGATCCACTCGTAAGTGTGTCTGAGGTGCAAGCATTGTTTAAGGAACTCTCGCCCTAGATCCTGCTTGTTTTGTAAAGTCAAGTCAGATGGTGGTGCTGCGTGCGTCACTGTCACCGCACAGAGCGAGAGGACTAATATCTTGTCTTGTATCAAAAGCTCTTCCGCCTTGTTCAGCATCTTCATAAACGTGGCCTCATGCAGGATAGGGTGTATGGGATAGAGGTGCTGGAACCACTGCTTGACGCATTGGGACAGCAACTGGGCAGAAACGCCAATCTCAGAAGCAAGCGCCATCAGGCGGGGTTCAACCTGTGAATGGCCTGATTTTGAGCGGTACAGGTACTTAGGACCATGCAACGGACGAGGAGAGCTTGCATTTGAGACCGGCTCAGAAGGTGCTGTGGCGGGGCTCGGGCCAGTCAACATGGCGGCGATTGAGTTTGGCCTGCCCATAGCTCCACTTATCACACCGGGCTGGGAATATGCTGAATGAGCAGTCATCGAGGTAGGCTCCTGAAAGATCTGATGGGCGAGATCGTTGACTGAAAGGTAACCATTTGCTGATGTTTGAGCAGGGTATTGTAGCAGCGGCTGATCATCAGCCATTTGCCATGCTGACGGGAACTGGACGCCAGCATGTGAGAAGCCACCATTTCCCAATTCACTAATTCCATCGCCAAAGCCAAGTGGCACAGAGCGGGGCGCACCCATGGAATCTGTAGAAGGGCCGTAATCGGAGAAGTGAGAGGCTAGAGGTGAACCCAGAGGAGAAGAGTCGACACTGCCATTTGTGTATGTGCGCTGTCGCAAGCCGGGCAGCTGCATATCAAGGGACTGTAGATTGAAGAATGGTAGGCTGGTCTCCTGCACACGCAGGTGCTCGCTCTCACCGCGCAGTTTTGCTATGACAGAGCCCGAGCCTTTCTTTGGGCCTGCATACCACTGTCATTATTCGTCCTATCACTTGTTGTCTATCCTTACCTCGTTTCTTCCTCTGAATATCGCGCGTGCAGCTCAGGGAGGATTGTAGACATCGCTCGCAAGGTCCTTCATTGCTTTGCTGACACTTCACTTTCTGCGCACGGTCAGCTGTCTGTGACCGGTCGTGATCAGATTGGTCTTACTCTCCGCCGGCACTGATCGCATGGAGGAAGTTTGGAAGGCGCTTGGAGGGCGGTGTGATCGCTTGCTTGCGGACTCGCTGGCTTCGAATCTGTTGGAGTGGCCGAGGCTGGAGGCGTGAGTTTGCTTTCGGCCTCCATATCAATAGGTGCTCGCATTGGCGGACGCCGTCAGCACATTTTAGAGATCACGACAGCTAGGTGACTGGTCTCGTTCGCGCACATCAGTCGCGTGCGACACACATAGCTGCTGTTGTACTCTCCAACGTGGGGCTTCTGGCGTACGACTGTATGCCAGATGCGCTTATTCTCTACTAGAAGAGGTCCAAGCATCGGTGATGGTCGTCCGTACGATCAGCCTACAAGCACGTGGGTGAGGGACAAGGGGCTGTGAAGATGCCGAGCGACCCCAGCTGCTGCCCACTTGGACACCTGAGCTCACGCGCCATGAGAAATATTTGCGGCTGATCGAGGAGCACAAGCTTAATGCGGGTTAGCCAACGAAACCTTGTCCACACACCGAAATTGTCGAGTTCGTGCATTGCGGGGAAATAAAAGGCCATTTTTGGCAGTCCAAAGGTTGCAAACAAGCCAATGTCTGGGGAAAGTAGAGATGGGAGTAACTTTTGTTTCTACTGGTCTGTGCCTCGGTGAGCTACGGTTGCGAGTCGGACCGCGCCTAAAGAAGCTCCCATTTCATCCTTGTTGTTCGCTAGACTTCTTACGCCGAAGACCACCTTGCGCACCACTTGCATCATGTCGTTCTGCCTCGACATGAAAGAGCATTTCAAGACCAGAAGGATCATGAGTGGGACACCAACAGGATACTAAAGATGAAGACAGAGACGTGTGATTTGGAGATCATAGATCGTACCTGCAGTGATCTCGGCACCGGCCGGAAAATCAAGCTTGCCGGTTACTTTCCATGGTCAAAGCCGGGGGCAACCCGGTATCTCGTAAGGTGCGATTTCTGAAGCAGCGCCGACAGCCATATCAGACGCAGTCTCAAGAGCTATAACAGCTTCTGGTATGATTTCCATTTGGGTATCGAAAGTAAGCTAGTGCCCGTAAGTTGTGTGCATCGTGGTACTCCAGCGACGTGAGTCTCCGCCTGGAAGTCGGCTTGTTTGGACACCGAGCAGCTCTATGTCTTGTCGTCACCGCAGATCTGACAATCCAACCACGCTCAATACATCCGTCCAGACAGCACTCACCAAGGCCTTCACGGACACCGTGGATTGGAACGTTTCGCATCATTACTCATGTGATATGGACCTAAGCAGGGGTAGCATATTGTTGGACCATTGGCTTGCGTCAAATGCTCTGTTCAAGCCGCGATCGTTGTCATCAGTTGAGGCACGCCAGGTAAGAGACGCCTGAATATATATAGGTTTCTGAACACAATCTTCCTAGCGACATTTGGAAGCAATCTATGCACATAAAGCTCATCGGCGGAATCCCTACCCTGTGCCACCCAAAAAGTCAAACCACCAGAACATCATATAGACGACCAATATCCCGGACTTCAACTATCAATATGCCTGAACAACCCACCACATCAGAGATCAACTCCAAGACCGATCCCTCCGTCAGCAAGCAGTATGACAATGAAACACCCAAAGTGCAACAGTGGAAAGAACTCTATGAACTCATCGATAGCGACAAGATCACTCTCCTAAACACCTACCGAAAGGGTACCGGACCAGTCGCGAGAGCAATGGCCATCGCGAAGCGACAGGGCCCTGATATCCTCTACCTTGCCAACAAGAACAGCAGGAAATTCGAAGACCTTGCCACGAATGACGAGGTCCAGATCACCGTTCAGGACAAAAACCAGAATTGGATCAGTATCTCCGGGACCGCAACCAAGACTGATAATAATGATCCTCGTATCAAGGACCTCTACACCAGCACTATCAGCGCTTGGTTCGGTGATTTGAAGGATGGTGTGCATGATGGTACCTGGAATGATCCTCGAATGTCTCTTATCGAGGTCAAATCCAAGTATATCGTTTACTGGAAGAAGGAAGTATCTAGTCTAGGGTTCTTGAAAGAAGTTGGCCAGGCTGCCATGACAGGCGCTGTTGCTCAAACTGGAGTGCACCGCGAGTTCAGTGAGGCGGACATTGCGAAAGAAAGAGCTTGAAAAGTTAATACAGGGTTTTGCCCTCTAATGCTGTGGAAGTAGGTAATAGAATTCTGTTCCCAGAGCATTCGGCCTGAGCTCTGCTTAATCTCTCCTACATTGATGTTTATCATTTCTACCGGCCCTTCCTCGTTCATGATCGCTTGGCAGCTATTAATCCACTCGATAATAATATACCTCTGGACCGGCTACTTGCGCGGACAGTCATTCTCAACAGGGCACCCAACTGTTGTCGTGATTGCCGTATTCTGGTGTTGAAGACAAGCAGCAGAGCCTTGAGATTGTGCGAAACTGCAACAGTGCCTGCCCATAGCTCGAGATGAGTTACCAGTCGGCAAGAGGAAAGAACGCTGATGTGATGGCGGTGTCAATATACGATTCCTGGAAGTCTCTGGAACGGAATGATATCGAGTCCGCCCAAGCCCTTCCATGAACTATCATAACTCGGCTGCAGTCATGATTGCATACTGAGAAAACCGAGTGAGAAGCAGCCACGAGCGTGGCTACGACGAGTATCTTTCCTTCCAAACTTGTAAGCCATACAACCTGTGAATTATACACATGGTAGGCGCAAACCAAACAGCAACCAAGTCGTACCTGCCAAACACCGCATGAAACGTACACGAGCTTCGTCAAAGCCGTTTTACTTTCTCCTTGAAGTTCTCGAGCGCGACCATCTTTGGAGTCCGCCCGAATAAGTCCATTTTCTTTTTGTCGGTGCGTTTTGTTCGAGACCAGCGCTCGAATATTCCCGTCAGTAGCCTTTGGTTTTGCTTTTCTTCTCGTCCTCGGCCAAACCACTTCATCATGCCTGTGCAGACCAGTTCCTAGCGACTTAATCGGGACCGTCTTCAACGATACCGAACCTCTTTCATCGGCCCCCAGCAGAGCTCAGACTCGTGATCTATGCCTTTAATCTTGGCAACGGCAGGCTCGAAGGTGCAACCATAAGCTGCGGATTTGATACTATATGTTGGAACTCCGGAAGCCAGACCTCACAAATCCAGCTCAGTCGTAGAGACCCCCATATTCGCCTTGCTATAGAAAACCCGGCTGATACGTGCTGGAGCTCTTCCAGTCTTTCTCAAGTGCTTCCTTGTCGTCCTATGAGGTGCTGGTGGTAGAGTCTACGCGCTAGAAAGGGCCATCTACTTCCTGCGAAGAGTCCGCTTCATGGAGATCGGAGTTCATCGCATCATCCAACTGCGAGCCAAAGACATTCCGAATGTGGAGTCTGAGTCAGCAAGATGACCTGCACCACCGTCAGGTCCAACACAAGCAACGGTGAACAAGAAGCAGCGAGCATTCATGCTGAAGCGGAACTTGTAAGGTGGAAAGAATTGGAACTAGGTCCAGATTTAAGCCACCGAGCCTTCAAAGACATCATCCAAGACCAACAACGACGTTTCTGTGTCTGCATGATGTTGGGCATCAGTACTAACAATATTTACTGGGTAGATGGGCGTTCGTCATGATATATTCTCGTGTATACTTTGGCTAACATGATGTGTGACCGAACAGAATGTTTCTGGGATGTTGATCAGCCGCACAAGGGTGTTTCTATATCAGAATAGGCTAAGATGCGGATTCTCGACAGGCTCCTGAGCTCATGCCAGCATCGGGGACGCAGCACCTCCTAACGACTCTAAAGGACCATACATGTACCGCGAGCAAAGTAGAGCGGCGAGGGGAACGGAAAAAGGAGAGAATCTGCGCCACTGAGGCGGTGCTGAGACCAGCGAATTACATACCCTGGCAGTCCACGTCACCAGGCCATGTCAACAGCACCAGTGACGCCGATCGCTGGCCGTGGGATAGTTCAACTTGAAGACTTGGAATTCCTGACACAAGACTTTCATTCTTACAGATACTATACGCTTCCTATTCGGCTGCTCATATCTTCTGTTGATTCGTAGCGCAGACACCTCCAGTTCAACGGTCGAAACATAACTCCAAAAGGTTCGTCCCACTAGAATTCTATACTAAGCTTCACTGACGACTAGAACAGGAGCAACCCGAATTCAAATCAACTCAGTAAACTTACAATCGCAACACAAAATGCCTCCAGCTGGCTCGAGTCCTGCCTCCTCAACTGTTGCCAGCATCATCAAGGCACCCAAGAGGTCATGTTTGTGCGATGACGACTGCTGCTGCGCTATCATCCCATGCACGGTGATGTGAAAGGCTCAACATTACGGAAACACGACGTGGTATGATAAGAATCAGCAAGAGCAATGAATATATACGGCAGCGTTTGAGCGATAGATCATTGGCAGGAAACTTGGTGGCCATTGCAGGCCTGCACAACACTGGAGACGAGCACACTAGCAGAGCAAGACGACGTAGATACGTTATATAGCAGGATATAGCAGGCTCAATACACAGCATCCGCAGGCTCCCACTGCTTCTACGCGCATGACTGACCCTGCTCCCGTACGTCCGAGACATCCCCAAAGGAGGCTAAATAAATACTTTTCCAACCATGAACATTCGAAGATCCCCAACGCTAGGGCCGCAAGAAGCAGACCAGGACATCTTCACCCAGTACCTATCCGGGAGCGCAACCGCTACTAACACCACCATATTTGTCGCGACTTCACGCCCCGAGAACCTGATGCTACCCTACGCCGGAGTCAAATTCGTCAGACGTGCCAATCATCTCTTTTAGAGAAGGCAAGAAGATTCAAGACACGAACAAGAAGATACGAAACACGAACAAATTGCGAAACAACGCGCCACTGCCACTGCCACTGACACTGACAGGCGCGGACACCCTCCACACATTGGAGGAACGCCCTCAAGTAAACACCCAGAACTGCGACCATATGTCTCTATCGTAGCGCTGACGTAGAAACCTTGGCGCACCGGACCAGGGAAAAGTGTCCAGATGCAGAACCATCGGAAAGCTCATGCGAGACGCTATTAGTCTCTGTTTCGTGGCACGACAGAGGGACCTGTAGGACTAGCAGGAACGCGCCAGTTTTTTCTCCCCTTCTTCGCAGGCTTGATGTATGAGAGAAATGACGCTTTGCCAGAAAGCTTGGGTATGGTATTGCTCTTTCTGTCTATTCTGCGGTATAGCGGTTCATTCTTTCAGTCGCTTGCTCTATGTTATAGAGGACTTAGTACTAGGAGAAGCGCATAATATGCTTTATTTCCGTACAATAAGAAGATGTAACGGAGCCCGACGACCGTGTTAATGAAAGTGGATTTAATTTGCTATGCCCAAGTACGCCGTACAAGCTATATATTCATGATGCTGGTCGTACAATCATATCTCAGTCTAGCAGGGTATCGAGTTCGAGTCCAGATGTTGGGTATCACAAATTCAGCCAATCTCCAGCACAAAATCACCGCCGTAATCATACAACAGTTCTACCGTTGTAATCCCAGCTGCTCGGCCTCAGCAGTATACAGATCAGCGTCTTCCCCCTGATGTTGCAGTCTCCCCGTCTTCGCCTCCCCTCCGAGCCAGTGCTTAATGATACAAGGCTGACTATCCGGCCCGCCACAGATCTTCTTCCTGCCTAAGTTCTTGAACTTTGGTCCAAGCGGGCCATTGACGTAGTGGTATTGTCCGGCGAAGCGGTATTGGCGTTTATCGCCGAGGGGGTAGAACTTGTCACCCCAGTGACCGGCGAAATGGAACCATTCGGTTGGAGCGTGAGGCGTGACGTTTGATGCACGCACGGTGTCCGATTTAAAGTCGTATGTGAAAGCGTGGGAATTGAGTGCTGGGTCCCAGAGCGGTCCGCGGTCTGTTTGGTCGTGCAGGATGCCCCAGGGAAGCACATAGGGATGCCCGCCAGAAGTGGCGTACATGGCGTGAGTTCCGACAGCAGAGTATACCACAGGTCGCTTGCCGATCTTCTCGACCGCTTCGTAGCTATAGGCTGATCCAAAGTTGTGCTCACTGAAGAACACGGCTTTGGGTTTGCCATGGTGGAAACGGATGGCGGTATGTTCCCAGTCGCCCACATGGTTTCCGAAGCGGACATTGAAGACTGAATTGCCGAGATTGAAGCTGTAGAAGAAGAACCAGAATGCATCAACTATCCCGTGACCTTTGTTTACAACGACCAGAACCGCTGGGGCGTCGCTTCTACCGCCACGCAATCGGCGTGGTTCTTCGGTCCGTTTGAGCTCATGATGGTAGTCGCGATGAGCGTCTTTCAGGGCTTTGGAGTGAGCTTTGGCCGCCGTTGCTGATTCTCGGAAGTCCGCATCGTCTTCAAACAAATGCCCAGCACCAAACCAGTCTTTCATATCTCCCAGAGCATCCTTGAGGCCTTGCATGTACGTCCTGCCCGGATGATGAATCCAGCCATCATTGTCCGCAAAGTCGTCGTCAGAGTTACCAGGCGTGTTTGGGATGTTTTTCTGTCCACCAAGCCAATCTGGATGCTCTTCGGGGTCGTCTTTACTCGTGAGGAAAACCCACCTTGCACGCTGGTACTCATTATACTTGTCCAAATTCTTCAGTGTAGGATGTTCAGATTCTGACTGAATGGCTGTATAGTTGAGCTCCGGATTTATGTGGTATAGATGCTCTGCGATATCGCATGGCCAGTACTGCTCACCGGAGAAGAGGTGTACGAGCGGCGCATATTCATGAACGTACTCAGGTATTTCCCTTAATACCCTCTCATCGGTTGTCCAGTCTTCTGGCCGATCTTTTGACTCCGTCCAGGCGTTTTGCCAACCCCAGCTACTTTCAGAGACAGTCTCCTGCTGTATCGTCATGTAGTCTGGCCTAGGACGTATCCTAAGCCTTGAGAAATGCATGTGTGCGCCACCACATATACTGAGCCAGCGGCAAGCCTTCCTATCGGCCCAGGACTTGGAAGTCGCGACCCATTCTGTGTTCTCTCTGTCCAGATCTGACGATATGAACAATTCCGGTTTGTGTGTCTTCAACCAGCTGTTGACCGAAAGATAAGCGATCAAGGTAGACAGTATACCTATCGTGGCTTTCGTCTTCACTTGCTTCATCTCTTCTTGCGTAGACACGTCTGTTGTGTTCACTTGGCCGACAGGCACATCATGTATCTCAATGAACGTTTCCGACCTTTGGACTTCTTGATTTTCACAGTCACTATCACAGTCTAGCTGTACAGTGGGTATCTTGGGGTCGAGGAGGGAGGAAGGCTCAGAGGTACGCGGAAATGAAGTGACAGCGGTACGCGGGGAGGTGGATGCTGATATCGACAGTGTGTCACTGCCATGGTGACTGATGTGGTCCACTGTCCGGCACAAAACAAGGCATTAGCGGAAGCTCTCCAGCGAGTATTTAGCGGGGTCAGCATCTTGATTCGGACAACACCTCGTGGCCTGGTTCTGGCCTGTGGAGCGGAAGCCGTGAGCCCGGAGTGGTGTGGGAGCGGAAGCTCCGGCACCATGTCGCAAATGATTGGAAATGCAATGCTATTGCTGACAATGACTGCTGATTCGGGAATATGGCATGTCCGATGTCCGATTATACCGTAGCGGATGGCCGCTTCGTCCGCGCATGGTTGCATAAGGTAGGTGCATGTTGGGGAGCTCAGACTTACTAATACCGACTTATCTCCCTACAGATGCCGCGGGGCAAGATACCTGTATGCAACCATATATCCTAGATAGATGACAACTTGACTATGCTACGATGTCGAGAAACAATATGTGAGACATTCTTCCACTAAAAGGAATCAATTGGCGGTGACCAAAAGACACAAATTAGCATTGTACGAGAGTAAATGATGCGACCGCGGCGCTGGCGGCCTCTCAGCACCTGCATATCCAACGATCGTCCCGGCCATCCACGTCATTTTGATTCGACCGTGGGAACTTGGCCGCCTCGGATGCGTAAGCTTAAACGCTTAGTATAGATCTCTGCCTGTTTAAGGCACCAGCTATGCGCTACCACTAAGCCGTGTTTGGTTGAACGACTATTTCTGATTTCGCACGCGCTTTGCACTGCAGAGTCGGAAGCTGCGCATATCCCGAGACGTTGTCGGAAGGTTTGCGTTCAATGCCACACTGACAGCAAGGTCTGAAGTATCTGTAGCAACTTAGTGTTGCTTGTCGGGCGCGTCGTGTCATCCTAGCAGACCGTGTTTTTGAGGGAGCTTCGAGGATCATGACTTCTCAACCAGCTCAATACGAGGATGAGTGGCAATATGAGTATGACCAAAATGATACCGAGGTATGTCACGCTTGCATTGATCGCAACAAGAGAGGCTTCGCGTTTTGCCTGTATCTGTGCTCCATGTCCGTGCATTCTCACTGCTAGGTAGGTCTTTCTTGTCGACCTCGATTTGACCACCGTCAATCGCACACTCAGATCGACCACAGAAAACAGAAACAAGAGGCTACTCGACTTACCGGACAAATCTGCTGCAAAGAAGAAGCAGAAGACCTCGGCGAAGAGCAAGAACGCCAAGCCTGCAGCGCCGTCTACTGAAGCGACTGCGGCCAGCCAAGAGCCATCTGCTGCAGTCGACGATGGAGGCAGAGATGAAGATGCGCACGAGAATGGGATTCAGTTTCTCGATCTGCACACCAGCAACCCTATCATTTCCCACAAAGGGCAAGTCTACAGCTGTACCTGGACAGATATGGTAGGCACCACAATGTTCTTTAGCCAACCTCGGGACACGCCGCTCTACGATCCCGAAATTTCGACCATTGATTTTGACATGATTGGTATGTCTCGCATCAAACTGGTTGGCCGCGAAGCAAAAGTCACACCAATTCCTCAGAATGTGGAAGAAAAGGCCCAAGATACTACTCCTGAGCGCCCCGGCCGAAGTCTAGGCACTATCAGGCATAGTAACGCCAAACTTAACGCCGAAACCCGCAAACAAGCCAACTACCTCTAACAACTTTCCTGTTCAAATCCTCGATCTGCATTTCTCGTCTCTGAGTGTTGAAATTCAGCTTGCCCTCTGCGATAGACTTAGCGATCTTGCTGTTCATGGCAACATGCACATTGTCCTCCTCCCCTCTGTTCTTCTTAATGTTCATGAGTTGTTCGAGGAAGTTGGCTTGTTTGCGGGTTTCGGCGTTAAGTTTGGCGTTACTATGCCTGATAGTGCCTAGACTTCGGCCGGGGCGCTCAGGAGTAGTATCT
>Ga0068621_1000106_pt1 | contig 10677 bp, 11 predicted proteins | sample InSIn5SAF170_FD_77485 | JGI IMG/M metagenome (GOLD analysis project Ga0068621, IMG submission 77485) | Clean room microbial communities from NASA Spacecraft Assembly Facility at Jet Propulsion Laboratory, Pasadena, California, USA -... ... | reverse complement strand
GCTGATGTCGCGCGGATCAAACGCAATCTTATGTCCATTCTCGCTGTTCTCGTAGCTCGTCTCCGGCGCGCGGTCGTCTGTCCGCTTGGGCGCGGGCGAGCTCACCCTGCTGCCTTCGTTGCTGTTGTCGTCGGCGCTCTGCACGGGCGCAGCGCCACGCCGCCGCATCCCCGATGTCGACGCCATGTGTGTGTGCGTGTGTGTGTGAATGGGGGAGTTGCTCGAGGGCGCAAGGAGGTAGGAGCGAGTGGGTGGGTTTGGCCGGTGGGGTGGAGTGCAGTGGAGTGGTGATTTTTTGTGTTTCGAGGTCGCGTGGATTATCTGGATGGAACGAGGCCCTTAAAGACAGGGATGAAGAGATGATGGCAGCCGCAGGTACCTGTCTGTACTTTGCTGCTGCAGCTGCTGTACGGTGTGTGTGTGGAGCAATTGCAATGCAAGGCCGATGGGGGTTTCTAAGTAAGTAATTGCCTTTCACACACACAGACACACAATAGTTGAACTGGCGCGCTTGATCAATTGGTGTACAGTATGGTGCGTTGGATGCGGAAATGTAAAAGTGCTAATCAACCAAACGGTCCAGGTGCGTCGTGGAAGCTGGACGAGCGAAGGAGGATAAGGTACCTGGTCTGAGCGCGTGCAGGAAATGGAAGGCGGCTGAACTGCTCTTTTTTGTCCCAAGAACCACTCGCACCTAAATAACCACAGTAAATTCCCTGGAGAGTCATGCACATGAGAGATATGGATCAGGGGACGCGTATGCACGGAGCATGGTCAATTGCATTGTTGCTTGCTCTATCATAGTACAGGTGCTCAATTGCCGCAAACAGGGAAAAAGAGCTTCTTTCTTCTCTCCCAACTCCCGAGATATCGAATTGTACAAGCAGTCCGTTGCTCCCATCATCTCCATGAGATGCTCACCACCTGGACCCATTGGTTCCCTCTCCAGTACATATATACGCATATCTAGTGGGCTGTACAGCAGTTAGCATGGAAGATCTACATGTCAGCATAGCAACATGACCTACCATCTGGCTGGCCAAGGATGTATGTCACTGCTTGCTCGACTGGAAGGGATGAATTAGTAACGTGACCGCCATCTCAGACATGGAAGGCTATGGCCGTACCGCTGTGGATAGCATCTGCCTCCTTGTCTGGGATCTCAATGCTGAACTCCTGTTACACACGTCAGCCACTGTGAATGCCGCCTGCGCTTCCAAGCGTCCAACGAACCTCCTCAATGGCCATGACAACCTCGACCGTGTCCAAGCTGTCGAGTCCGAGATCGTTCGAGAAGTGTGATGCGCCCGAGAGCTGCAGAAACATTAGTCTTTCCTGCTCATACATCTCCCTCTGATCAGCAGGGTGTATACCTTTGATGCATCCGTCACCTGTGTGCCATCCTCGTTAGCCAATTGCGATGATGCCCTCCGCATCATGACCCTTCCTTCAAAAACATACCTTATCAAAGTTCTTCAGCAGATCCAGTATCCTTCCCTGCACCTCGTCCTTGGACAGGCCCGCACTGGCAGCATAGCACCTCACGCTCTGCACAGCGAGTGCTTGTCTCGAGGGAAACACCGACGAACGGAGAAGGGGAGTCTGGCGGGCCACTGGGGCAACGCGGGTGCAGGACCATCGCGATGCCGCGCGGGCGGATGTGAAGATGGCTTGGCGGAGCATTGTGCGGTGTCGGGAGGTGGGGAGAGATGCAGATGTCGAGGGTGTCGAGGTGCGGTGGATGGTTGATGTGCGAGATGAGTTTGACTTTCTTTGATGATGCTGGATGCGCCGAGTTTGGCCTGGGAAAATGGGAAGCTCGGACCTGCAGCAAGCAGATGTTTGGACGACCATTGCGTCACGTGCCGTGGACAGTCGACAGCGACGGCGCACCAATTCAAGTACGGAAAAGTCCCAGAGATGGTCAATTGCTATTCTACAGACCTGCAGATACCTTTTCAATCCTCAAACCACTCTGTATGTGTGCTTTGAAGCTGTCGTCGTGCACCAGCCAATGAACGCTCCGGTTTAGGTAAAGCACTGGCGAACTTCAAGAACCTCAACTCGCCAAACGTCGCCGCCACGCACTGTCGACGATCCTCTCCACTCCACCACATCCCCCCTCCTCCCATCCGCAATGGCAACGACTCGGCCCCTGATGGCGCTGGCACGCTCGCGTCCGGCGTCGTCGGCAGCCATTCTGCGCGCCCGCCCAGCAGTCGCCTCCTTCTCGACAGGTTTGCCGCGAGCCGCCACCCCGTCTGGAGTCTCCCCAACCCAACTGCGAGTCAATCGGCCGCCTCGATGGGACGAAGAGGAGGAAAGCACCATGGACAAGGCCGGGCGCTACTTCCTCATGACGGAAATCTTCAGAGGCATGTACGTCGTGCTGGAGCAGTTCTTCCGCCCGCCGTAAGTTTTGAATCCCCATGACACCATTACGAATTGAAGTTGGATAAGGGCGCAATGGATTGACATGGGAGGACACAGATACACCATCTTCTATCCCTTTGAGAAGGGCCCCATCAGCCCTCGATTCCGCGGCGAGCACGCCCTGCGACGGTACCCCACAGGCGAGGAGCGATGCATCGCCTGCAAGCTGTGCGAGGCCATTTGCCCAGCCCAGGGCATCACCATCGAGGCAGAAGAGCGCATGGACGGCAGCAGGAGAACAACAAGATACGATATCGACATGACCAAGTGCATCTATTGCGGCTTGTGCCAGGAGAGCTGCCCTGTGGATGCCATTGTCGAGAGTGAGTTGCCGCGCACCATTTACCATTGTTTTTTGGATGAGCCGCATGCTGACTATATCCAGCACCCAACGCAGAGTACGCTACCGAGACGAGAGAAGAGCTGTTGTACAACAAGGAGAAGTTGTTGTCGAATGGTGAGTTTATGAACTTAATTTGTTCTTGAAGTTATATTCTATGTGGCAATTGCTAACATGTTTACTACGACAGGCGACAAGTGGGAGCCTGAAATTGCGGCTGCAGCGCGCGCTGATGCTCCGTACAGATAAGAAATTGCGAGTGTATCAATGCATAGGCGATAGCGTTCGTTTTGTACATATCCTACCAGCTGAATATATCCTATCGTCCATCCAAACGCGTTTCCCGAGCATTGCTTGTTGAGGAAGTGCTCGTTTAAGACTCGTGCAGCTAAGGTCACAAAGTCCTTGCGTACTTAACAAGAAAATATACCATGCGATTTTGTACTAATACACGCCATACCACTTAACACTGCTAATTATCCTCCAGAGACGCGACCAATATTGTTCAGTAGCTGGCTTGGTTGATGCTGCTTTCCAAATCGAGGTCACAGTTGCCAGCCATATTTACATGGCGGAAGGAGCGACCAACAGATTCCCACCCTGATTACTTGATTAGCTTGGGCTGGCTACATGGCACTTCGAAACTACCCAAACTTACATCAGGATGAATAACCTCGCCATTACAGAATAGACCACCCGGCCCAGCGAGGTACAGAATCGTGGCCGCCATTTCGGCATCGGAGCCGCCACGGCCAGATGGATTACTGAGATCAGAGCTGAGCTCGCTCTTGTTGTGCTCGTCGGACTCTGAGGTCGTCACTGCATGTTCCATGTTAGCACGCATTGAGCAATTTTGGATGAAGTGGACGAAGAAAGATTTAAGCCTTACTCTCGGATGGGAAGACACCCGGCGCGATTTGGTTCACGCGGATACCGGTACCCTTGAGATGCGTGGCGATGTGGAAGCTCTGCTGCTTGAGCGCTGCTTTGGAGTTTGCGTATGCAAATTGTCCTAGTTGCACTGTCAGTCGCCGCGGCATCATCAGGCATGCAATCAAACCCACCAGACGAGGATCCCTTCATCAAACCCGATATACTGGAAATATTCACAATGCTCGACGTGTACTTGATACCAGGAAACGGCTCGTAGGCATTCTGATTTGCTTTGGCCAGCGAAGGCACCAACGCAGCAGCCATGAAGAACGGCGAGACTACATTCGTCTTGAATGTCTCCAGCCACGCCTCCGGCTCAGATTGCAACATGTGCTTACTCAGGCTCTCTGCATCCTCCCAGCTGTCCGGCGGATTCTCGCTCAATTTTGTGGCGTCGTCCCGTGCAATACCTGCATTGTTGACAAGTAAATGGATGCCACCTGCTTCTTTGGCCGCAATCTCCTTTGCCAGCCGCACGCATTCGTCCTTGGAGGAGATGTCACCTGCTAGTGGGATGATCTTCCCCTTCGAGCCAGAGGAGTACTTCTCCGCGGCCTTCTTGAGGGTTTCCTCACGTCGTCCGATGATGTAGACTGTGGCACCATTGGCGGCCAGGGCTTGCGTGCACATCAGCCCTATGCCTGTAGCGCCGCCAGTGACTACGCATTTGAGATGCGAGACATCGAATAACTTGGAGACGGAGAGGTCATCGTTGCTAAAGTGGGAAGTTTGGGGAGCCATGATTCGAGATGTGACTGCGAAAGTGCGGATCTGAGTATTGAGAGATTTGGGAAGAGGTGATTGTCTGAAAAAGGCTCGAAGCATGACTGTGTATCTCCAGAAAACTCGAAGTAACTGCTGTTTCCCCAAACTTGCAAAAGTACCTAGGAGAGTTGATATTGACCACATGATGACGTTGACATAATGAATTTCTCCTCGCTGATTGTCACTTGCGGCCTGCTCTGCCCCATTATACTCCTCTCTGTATGTATGTGTGTGTGTAGACCCCTCCCCAAGACCCGCGCACTCGTATCTCCTCAAAGCACCAAGCTATTGCGATAAAGATGCCATTCGCTGTCCCTCGATAATCTTCTGCGGAATTTTACTCCTTAGTCTGTCCATGCCCTTCTGCCCGCACAAATTGACGAGATCGCAGCGGTCGAGGTGAAAGCGCCGTGTCATCGGACGTGGTCGGTTCATGATTGAGTCCGGCTTTATGGTCGCAAAAGTGTCAATATTTACATACAATATGCATCGAGGTTGTTTAATGCACGCGGCGCAAGGATAGCCACGGTACGTACCTTTGATGCGTCTGCGGGTGCGCTCCTCGGGCGCAAGGGTTCCGTCATCGGTGCGGCAAGGTAGTTTGAAGACATCTCGATTTGGCGATTGGTCTACTGCTCAACAAAAACACGATTGTGAACTTCTTCCGTCTCGTATATAGAACCAAAGAAACTCGTGCAAGAAAGCACAAGATTCGAGAGCAAAACGCGAGAGTTCCGTGAGGAAAGTGACGAGATAACACGAAGAAGGCCCGTCTGCGATTCACGAACGCGGATGATCACGCCAGCCTTATATTCCTCAGGGGGTTTTCGAACGATGGGCATGCTTTTTGCGGCTTAGTGGCAGCCACGGCGTCGGCCATCGTGCCTTGAAGATTACCGAATGATGGACTTCTGGCATTTTTGCTTTGGAGTGGTGAAACGCACCAAGTGGTGGTTGAGTGAAAGAATTGCTGACGATCGCTTCACCATGTGGTAGTTGAAGCGTGGCTTACATGATGTGAAACCAGGATGAAGAATGCATGACTAGAAGCTGTTCTTTTTGCATGGGATTCGAAATATGGTTGTGCTTTTTGGCTTGCGAATGCACATACGTACATATACAACACACTGTAGTCATGCATGAGATCAGCACACCCGGCTCGCCTGAGCTGGCAAATTACGGGTACAGTAAGTCTACTTGTTTTCCTTTCCAGAATCCTTTTGGCCCGTCAGGCCCGGCAACGTGATGCCTCTCTCGGCGAAGAACTCTTCGCCCCTCACATAGTCCATGTCGTCTCCCATGCTGGCCCACTCCAAACCGGTCTTGTTCTTCCAGTTGTCTTCGTCTCCAGCTGCATAGCCGGCAATCTCCATGCCTGCTACCACACAATCATTGAGGCCCACGCCGCCATAACTGCTCCCAGCGACCTTGAGCCGGCCGTCAAACCGTCGGTTCAGTTCGTTGTGCGCTTTGGCAAGGCGTGCTACGTGGCCCACTGTGTATTGTGGAATACAATCTCTTTGCTGTGATACTAACGACGCGGTGGGCTCCATGGTAATTCCCAAATGCCGCTTCACCACTGACTTTGCGTGTTCTAGCGCGAGTCCCTCATCAGGAACCTCGTCAAGCGCATTATACCAGTGCCCACCGAGCATGATTGTGATTTTGGTCCCTCTCGCTTGCTCTGTCGACTCGGCAGAACTTGTATCCAGGACGCGTAATCTGTCCTGGCCGAAGGGAACCACGTCTGAATCGAAGACCACACCGAGTGCTAGTTCAGGGTTCTGCTCTAGAGGTGTCGCTTGCGGGATCAAGTAGCCAAAGCCTTCGATGGGGAGTAAATTTGGCTTGTTGTAGTATAGGTTAACTACGTTTACGGTGACTGAAGGAGTCTGTGCTAAGGAGGATAGGGAGTCTGGGTTTTCCTCACTCAGCGTAAGATAGGAGAGGGTTTTCGACGGAATGGTTGAGATTATTTGATCGTATTTTTGGGGACTGGGGGACGAGGACGTTGTGAGCTGCACCAACCATACATTAGCAAAAACCAGTGATCGGTTCGTGGCAGGTACATACCTCAATGTGGCTGCGCTCTTTGCCGAGTGTTATGCTTTTGACCTCCGTGCCGACCTCAAAGTTCACTTGCCCAAGACCCTTCAGCCGCTGATGGAGGGTATCGGCAAACATCTGGATGCCCCCGTCCAACGTGACCGTGCTCGCCGTCCGAACTATCTGTATGATGTTCTCGCTTGGTCTCTGGCCCTTTGTAAGCACCTCCATTAACTCGGCATGGCGCCTTTTGATCCATCCTTCCCGTTGCATCGTCATCATGCCCTTGAATACACTGCCCGCGTGCTTCTCAGCCCACCACGCGTCACTCAACACGCTCCGTGCGCTCAATTGCCATGCATCTCCAGCATAGATACCGTGTAGTACCGCCGAAGCCACTTTGTCCACCAGCTGCGAGTTCACTCGTCTTGAGATGAATTCGCCTACGCTTTCGTCCTCTGTGGCCGCAGATCGGGGAGGCTTGCTCATCTCATACACGATATCCTTTAGATATCCCTTGAATGCCGGTTCGGTGAAGAACGTCCACAGATTGCTGAGCAAACCCCTTGCTGGGCCAGGCAGCTCCACCAAATGGTCCGGGTAGTACAGCCAGCGCTTCTTCGCTGCGACACTATTGCGGTCCGTCACGATCATGTTCCCCGCCAATCCGAGATCTTCCCATAGCGCCACCGTTGCCAGGCCCACGGGAACAACAGGTCTGATATTCCGGGGCCCAGTCTCGAAGAGGACGCTACCACTGCCATCGGGCAGATCACGGTAGCGGGAGTGCAGCCAGCCGCCCACTCGGGATGACTTCTCATAGATAGTTATGTTGGGCGGATTGGGCGTGAGCAGAAGGTGGTAAGCGGCGGAGAGGGCGGTGATGCCGGAGCCGAGAATGGCTACATTCTGGCGCGGTGGTTCGGCCGGATCTGATGGCGATGTGGGCGCCGAGGCAGTGGTGGTGGTAGTGGCATAGCTCCGATGGGCGCATCGGAATGCTCGTGGATGAATCACCGCATTCTGGAATCTGAAAAGGGAAGAAGAGAAGCGCATCGCAAGGAGTGGGCGTTGCGCAATGGCATTGGAAATGTTGGTGCTGGGCGTGAGCTCATACGATCTCGGAACTTTTTTTGGTGGTCCGTTTTGACCCTAACCCTATCACGCGTCATACAATTCAATTGGCACTCCCAAGCATGTTTACCATAAAACCCACTTCGGGCATTACAAGTGGCCTTTGTGCAATATGGAGTAGAAATTTTGGGCATAATTAATCCATCATATCGCACTTGGCTGCATGTGAGGGAACGGTCTGGTCACAATCTCGCGTCGTTAAAGATGGACCAAACAGCCATAGCTTTAGCCTCTGCAAGGCGTACACATATTCTAGAGTTACAACCTTACCTAACTCAACTTTCACTCTACAGCTTGAGGTTCAGCTTCACGTCACCTCTCCCGAGTCTCTCGGTAGCTCCGCCTTTGCAATATCTCCGAACACATGGATGTGAAACACGTCCTGCAGCTAGTTCGGACTTTCGCATCATGTAGTCAGCCGGCATTCGAATGAGATGACCGCCAACTGATCTTACGCAATTGCTAGCGAACGACTGAACACCGAACCTCAGCCCATATATGAAATTAACCACTTGCTACCTGCGCTGAAGTCAGCTGCCACATGGTCAAAGACTTAAACCCCAGATTCCAAGACTTGAAGCAATCCATATATGCTCACACCGAAGTTTCTTCCACATCCCTCACGCGGGATAGAGCAGTCAGCCTGAGCTGCAGATTTATACGAGCGAGTACCACTATATCGGAAAGTCCCACGGCAACAAGCATTTCAGCTGATGCAGGGCCAATGTTAAACTGGGGTTCAGACTATTCAAGTAAACGGCATCTTGCCCAATAGTGCCAACGACAACTGTCCGTGAAATGCAGGGCTCCAGATGAATGAACAGCGCTCTCACAAGCTGAGCTGCATAACCAATGATTATTGTCAGATTAGTAGTCGGACTGGCCCCAGCAGCCAGGTTCAGTTTTCGTCGAGCTACACAATGCTACTGCAAATGTGCACAACGTGGTTGGTCCAGTTTCTCTACATGGTCACACAACCTACAGCCTCACAGCCTACACGCTCAGCTCATCTCTCATACCACTCAGATGGCTGAGGTCTCCTGAGTACTTGAAGGTGCCGTCCTCCATGGACCTGTGCTTCTGTTCCTTTATTGCTGTCTTACACTTCTTGACCAAGATTAGCCTTCACAACAGAGAACATCCCCTCGTCACATAAAGTCTACAATGGCTAGCCGTACGCTGCTTGAGAACGCCCCAAAGCCCGTCAACGACGATGTGAGAAGCTTCACTATTCCGGCCACCTTCTCAATCCGTGAAGTCGATGGCCGTCGTGGTGGCCCTGGTCGTGGTCGGGGTCCTCCTGGTAGGGATGATCGTGATGATCGAGATGGACCTCCCTTCGGGCGTGGACGTGGTGGACCTGGTCCCCAGATCCCAATTGATCCTATTAAGCCTCCTCCGCCTGGTCCTGCCCCTCCGCCTGAAGCATCGCAGCCTCTCGATGATTCTACCCTTGGGCCTGTGCTTGGGAAGTTTGTGGGGACTTTCAAAGGGACAGGTATAGTGCTCAATTCTCTGATTGATATCACACAGGACTGACGCTATGACAGGCATGAACACAATCTTCAGACCAAACAGCAACTTTTCAAGTGCCATCCTCGACAACCTGCTGGAGATCAATCTTACTAGTGAGACGCTTCAATTCATGTCCGGCAACGTTCTGGGAGATGTTCCGAATCGTGGCTTTGACAATCAGCCTGACGTGTTCCTGCGTGGTATTCCTTACACACAGATCATCTCCGACAAGCTTAACCAGGACACCGGGAAAGCCGATCTGCCAGACAAGGGCGATGGCAAGGATGGTCCTCATGCAGTTGATATCCATTTCGAACAGGGACTGTTCATGCGTACGCCAGCGACACAATCGCCAGCAATTGCTAGCGCTACGATCTCTCGAATGGGTTCCATCCCACATGGCACGACCATCAACGCTCAGGCATTCGAGCCGGCCCAGCCTATCCAGGGAGCACCACAGATTCCAGATGTGAAAATCACACCCTTCTTCATCGGTGTCCAGACCAATGAGGTGCCCTTCGCAAACATGTCTGTGCCGGGCGACATTGCTAATCTGGGGTTGCGAAAACCATCCAACCTCGAGCCTTTCATCAAACAAGGTACTCTTACTATCGAGACTGTCAACAACCCAAACAAGATCTTGCGCGACATCAATACCAAGAAGAACATCGTCAGCCATCTAACGTTCACGGTCACCACTCGCACTTCTGAGGCCCTACCCGGCGGCGGCGTAGCCAACATCGGCTTCCTCCAAGCAGGACCCAAGACCAATCCGAGCGGCTCCGTTCCCGGAAATGCCAATGCCGTCGCAATGTCCTGCCAGTACTGGGTTTCCACCATCGTCCACAACCTCGTCATCAAGGCCGGTGACTACGACAAGCAGCCCAAGGACCTGGATCTACTGCCTGAGGAGACAAAGCAAGATGTACCGGCGCCCAAATTCAGGGTCCAGCTGAGGAAGAAGGTCAGCAAGGATACGACTATACAGGTGCCATCTACACAAATCCAGTATTCGCAGAACGTTACGCTTGACTTTGGTATTCTTAGCTGGCCACATATTTCTGTTGCTACGTTGATTCCTAGTCAGCCCTTGTTGGTGACTGCAGATTCGCCCTTGCTTGCTGGTCTGAAATAGCATGGTTGTGGGCTGAACTTGGAAATGACATGCAATGTTGATGTCGTCCGTATATCAAATGATATCATCTCCAACGAATCTGTGAAAGGGTATTTGCCATATCTAGTCACATCTGTGTGCTTCGTCCTTGTCAAAGCTTTCTGACTTGTTTGATTCTACCAAGGTTACGGTGGAGGCAAATTTAGGGACTGCGGAAAGAAGACGAATGCAATAAACAATTCCTTGACATAATTCTTGGTAGAAGCATCCCAAGTTCACGAGTTCGGCAATCTTGGCATGAATGCCCAGTAGGTCTTCGGCCACGCCAGTGCGAACATAACGTGATGTTGAGAGGATCACAAGAGTAGATGATTGCAAGACTCATGTTCCATTTTTT
>Ga0068621_1000102_pt1 | contig 10864 bp, 8 predicted proteins | sample InSIn5SAF170_FD_77485 | JGI IMG/M metagenome (GOLD analysis project Ga0068621, IMG submission 77485) | Clean room microbial communities from NASA Spacecraft Assembly Facility at Jet Propulsion Laboratory, Pasadena, California, USA -... ... | reverse complement strand
CTATACTATTCTCATGTCGGGGCGGTGGAGGCGAGTACGTATCTGCGTGGCGCTGAAGACGAGCGTCAAGATGTGAGAAGTCGTCGTATTCGGGACGGGCTCTTTCGGAAGGTTTGGTGAGTTTGGAGCTTGCGGCTGCTGCTTTCTTTGTGGCTGGTTTTGCTATCACTCCACCACGGTAGCCGGGGAGTCTGAGACCAGCTGCTGCCCATGCTTCTGCAGTCGCGAAGTTTTTCGCGTATTCGGCTGACCAGCAAGACCATTCGGCGTGTAATTCTTTGCTCCTATCACGTATGGGACAGTCGTCTGTGAGATGGCTACGAGATGTGGCACAATTGTGACAGCATACTAGTAAAGCGTCGCTGGTCTTTTGCAGGGCGAGGGTAGGATCGGGCATTTTACGAAATCGCCAAGGACAATCTTCTTCGTGGTGTAAGCCACTGCAGACGTCGCAGGGTGGTGGTTCCGTATTTCGCAATTTGCTGGTACATTCTTCTTCTACGTGGCCACGCTCGTGGCAGCGAGGACACTTTCGTTGCATGGGACATGTACGCGCGAAGTGAATATCAATGGCCTTGCAGTGGCGGCAGGTACGTTCTGGGCAGTGGTCTTCTTGATGGCCGCGACCATCACAGATTAAACAGGCTACCTGGTCACTGTCTGTGAGCTGAAAATAGCGTTTTTGCTCACGTTGTCCTTCTTCGTCGAGTTCCTGTACTAGGATTGGGTACACAGGTAGAGGAAGTGGAGGTTGTGTGAACTTCCCAAAAGGATTCTCCGGGTCAGTAGAGCGTGGTGCATACGTTAGACTGGCAGATCGATAGTCGTGAATTGATTGCGGAGTGTTTTGATGTGAAAATTGTACTTGAGTGACTGGCTCTTCTGGGTTGAGGGTCACTCTATCAGTAGGTGATGTCCTCTGAGCTGATGCTGTATGTGACATAGCGACAGCATGGGCCTCCGTGACAATAACAGGCTGCTTTACTGGTACCGACGTATCGGCAGGCTGCTCTACTGGCACCGTCGTATTGTTGGCGAGAGATCTCGTAGTACCAACGTCAACATCTGTGTTTGATGAGCTCTGATTGGTTTCGGAAGCATTCTCTCTGAGCAGTTTCTTCTCTCCCTTTGTTAGCTTTTGTCCAGCTTGCGACTTTCTCAATGCAGCTTGCAACTTTCTCGATGCAGCTTCCAATTTTCTCGATGTTTTCAATTCCACATCAACTACTTTTTTGTGCTGATCAAGACCGCTGAGGTAATTCGTGCGCTCCTTTGCTTGATTACTGGCAGAAACGGCAGTTGCAGGTAGCGGTCTTGATCCTTCCATCGATCGAGCTCTATACAACAGTCCCTTAGCATCTGCCGTTGATGTACTCTGGGTCGTTGCGACAGCCAGATCTCTTGACTCTTCAGTCGAGTATGCTAGGAGAAATGTTGCCTCTGCGTGGTGTGGTCGTGGAAAGAGTTCATCAGGGTACCTGCTTAATGACGTTATAGATGCTGCAGCTTGTAGACCATCCGACAGATGTATCCCAACAAACTTTGCTAGGACGACGCGCATCGCACTTCTCTTGACTGGCTTGGCCCTAGTCTGCGAGACTGAATCCCCTTCTATGGGATTCGCCACGGCGAGCAACATGGTATTTCCGCGTGAAGCAACATCAAGGATATCCAGGCCTGGTGTACGAAAGATACTAGGATCTTCAGCTGCAACTGCTAGGCCTGGTGTACGAAGGATACTAAAATCCTCAACTGTAATATTTGTCGCGTCTTCGTCATCCTCTATCTCCTCCGCGCTGCGAGCTTCATCGTCCTCTTTGTCGTCATGTTCATCGCCTTCTTCGTCGTCTTGGTCAATCATGATCACTCCATTCTTGATTTTGACGTTGCCAGACTCATTGATCTCACCACTCTCATCGGAAGAGATGTCATAGACGATTTTGTCACTCTGCATTTTTCTACGCTTGTTCGAGTTTGGGTCTGACGCCTCGTCGCTCGATGAGAGCATTACGAAGTCGCCATTGTCTTCAAGATGATCTCTAGAGCGCTTCTTGCGCACCGAAGCGATTCTTGAGTCTTCTTCCATCTCGATCGTAACTTGGTAGGAATCTGGGACGAGTTTGGAAGTGACTTGATAATATTGCTGTCGACCTTACGTTTTCATGTACGGAGGATGCTCCGTCTGAACCCCTTTTTTTGAAGCCAGCCGTTCTTCGTACAACTTGGAAGCTAGAAAGCCTGGCCAAGGAGCTGAGACATCCATCTTCTTATTTTCGACAAACACCGCCACCAGCAGTAGCCCTCGAAGTATTTGCTACTGTGTTATATCAGTCTATTTCTTACATTCTTTGACTTGTTCCACCGTCACAACTCTTCAATCACAGTCACCAACGACACGTTTCCCATAAACGCTCTACCCCTCATCGCAGAAGTCCTTTACTGCCAAAGCCAGCAACTTTCGACTCAAAGAGCTGTAGCACACACACATCATTGGTGATTGCAATATAGACGTCTCGTCCGAAGGTCTAGAAAGCACATACAAGCAACTCCTTCGGTGATCTATTGTCCACCGACCACAAATCTACACCTTCGCCCGCTCTTGACGAGCAATAACAAGCCTCCTTCCACCCATCGTGTCTTCCCACGAGTCCACCACCACAACCGCCAAACTGTCTTCCTTAATCGTCCAACCACTCAGAGCCACTTTCGCCCCAGAGCGGCCACAACCAAGCAGAACATCATCTTACAGCATGAGTTCAGCCAAGACGAGGAAGAGAAGGTCAAGCAGTTTGATGTACTCGGCACCACCAGAAAACTTGGAACAGATTAGTGACCAGGCCGCTTTGCCTAATCTCAACTCGGAATGGGTCAACGCAAAAGGTGGGCACAATAACTCAGCGTGATCTGTCAAAAATAAAGGTGTACTAATCAGATCTAGGAGCCTGGATTGTACATTTTGTCATTATCATTGGTCTCAAGATCTTCTACAACATCGTTCCATCATTTTCTCAAGAAACGTCCTGGACACTAACCAACATTACGTACATGTTCGGCTCTTACATCATGTTTCACTGGGTACAAGGCGTACCATTCGAGTTTAATGCTGGGGCTTTTGACAATCAGAATCTATGGGAGCAGATTGATGGCGGAGATCAGTACACACCTGCGAAGAAGTTCTTGTTAGCTGTGCCGATTCTGCTCTTCTTGATCAGTACGCATTATACACACTACGACTTGACATATTTTGTAATCAACTGTATGGCGACGCTGGCGGTGGTGATACCGAAATTACCGGCAGTAAGTCTCAATCACTCGACTATGGTATTCAAAATACAAGCTAACGATAAACTACAGTTTCACAGGATGCGTGTGTTTGGCGGCGAAAGTTGAAACCGAGACCGGATTTCTTGGTATTTCGTATCTCTTTAGACAGCTTGGAAAAAGGCTGAAGCTTCAGTTGGCCATGTTTCCCACGTGCATGAAAGGTATCTTTGAGTGCTTGCAGTCGTGTCATGTACAAATTTCCGTGCTGTTGGAGAGCTCATCGCTCTGCCATGTTCCCTGTGGTTTGAACAAGAGCAAGACGTTTCGTCTTCGTGGAGTGTGCCGCTACAGTGTTGAATCAGCTAAGCTAATAGGCTATGAGACAAGGAGCTGCCACGATGCTCATTACCACAACCAAGGACGCCATTTCAAATCATTTCAAAGCAAGGCCCATCTGCACCAACGAGCCCGTCGCTAGCTATCGACATCTCACTGTGAGCTTCGTAGTCCGTGATGCTGCTACAACACAACCTGCTATGTGTTGCTGCTGCCTGAGCTGCACACATTGTCTCAGCTATTAATAGAAGTGGTTCACAGGGGCTGCTGGCACGTGCGCAATTTCGAAATCCGGTAAATCTAACTTCTTCCGCACGTCATCGGTTCGGTTCACGTCGTCTTCGCGTCTTCAGCTCCCGATGTGATGGCTCAATTCAACGTGAGTCTCACCTGCATTGTCTTGCCTCGTAGAATCATGCTTGATGCTGACAACATAGTCCTTCTAGACGCCACCGGCATTTCGATTCTCTTCAAGACCTGCTCTACCTCCTCCACGATCAGCACGACACCAATCCTATGATGGCAGGCAAGATGACGCTGGCAATACTCCTTCACGGCTAGGGGATGCGTCCGTCAAGCAAGGTCAAGACCGTCGAGCTCGCAGTCGTTCGCCACAAAAGGAGCTGACGAAGCATGATAAAGCTCGCCAGGAGGACAGCGAACAAGGACCTGGAAAGCCTGAGGTTCTGGGTAATCAGAACGTGACAGAGCCTGGCGATGTTGAAGAGAAAGAGGTGATGCTAGACTGGCAGCCACCGCCTGCAAACCAAGCTGCAGGAACTCGGCATCTTGCTGCAAGGCAGGGGTCAGATCGAACAATGGGACAAGACACACACCCAGATCCTATGCCCAAAAGACGTCGTCTCGACTCCACATCAGACACCAGACTCGCCCGACCTTCAATCGACGCCAGCACGCCACACACTCCATCAAGACCTCGCTTCCGAGATCCTGCGCCGCGTTCCGTTCAAAATAATGCAAGATCGACACCGGCATTCAACTATCCTCGTCCATTCCACGCTGTCCTCTCCTCCACCCACACGTTTGCGGACCCAGCATCTTCGAATCTCGATGTTGCACCCATACCATCACGTCCCCGATTCATCCTACCCCCTTCAACGACTTCACCCTCCCCATTCACCTCAGCTCCGAAACTACATCCCGAAGCACAACCACAACCACCAGCAACAGCACTCCCCGATATCTTCTCACCCCACAAACGCAAACACGAGCGATTCGCGCCAGGTGGCTGGGCAGCGCAGGTCAGGAACTGGGTTCTGGATATTTCTGTTGCTGGTGGTGAGCACGTTCCCGAAGCCTTTGGAGTGGGTAGGAGGAAAAGTAGGGAGGAAATGGAGATGGTGGTTCGGGAAGTGCATACTGACGGTGTGGGTGTCTTTAGAGTTGTGAAAGGCGAGGTCATTGGTGGGAAGGAGGGAAGCGTCCGTATTGTGCTTGTTGGTGAGGGAGGTGAGGCTGGTAGCAGGAGAGGTGGTGCGAGTATAGAGAGGGGGAGCAGAGGGTGTCATGATGATTTGAGAGAAGGAGGGACCGTTGTGCTGGGCTTGCCTGCTTGGGAGGTGGATGTGGATGTGGCCAGCTCAGCACGGGTTGACGACAAGGAGAAGTGGGTGATCTGTCCCGTGTGGAAGACGAAGTGACTGGCTTATGATTATGATTACGATTATGTTATGCTTATCGCTCGATACATTTATAGTGTATACAAGGATACTGCTCGTCCTACTAACCAACCCTCAACGTATGGCCTCACAAACATATCTCATCTTCTCGAATGTACTGTAGCCTTCTCGCTACTAGCGGCGATTTTCGCGTACGTCAAGCTTAGGATTTAGCAAACGCTTCATATAGGTATATTATCTGACCTACATTCAGGACGCAACCTTATCTCTTAGCGTTTGTCCTGACACGAGAGAATCAAAGAAACGAGCGTCCTATGCTGCATAAGCTCATTCCGTAACATGTAGGTGAGTTCGATTGTCTGTAAGATGCAGCACTACTAGCCACACTCTATCAATAACGCTACGAGACAAGCGCAGGACAGAGCGCCACAGCAAGTAATGGTGGCGGATCAACAACATATTGCCCAACTTCGGTGTGCTGGAGGGGTGCACCTTCTCCTAGGAGCTCAATCAACACCCCACACACCAAGTACATCCTTTTCTCCTCCTCCGTCTTTGCGCTTCTCGAGCCTTCTCACCCTACGAACGAATAATCCCACACTCACAGGTCCTATGATCGTACAGAGCATGATAGCCCACGTCACAATCAGAAAGATGTCTTGCGAACTATCTCGTGTACTATCCCACTCAACTGTTGTGGTGGTGAAGATGCCTCTGCTCTCGGCCAGAGCGGATATGAGAAAGCCGATTTCGCCTCTAGCTACCATGGCACTACCGAGAATGAGGGAAGGGTAGACTGATAATGGAGGGTCAGCTGGAGGTTGAGCTGTTGTGGCTGCTGTGGAGTGGGAATGGGGTTGCTGCTGTGCGTCTAGCAGTTGTTGTTGCTGGTATTGAGCTGGCTTGATACTGGACATCTCGGTCCCGACTGTTTGTGTGTCATCTTCAGTATCGCCGGCTTTGGAGGTATGCTGCTGCTGCTTGTTCTTTGCATCGATTTTCTTCTCCGATATATTCAGCTGGCTTCTACCTCCCGCCACATTCACCACCCTATTAAAGAATTTCGTACCGAGCACTCTGAAACGTAGAAGCCAAACACCGCAGACTAGCTTCGCGACTAACATGAGAATAGTATAGACAATACCACGCCAGAGAACTCCACCATTGAACATCTGGGAAATGGGAATGGAGAAGCCAATGGATGCGAAGAAGAACGGTTTGAGGATGCGCTCGACAGGCTGTGACAGGTATCGATGATATGTGGCGAGGCCGGTGAGCCCAGTTGGATTGAGGTCAAGTTGACTCTGGCTACTGATCTTGGCGCCGGCATTGCTAGTGCTACGTTTTGGAGTGCTCGATGGCACTCTTGACATGGAGGTATTGGCCTGATTACTGGTAGGATGACTAGATTTGGCATCTGTCTGGTCATTGACAAGACCTCGTGCCTCGATATTATGTTTTGAACTGTCGAGTTTGCTGACGTTGCTGCTTATGGTCTCCGCTTGTTTCGAATTGCTTGTTTCTGCACGTAAATTGACTCTTGTACTGTCCCACCAGTTTATGATAATTCCAGCCAAGTACGCTGTAAACAGATTAGAAGTCCCAGCATACGAGCCAGCAGCCACCATTGCCAACAGAAACAAGCAGTGAATCACAATCACCACTTCGATCTTGTCCAGCACCGCCCACGCCCACATCCTTCTCTTCTCCTGCTCCATATGCAATCCCCAGCTCACCACACCCACCCGATTGACCACCCAGCAGGCCAAGGGCACAACAACAACAAACGCTACACTCACACCAACAGGCCTCAGCACAGTTGCAACGCGAAAAGCCTCTTCGCCTCCCAAGTTAGCAATAACCTCGACCATGACGAGCCCTACAACATCATCCATCATAGCCGCAGTCGTCAACACAACGCCCAGTCTAGTGCTATCCAGCCCAGTCGACTGTAACACAGCAAACGTGGTCCCAAGACTAGTACTGCATAGCGCTGCTCCCGCGGCAAAAGCCTGCAAATCAGTTGCTCCGACCAAGGCTTTCAACACGAAGCTCAGCGCGATGGGTGTCGCAATACCTGTAACTGCCACACCACTAGCCAGACCGATATTTGCACGAAGAGATGGCAGAGATGTGGAAAGCCCGCCTTCATAAACTATGAGAATGAGGCCTATGTAGCCGAGATTCGAAATTGTGGTCTCTGTTGTAGTAGAGAGCCAATTCGCGCCGGGAGTGCCGTAGGCGATGCCGAGGAGGAGTTGGGCGATTAGACCGCAGTAGATTGTTGAATTTAGGAGGGAATTTAGAGTGTTGAGCAGGATCAAGAAAGATGCGAAGATGAGGAGGGTGGAGATGGTCGGCTCTGAGTAGGGAAAAGAGGCTCGCGTGGCAGAGGCCATCTTGATACTTGTGTCACGTTGATAATCCTTTCCGAACAATTCGCCATCATTGATAGGGGACACATCACTACTTGGTGCTGTTGTAGCTTCTACTATGTCGTCCAGAACGAGTCATTGCACATTGTTTGATCCTTGTCTTGGCATGCATTTACTGTCGATTGCATGGAAGAGTCCGGCTGGTGTGTCGGGTCTGGAAATGGCTGGCGGAATGGGTAGGATGTTGTAGAGTGCAGGCAGCTAGATGGCGGTTCTGATTAAGATAGGGCGTGGTACAAAAGGTCGAGTTCGAGTATGATATTGACGGCAGAGGAGACAAACCAAGGAGACATATAGAAAGAGACAAATCGAAGAGACCTATTTACAAGGTCTACATAACTACGTCGGTTCTATTTGATACTATGTGCTACATCATCAATCTTACAACGCCTTTATAGCATTGAGCTACTATACATTTCTACTCTACAAACAGTCAAACCAGACCAGGAGCTATACAGTAGTATCCGGCCCATGGTTTTTATACAGTATAAGACTAACCCCACACCCATCAAAAGCGTAAATCTCATGAGCATTCGTCCTCCTCCTTGCCAAAATTTAAGGGCTATACTACCCGCACAAAAGCACATCCGTCTAAAATCTGTTTTGTTTGTTCTGCTGGAAGAATCGTGTATACGTAGAATGACTGGAGTTGGGAGGTGATTCGTGGCGCTGAGGGTATTGGGGTGATCGTCTTATGGTGGATCACGGTTGTCGAGAGAGATAATCTGAATTGAGGCAAGTACGTGAGCTGATGAGCTAACGTTACCAATCTTCCGGTGAGCAGAGTTAGGCTGAGTAGACGCATCAAGGTATGAACCATGGAGAATAGCTACAAAGCTCAGCTAGTCTCACCAAGAGAAAACAGCAAGATGTGCGACTCGCAAAAATCAAAATGACACTCGCTTCTGATGCTGTTTTGGTTGCAGGATGAGGTAGGTGAAAATGGAGGACCAGTATGCGTAATCACAAGACATCATTCTGACGTAGTCCAGATCAGCTATCCATACTAAATCCAGGAAGATGGATTACTAGAATATTACATGCATTGATTCTTTTGCTCTTTTACCTTAGGACATAAGCACCAGGTTTCGGAGTGGTTAAGATGGAGAATCAAAGGACACTTTTTCTTTGCTGAGTTGCTCGCAAGCCTCATACTGGAAACTAAAGAGTCGTTCGAGAGCATACCATACCGTTGTTGATATCTTTTGCGCCTCTAGTACGTGGTGGTGGTCTGTGCTATTCACTAACAGCAATATCTAAACTACTTGTCGTTATAGAGTGTGAATATGAATGTGGATGTGAAACCACTTTGCATACTACGGAAAGCAAGATACTTGACCTGTTAATGCGCCGACTGTCTGAGATTGTAGTCAGAGCCATTTTCTCGGATGATATGATGACCTTGTTCTGAACCAAGGTCTGTCTACTCGAACGAAGTACTGCACGCAAGCCTTTGACCGGCTTCAGGACGAGTCGGTATATACGGTTGCACACTCCAGGAAGCATACTAGGAACCGAGTGTATTGCTGTCGACATGAGAGTACAAATCGTCCACACGAACAGAAACTCCAGCAAGCATACTAGGAAACGAGTATGATGGTGTCCGGTTGAGTACTTTTGAGGTCCCCATGTCACAGGGTCATACCTTGTCGTTTTTCTCTGACGGCGTATGAAGGTCATGAAGAGCGAGAAGGATCGCATTTTCACATTAGCCTTGTGATGACTGGTGAGCCTTGAAACTTGTCTTGGACTATGCTTGGAGTATCAGGTGTGTCTCAAGTTTTGACAGCGTCGTCATAACTCGGAGCGATCGGCGGCACTTCGCAAAAGATCGACCCGAAGATCGATAAAGTGGTCGTTGCATATTGAGATATCATGCTGTGCTTGATTGATGAAGAGACTGGATGAATGCGATTTTCGAGGCCAAAAAACAACAACAACAACAAACAAAGGCCAATGTTGCTTCTTGTATCATTGTATCCCGTATCTTTTGGGGTGCGGGGTGAAAGTACTGTGCCGTGCGCATGCTAGCGCTATTGGGTGGGTTGGCAACCTAAACGGGCTCAGCTCTTGCCAGCCCGCAGGTCACTGTGTAGCTTTATCCGAGCTCAACCTCCCAAGACTGCGGAGATTCTAGAGTGAAGAGATACGCTTCCATGCGAGATTTGTTTTCGAGACAACAAGGGTAGTAACTTCGTAGAAGCATGCGATAATTGTCGTACGGCTTCATTTTCGCCAGTCTGTTGGGTGCGAAAAGAGTCGTGACGTATACGTATCTTTTCTTGCTCCATCAAGTCCGCAGGTTCCACCAGAAGCTTTCCCCACGATTATAGGCTCGACATCCAATTCGATTACGAGGCGGCATGTATGGAAGTATTCCTAAAAACTCGTGGCGGGAACGATACGCCGGTGCGTCAAAAGTGTGCCTTGCATATCATTGTGATAGCCAATGGATCTTACTCGTACTTTTTCACCGCATTGAAGACCTTTGCGCTCGAAAGTAAAGTATAGGATGTGAATGCCATAGTGAGATTAATGTAATAATGACAATGATCCGAGACGCTCGGCGACACCAAGGCACAAGAGAGCACCTCCAAGAAGATACACGCAGATTCGTGACCGTCTTGGTTAGCTCAGCTCAAGGCCGGAACAAACGCCTCGCATGAAGCTAGACTAGCTAGATAACGTTACGGCAGCCTCTTCGCACCGACTAGTCTTCTTGGAAGTCTGAGCATGAATGTGTGGTCTGATGTATATAAAGCAGTACAAGCTGGACAAGGATGATGGAATCCTACACTGATGTTGATTTCATCAGAGTTACGTTACGGCAACTGAATGTGACGTGGACGTAGACAATTGGATCTTGACATTCAAAAAAGGCCTGGAATGGAAGCGTGGTTGGACATGACGTCCAGGCCCCAGTTTTCCTTTGGTCCAATTTGGTAGCACTAACAACGTAAAGCCACATGCCCCCGTTTTCCATCACTCAATCCAGCTACGTCGCTTAAGAACCAAGACTTGCCCGCCTCCTCTCTCAACCTTTTCCCTCGCCTGCTCCCACTACATCACTTCCATGGGCCGGATACTACTGTATAGCTCCTGGTCTGGTTTGACTGTTTGTAGAGTAGAAATGTATAGTAGCTCAATGCTATAAAGGCGTTGTAAGATTGATGATGTAGCACATAGTAT
>Ga0068621_1000101_pt1 | contig 10866 bp, 10 predicted proteins | sample InSIn5SAF170_FD_77485 | JGI IMG/M metagenome (GOLD analysis project Ga0068621, IMG submission 77485) | Clean room microbial communities from NASA Spacecraft Assembly Facility at Jet Propulsion Laboratory, Pasadena, California, USA -... ... | reverse complement strand
GATGCCGCATATCTGGTCAAGGCGTTCGGCGAAGACCTGCTGATGACGGTGCAGTTGAACGTCCGGCGGTTCGTGGTGGTCTATTCGGTGCCGGTCAATCTGCCGATCGGGTCGAGCACCATAGCGCCGCATTTCGAGCGCTGGGCCACGGGAGCGCGGCACGCGGGCTGGATGATCGGCTGGCGCGACACGTCGGCCCCGCGCGATCCCGACCAGCATTGGGTGGAAACCTACTGCTACGCCAACCTTGAGCCGGACTTTCTGGTCAATGAGTTGCATAAGCTCTACTGGCGAACGGACATTCTTCAAATGACACGGTACTTCATGCTGGAGGCGATCCGGGCAGGCGTATTCCTGTCGCCGCTGAAGGCGGGATACCGGATTTGACGGGCGTCATGAAACCGCGCAACCGGTGGCGATTACCAGGATCGAGACGAGTTGGCCGCTGCAATCGCGGATGGGGCGGTAGGACAGTTCCAGATGCCCACCGCCTGCCCGCTCGATCCGGCGGGGCGCGGCCGCCATGACGTCATCGAACGGCATGGCACGGTCGTCGCGGTAGGCCAGATCGATTGCCGCCTGGAACGCGGGCCGGGTGCTTGCCTCATCAAGGCCCAGCACTTCGGCGATCGGCCGGCCGGCCGGCGGCATGCCGAACAAGGTGACGCAGGCGCTGGAATAACTACCCGAGCACAGCCCGTCCGGGCCGAACATCATCAATCCCTGTCCCAGTTCTCCAAGCATGGTGTGCATGACAGCGTTGAACGCTTTCAGTTCGCAGTTGGTCTGGGTCAGTTCCTCGGAGCAGAGCTGGAGGTTGCGGGCGGCCAGCTTCACCCTCTCGTCGTTCTGGGCATAGGCCGCGTCTACCTGATCGAGAAAATGCTCAAGGCCGGACAGCAGCACGCCGGTCGCGGGTCCGCAACCGGCATTGGCCAGCAGCCCGATATCCTCGGTATCGAAGGCCTTGCGGAGCTGCCGGCGTATCTTGGGGGAGCGTGCCATAATGTTATGTCAAACCTCGGAGAAGGAGGCGATCGTCATGGATTGGTTGTGCAGTTCGCTTAAGCGGTCACGACCATGCGGGCCGATCTCGCCGTAGGAGTAGAAACCGGCGATCGGAGTGCCGGCGGGAAACACCGTGCGGACGGCATCGATCTCGTCGTCGATATCGTCACCCAACATTTCCCGGCGGCCGACGCAACTGACCAGCAGCACCGCCGCTTGCCCGACCGAGCCCGCCGCCACTTGCTCCGCCGCAAGCTGGGCGCCGTTGATCAACCTCTGGTTATCGGTGTGCATCAGCCGGACGAAGCTGTCCGGCGCCAGCGCGCCCGCAAGGGTCAGGGTGCCGGCGTCCCAATCGACACCCGTGATGGAGCGGATCAGGCCGGTGCATGCGGAATCGCCCTCCCCCACCACAGCCAGCGGATAAAGCAGGCCGCTCGATGGCAATTCACGCGCCTTGTCGCCCAGGTAACTGCAATAAAGCTGCAAGGCGGGCTTGCGGTCGAGGGTGCTGAGCACCGGCCCATTGACGCCGGTCACCCTGCGAGTCGGACCGAACGAGGTCCAGCCGCTGGCCGATCCGGTCCCGACCCGGAGCGATGCGCCGTAGAGACCGACCGCCACGGCCTGATCGGTGTAGACCTGACCGTTGAGGATCGTGAAGGTCCGGCTGAAGCGCCTGCCATCGGCAGCCATCCCGCCACTCATCGGAATACCGGCGGGGAGCGCCGCGCGGAGGCCGTGAACGAAGGCGCTTCCGTCCACCCCCACACCGGGGATGAAAGGCAGGATGGCTGCGGGAGAGCCGTCCGACAGCATCAGGCTGCCCAGCAGACGACCCGAATCGGCGGAACGTTCGTGATGATCGAGCGGCACGCGATGCGCCCGCACGACGGTATTGCCGAAGCTCAACCCCAGCAGTGACACCAGCCCGTCGCTGGCGCCGCCCACACCGATTTCACCGGCGGTCGAGCAGCCGATGACGGTAGCGCCGGGGAACGTGGCTGAAACGCGAACCGCCGCGTAACGCCCGAGGTCGATATCGGGAGCGCAGAAGCAGAACACCAGATCAGGGCGGAAACCGGCCCAGCGGGTGCGCAGCGACTCCAGATCCGCGGCAGCCGCTATTAGAGAACGTGACTTCATCGAATAGCCGATCCCGGCAGGCTACCGGGAAACCGGTCATCAACAAGCAGTACCGCCAAGCTTCCCGTCATTTCCCGCCTCTTCCGCAGCGCCCCTCAGACCCGGCTACATGTAGATCGGCCTCGACCGGGCAGGCCGTCGAACCGGCCTCCACCAACGGATGACCAAACATCAACCGAACGGGATCACAGCCAAATAACAACCATCTACAATTTCGAGAACAACGCACTTCAACGCAAGTGGGATTCGCAGAAAATTTCATTACAAATCCACGGAAAGATTTTATAGATGCGGACTAATCACTATATCGCCTGCGGATTATCCGCATTTAGTCTTATTACTTTGAGACTATGGTGCGGCATGGTTACGCGGCGGTTCTGCTACACTTCCGGCTAATGCCAGCTTTTGCTTTTGGGTAAGGAACGTGGTAGGTCGTGTCGGCAAAGCGGGAGAGCAGGGAGCGGTGGCGTTGCGCTGTCGCCCCTACCGCAAAAAAACCCCAACCCAGCCTGCGACAAACACGCCGTATATGCGTTGGAATGGATTACAGCACCCAAGATATAGAGAAATCCATACAGCTTGGGTCGATTGCCTTTGTGGAGGCTAAATATGGATCACAAACCCCGTCTGATCGTTGCGGAGGATGACCCCCTAATCGCTTGGGCTGTCAAAGTGGGGCTGGCGGATCAGGGCTACGAGGTATGCGCCTGGGCCGACAGCGCACCGGATGCAGTGCGTCTGGCTGAACTTCACCGCCCCGACGTGGCGGTCGTCGATTTCGGACTGGCTGACGGCACCGACGGCATGGTGGCGGCGCGCGAGATCTCCAGCCGACTCGGCATTCCCGTGGTCATGTGCAGCGACCATGCGAACCCCGGCGAGGAAGGGACGCGGAACGAAGTCGCCGTCGTCGGATGGGTATCCAGACCCTACAGGATCAGCGACTTGAGCCGGCTGATAGCCGCCGCGGTGCGTCACTAGGTAACTTGGGTTCGCGCGTTCCATGCGGTCTAATGGCCGGAAGTCACGGGATCGATCCGGCAGGATGGGACACGGCACATGAATCCGACTGAACGCGCAGCCTCATTGCTACTTGAAGCACGCCGCACCGGTACACGGTTGGAACGCCTGCCGGAGGACGCAAGCCCAGCCGATGCCGCAGCCGCCTACGCAATCCAGGACCGGATCACCGCAGCACTGCAATCCGAGCTTGGCCGGACCGGCGGCTGGAAGGTCGGCTCCAAAGGCAGGACGGATCAGCCGCTGTGCGCGCCCATGCCGTCCGGGCTGTTCCAGGCATCGCCGGGCAGTTTGGACGGCGGCGCCTTCAAGACCCGGATCATCGAGGCCGAGGTAGCCTTCCACATGGCCGCCGACCTGCCACCCATCGGCCGGGCGTACGAGATGGAAGATGTGGTGGACGCCATCGATTACATCGTGCCGGCGATCGAGGTGGTGGAAAGCCGCTATGCCAATTTCCGGGCGCTTGACCGCATGTCGGTGGTGGCGGACAGCATGTCGAATGGCGGCTTCATCCATGGCGAGCCGGTTCATGACTGGCAAAGCCTGGACCTTGAGAACCCCACGGCGTCCCTGGTGGTGGATGGCGTCGTCACCTTGGAAACGAAAGCAGGCAATCCCGCTGGCGACCTGATGCGGCTGGTGGTCTGGCTTGCCAACCATGCGGCGGAACGCACCGGGGGCCTGCGCGCCGGAGATTTCGTGACCACTGGCAGTTTCATCGGCATGCAGCCGGTCGGGCCGAAGGCGGATGTCGAAATTTGGCTTTCCGGCGTGGGCAGCGCCCGCGTCCGATTCGTTTGAAACGGGCAACTCAGCGCGGAAACTCAGCGTGGATTGGCGACTCCGACCTGCCTGCACATGGACAGCAGCAGGCAGGTCGAGCATTTCGGACGCGCCGCCGTGCAGATGAATTTGCCGAAGGGCACCAACCGCTCGTTGATCTCGATCCAGTAGCGTTGGGGCAGCATCCTTTCCAGCGCCAGCATGGTGCGTTCGGGGCTGGTGGTGGCGACATAGCCCCAGCGGTTGGTGATCCGGTGCACATGGACATCCACCGCGATGGCCGGATGGTCGAACCCGACTGCCAGGGTGAGCGCCGCGATCTTGGGACCGACTCCGCGAAAACCCGTCAACTCGGCAAGCGAATCGGGAACCTGCCCGCCGTAGTTGTCGATGATCTGGCGAGCAATCACCTTCAGGTCGCGGGCCTTGGGCTCCGGGAAGGTAGCGCCATTCAGCAGGGCGACCAACCGGTCTTCGGGAAGGTTGATAAAGTCCTGCGGCGTGCGCGCCTCCGCGAAGAGACGCAGGCAGACTTCGACCGTAGTTTCATCACGGGTACGGGCTGAAATCAGGCTGCCGACAAGCTGCTCGAACGGCGAACCGTAGCCACGGTCGCGCAGGTCGAACATGGCGGCCTTGGGCAGGTCCGCCACGGCGCGACGCAGACGCTCGAAGACGGCGTCGATGTCGAAGGGCTCTTTGTGATTTTCCGTCATCGCCAGATGCGCTTGTGCCATGCCTCGCCAACCGCGAAACGGGCGGGCGGTTCCACTTCCGGCTCGATTCGCCGAACCTGTCGGCCGGGCTGCGCCCCGTTTTTCCCATGTCGTCGCGCCAATACTTGAACAGTTCCGACATAACGGAATGGGACAGGATGGATGGGGAGCGCTGGAGAGCAAAAAACACCGCTGGTTGCTCAGAAGACCACACGGAATTTTAACTACAGGCCGATTAGGCTTGATTCATGCATTAGCGTCCTTGGTCAGAATGGAATGCGCCCATGAGCCGGACCCGTACCGCTTTCGTCGCCTCTCTGCTGCTGTTAGCACCATTACAGGTGCTGGGACAGACTGCTGAGCCAGTGGCGACGGGGCAAGCGGAGGCAAACCCGGCGGCGCATGAAATGAGCAAGGATGAGGCTTTGAGCCTGTTCAATTCAGCTTTTGCACAGTTCCGCAGCACATTTGTCGATCAGGTCGATGCCGATAAATTGGTCGAAGCCGCTATCGGCGGGCTACTGACCTCGTTGGACCCGCATTCCAAATACCTGAACCCCGATAAGTATGCCGAGAACAAAGCGCAGAACAGCGGTGAGTTCGGCGGAGTCGGAGTCGAAATGGCGGTCGAGAACGGGTTGGTGAAGGTGCTCAACCCGATCGAGGACTCGCCGGCCTTTCGCGCCGGTGTACTGCCCGGCGACTTCTTCACCCATATCAACGGCGAGCTGGTACGCGGCGTGACGCTGGTCGAGGCGATGGAACGCATGCGCGGCAGCATCGGCACTCCGCTGAGGCTGACCGTTCAGCGCGGTTCAGGCGGCCAGAGCTTCGACCTGACGCTGATGCGGGAACTGGTGAAGAGCCCGTCGGTGCGCTGGCGGATCGAAGGGACTGTCGGCTATGTCAAGATCAGCGGCTTTACCCAGCAGACCCAGCCCGGCCTGGAAAAGGCCGTGGCCGGAATCGATGCTGAACTGGGACCACGGCTGACCGGCTACGTGCTGGATCTGCGCGACAATCCGGGCGGGCTGGTTAAGCAGGCGATCTCGGTGTGCGACAGCTTCCTGGATCAGGGCGAAATCGTTTCGACCCGTGGCCGCGATCCCGACTCGGCACGGCACTATTTCGCCACGCCGGGCGATCTGGCGCATGGCAAATCGATCGTGCTGATCGTCAATGGCCGCAGCGCATCGGCATCGGAAATCGTGGCCGGCGCTCTCCAGGACCAGCGCCGGGCCGTGGTGCTGGGCACCCAGACTTTCGGCAAGGGCTCCGTCCAGACCATCACGCCGCTGTCCAACCGGGGCGCCACGCGGATGACGACGGCCCGCTACTATACGCCGACGGGCCGCTCCATCCAGGCGCTGGGCATCAACCCCGACGTGGTGGTCGAGCAGGCCAGGGTGACGCTGGCGAACGACCATGCGCAGGAAGGCGATTACCAGCTTACCCGCGCGCTGGATATCATACGCGGCGCCGCACTGTTCACCGCCCCGGTTGCCGCTTCGGCTCAGCAGGCGGAACTGGTTCAGTAGTAATCGGCATCACGAAGCCGAGGCAGTTGCCCGCAGGCGATCCAGCAGCGTGCTTGACGCGAAGCCATCCGCCGGCAGGTTCTGCGACTTCTGGAAAGTGCGGATGGCGCTGCGCGTATTGGCGCCGATGATGCCGTCGGGTGTGCCGGCGGCGTGGCCCCGGCCAGCAAGCAGGCGTTGCAGTTCAAACCGCTCGTCGCGGCTGAGCGATCTTTCCTCACGCGGCCAGCCGCCCTGGATACCGGGCAGGCCCGCGATCCGGTCGCTCAGGTAAGCGACCGCCAGTCCGTAGCTGCTGGAATTGTTGTAGCGCAGGATCGAGCGGAAGTTGTTCAGCACCAGAAAAGCGGCACCGCGATATCCTGCGGGGAGCAGGACGGAAGCCTCGGCCTGATCGGGCAGCGGCCTTGTGCCGGATGCCTGCCGGATGCCGAGGCGGCGCCATTCGGCCACCGGCTTCCGCACCGTCAGTTCGGCCTGCTCATAGTCGAAACCGGTGGGCAATAGGACCTCGGCGCCCCAGGGCTCTCCCGCCCGCCAGCCCATGTCGTGGAGGTAACCGGCTGTCGAGGCGAAAATGTCAGGCAGGCTGGTCCAGAGATCGCGCCGGCCGTCGCCGTCGCGGTCCACCGCATGGCTGGCGAAGGTGGTCGGCATGAACTGCGTCTGCCCCATGGCGCCGGCCCAGGAGCCGATCAGGCGGCCGGGTGCCGCATCGCCCTGGTCGATGATCTTGAGCGCGGCGAGAAGCTGTTCGCGGGCGAAGGTGGCGCGGCGGCCGTGCCATGCGAGGGTCGCAAGCGCCTCGATCACATTGTAGGAGCCGATATTGCTGCCGAAATTGCTCTCCATCGCCCAGATCGCGACGATGGTTTCCGGCGGCACGCCGTAGGCGCGGCTGATGCCGCCACGCAGCGCCCGCTGGGTGTTGAGCTGTTCGCGGCCGCGATTGACCCGCGACTCGTTGAGGGCACCGTCCAGATAGGTCCAGGTACAGGACATGGTCGCGCCATGCGCCATCGATGCGGAGATAGCCTCGGGCGTAGCCTTCGTACTGGAAGCCGGTTTTCTCCAGCAGGCCCCGGCTGGGGGCGTTGGTCGGCAGGCAGGCGGCTTCGATCCGGTGAAGGCCCAGCTGGCCGAAGGCGAAGTCCAGGGTCAGCCGGGTCGCTTCGCTCATGTAGCCGCGGCGGGCGTAGACTTCACCGACCCAATAGCCCAGCGTGGCGGTCTGGGCGACGCCGCGCCGGATATTGCTGAGGCCGATGCCGCCGACAACCCGGTCGGTCCGCCGCTCGACCGCCAGGAAGCTGTACGCCTCGTCGTCGCGCCACTCGATGATCTGACGGCGTAGGCGGCGCAGATAGGCGGTACGGGCCAGAGCATCAGCCGGCCATGTCGGCTCCCACGGGGTCAGAAAGGCCCGGCTCCGTTCCCGCAGGTCGGCCCATTCATGCCAGTCACGCGACAACGGCGGGCGAATCGACACCCGCTCACCGTCAAGGCGCACGGCGGGAGGACTGATCAGGCCGTTCCGAAGCAATCCGATCACGGCCTGTCGCCATCCTCCGGCTGATTGATCCATGAAAACGGGTTGAATTCAGTACAGGCGCGAGACGATGCGGTCATAATCCTCAAGCCCGTCCAGAGGTCCCAGCGCCGTCACGGTCGGCGGTTTCAGCCGTAGCCGCAGGGCGGCACTCCGCACCGCCGCCGCATCTACCGCATCGATTTTTTCCACCATTTCCTCGATGGTCAGGGGCCGGTTGAAGATCACCATCTGCTGACCAAGCTGCTCGCAACGCGACATGGTGCTTTCCAGCGCCATCAGCATGCCGGCCTTGAGCTGCGCACGGGCGCGGCGGACTTCCTCGTCTGTGACGTCTTCCGCGGCCTTGCAAAGCTCGTCGCACATGACCGGAACCAGCTCGCCGATCTTTTCCGGATCTGTGCCGGCATAGACACCGAACAGCCCGTTATCCTCATAGGCGCCGGAGAAGGTATGTACGCTATACGCCAATCCGCGCTTCTCACGTACTTCCTGAAACAGCCGGGACGACATGCCGCCGCCGAGCAGTGTCGAGAGGACGGAGTGCGCGTAATAATCAGGATCGTGGATGCCGACGCCCTCGAAGCCCAGCACGACATGGAGCTGTTCCAGATCGCGGTCCTCGCGAAAATCGCCGCCGGTATAGCGGGCGGGGTCCAGGGGGGCCGGATCGGTCGGGGCCGGCAAGTCGCGGAAGGTCCGTTCCGCCATTTCCACGACCGTGTCGTGGTCGATCCGCCCCGATGCCGCCAGCACCATGGTGCGGCCGGAATAGTTGGAGCCGATGTAATCGACCAGTGCTTCGCGCGGCAGGCTCCCGATGATGTCGGGATGGCCCAGGACCGGACGGCCGAGCGCCTGACCAGGGAAGGCGCAGGACTGGAAATGATCGAAGATGATGTCGTCGGGGGTGTCTTCCGCCTGCCCCAGTTCCTGAAGCACGACGGCGCGCTCACGCGACAGCTCATCCTCGTCCAGCAGGCTGTGCTGGAGCATGTCGCCGATCACGTCCAGCGCCAGCGGCGCGTCCTCTTTCAGGACCTTGGCGTAATAGGCGGTATGCTCGCGGGTGGTGTAGGCGTTCATGTGGCCGCCGACCGCCTCGATCTGCTCGGAGATATCGAAGGCGGTGCGGGTCGGCGTGCCCTTGAACACCATATGCTCGACCAGATGGGCGACGCCATTGACCTCGGCCCGCTCGTTGCGGGTGCCGACACCAACCCAGACGCCTAGAGACGCCGTCTCGACATGGGGCATGGTGTCGGTGGCGACCCGCAGGCCGTTGGGGAGAGTGGTGACCCTGATGGTACTCATGCAGCCCCCAGAGTAGCGGAAGCGGTACGGCGGGCACGGGATCGAACAAAGTCCTGGACGGTCTTGAGGTCGTTGGGCAGCACGGTGACACGCTCCTCGCGTTCGTAAAGATCGGCCAGACGGGGCGGCAGCGGCGGACGTACGCCGGTAGCCCGCTCGACCGCATCGGGGAACTTGGCGGGATGGGCACAAGCCAGGGCCACCAGCGGCACGGCCGGGTCCAGATGGGGCTGCTCGGCCCGCGCGGCGGCAAGGCCGACGGCGGTGTGCGGATCGATCAGCAGGCCGCCGGCCGTGCGCCGGGTGTCGGTCATGGTGGAACTGGTCAGGTCCTCGTCCACCTTATGGCCGTTGAACAGCAGACGTGCCCTGCTGAGCTGCTCCGGCGTCACGGCGAAGGAGCCGCCGGAGCGGAACCGGCCCATGCACTCGTTCAGCGCCGCACCGTCGCGGTCATACAGATCGAACAGCAGCCGCTCGAAGTTGCTGGAGATCTGGATGTCCATGCTTGGGCTGATGGTCGGCGTGACGCCGGCCGTCGCCATCGTGCCGGTCGCGAAGAACCGCGCCAGGATGTCGTTGGAGTTGGTGCCGACCACCAGACGCTCGATCGGCAGGCCCATGGCGCGGGCGCCATATGCGGCGTAGACATTGCCGAAGTTGCCTGTCGGGACGGCGAAGGACACCGGCCGGTCGGGAGACCCCAGTTGAATGGCGGCTGCGAAGTAATAGACGATCTGGGCCATGATCCGTGCCCAGTTGATCGAATTGACCGCCGACAGGTTCTGTTCGTCCCGGAATGCGGTATCGTTGAACATCGCCTTGACGATGTCCTGGCAATCGTCGAACGAGCCTTCCAGCGCGATGTTATGGACGTTGCTGGACAGCACCGTCGTCATCTGCCGGCGCTGCACTTCGGACGTGCGGCCCTTCGGGTGCATGATGAAGATGTCGATCGCCTCGCGGTCGCGGCAGGCCTCGATCGCGGCGGACCCGGTATCGCCTGACGTGGCGCCGACGATGGTGACGCGCTCGCTCCTCTTCGCCAGGACGCTGTCGAACAGGCGGCCGAGCAGTTGCAGCGCCACGTCCTTGAACGCCAGCGTGGGGCCGTGGAACAGCTCCATCACCCAGGTGTTCTGGTCGAGTTGGACGAGAGGGGTCACGGCGGCATGGTCGAAGCCGGCATAGGCGTCGCGGACCAGCGGAGCGAACTCCGCCTCAGTAATGCGTCCGCCCAGAAAGGGCGCCATGACCTTCACCGCCAGATCGACGTAGGACAGGCCGCGCATCGCCCGCATCTCGTCATGCGTGAATGTCGGCCAGGTTTCGGGCACGTACAGCCCGCCGTCGCGCGCCAGACCGGCAAGAAGAACTTCATCGAAGGCGAGTGTCGGGGCGGCGCCCCGCGTGCTGATGTAGCGCAAGCTTAAAAGTCTCCACATCCTGCGCCTGGGAGCCGAGGCGCCCGGTACACTAGCGAGTGAGCCGGTATGGGCGCAAGTGCCGGGGTCATCTCCTGAGAACGGTCGGGTGAAACAAAAGGCACATGGTTCAGGTTGTTGCCGGGTATTCCCGCAGTCCTCAGCCGGAGCGAACCTCTTGAGCCAGTCATTCGATAACGCCGATCTTTCACTCGACACCGCCCAGCGGGAAACCGAGGAATTCCTGACCGTCCAGTTGCCCTCGACCCTGTCCGCGGTGGAATACGAGATGCCGCTCTTCAGCGAGGAGCCCAACCGGCGGACGCTGGCCCATGTGACCCGCAGCCAAGTCGAGTTCAGGCATG
>Ga0068621_1000099_pt1 | contig 10896 bp, 15 predicted proteins | sample InSIn5SAF170_FD_77485 | JGI IMG/M metagenome (GOLD analysis project Ga0068621, IMG submission 77485) | Clean room microbial communities from NASA Spacecraft Assembly Facility at Jet Propulsion Laboratory, Pasadena, California, USA -... ... | reverse complement strand
CAGAATATCATTGGCTCAGACTGTGCGTAGGTCAGTCTGCCTCGTGCTAATACGTACTCTTGACACCATATGAATGGAATAAATTATACACCAAACTTTCTTCGAGATTTGTCCTGAAGACATACTTCCATTTGTCCCGAGGCTCTTGTCGCAGGTACTACCTGCAATGGCCAGCGATGTAGACCAAGTGCGCCTTGCAGCGAACCGAGTAAACACGTCTTTGATGGCATACATCATGTCACTCACCGACGAAGATGGTAAAACCGACCATTCCTTTGCACCTCATACTCTTGGCTCGATCAGAGAATCCAGCAGCATGGATCGACGAGATTCATCCCTCTCGGGGAAGATTACAAGACTAAACATCCGTGATCCAACTGGCGAGCGGTCATCCGGTCGTAAAACACCCGTAGACATGCGTCCATCGACACCCACAGTTGATGACCGAACACCATCACCTCGTCCGGTGTCAGACTTGGACTACGACGCTGCCGTGAATGCGCTCACTCTTCAGTTTCTCAATGAGCATGAAGCAACGCGTGTAGCGGCTCTTCAGTGGTTGATCATGCTTCACCGAAAAGCTCCAAGAAGGGTATGTTGATCAAGCGAAATCTCCGTCTACGACACTAAGCGTTACTAGATACTTGCTATTAATGATGGCACTTTCCCAGCGCTCCTAAAAACACTATCGGATCCTGCCGAGGCCGTCGTTACAAGAGATCTACTTCTATTGTCTCAAATCTCCAAAAATAGCGATGACTCTTACTTCACATCTTTCATGGTCAATCTGCTGAAGCTGTTCTGCACTGACCGACGTTTGCTCGAGACCCGCGGTAACTTGATTATACGACAGCTATGTGTAAATCTTAGCCCGGAGCGCATATACAGGACGCTAGCGGATTGTCTTGAGAAGGACGAGGTAAGTTATCCCTCGTCTGATTAATCTTTCTTTATTGATCTTCGTAGGATGTCGAATTCGCTAGTATTATGGTACAAAACCTGAACAACAATCTCATAACCGCGCCAGAGTTGGTTGATCTTAGAAAACGACTTCGCAATCTAGAGACCAGGGTGAGTAGCTCCATTGAGTCAAATTATTGCATCATAGGCTAACACATGTTAGGATGGTCAAACATTCTTCGTTGCTCTATTTCGTTCTTGGTGCCACAATGCTGTTGCAACCTTTTCGTTGTGCTTACTCGCACAAGCATATGAACAGGCTTACAACCTACTCCAGATATTGTATGTCTCCGTGCCAGGGTCATATATACCGCTAACAAGCCTAGTGCCGAGTTGGAAATGACTGTCAACATGCTCATTCAAATAGACAAGTTGGTGCAGCTTCTTGAGTCGCCCGTGTTCACATGTGAGTGCAACGAACCTTGTGTACCGTCGAGGACAAACACTAACGTGCGACACTTATAGATTTGCGACTTCAGCTCCTCGAACCTGAGAAATTCCCTCACCTGTATAAATGTCTTTACGGCCTTTTGATGCTTCTTCCCCAGTCTTCTGCTTTCGCTGCTCTCAAAAACCGTTTGAATAGTGTTAGCGCTATAGGCTACTTACACATAGCACCCCGGACGTACGTATCCTCCTCTGCATCCTCACTCTACCATTCTAGGCAGAAAAGCTCAGACACTACCCCTTCTAGTAGCACTGCTTCTGGCTCCGTCACCAGTTTTGAGCGGCCCAACCGGTTGAAGGCTAGAGAAGACGGTGGCATTAAATGGGTCGAGTTGTTGGAAAAATTCAAGAGCGTTCAAGAAAAGGCGAGAAGGGTACGAGGACACAACAGTCATTCAGACGAAGCCCTGGGGCTGGGATTGGGTACAGCACAATCGCAAGACAGGGAGAGGCCACCTGCCGTGCCTCCGAAGCAAGTGTCGATACAACCCACGGCCAACCAGCCGAAAGCGCAGCCGCTACCACCAGGTCACAAGCCACGCTCCAGTCTGAGCAATCTTGGAAGATTTGCAGGTGGTGTGGCTGGAAGGAAAGCGAAGAGATAACAGCGGCTTGATCGGAAATTCTTTCGAACTTTGGACAGGAAGAAAGTTTGGTGTATAATTTATTCCATTCATATGGTGTCAAGAGTACGTATTAGCACGAGGCAGACTGACCTACGCACAGTCTGAGCCAATGATATTCTGATCTACTTCAAATCATGTACAATGAAGTGTTTGCAATATATGACAGTCGAAGCGAAGAACTTCCGAAGCCGGTCGATATTTTTCAAAGCATCTCCTTACTCGCCCGAAGGGCCAGTCAGCGTCGTTCCAACCTTTGCTGGTGTGCCAAAGTTTGGAGAACCGTCCGAGTTCCAGTTGACAATTTGAGCCATGGTGTACCTGTTGCCATCGCATGCGCCGGCACTGTTGGCAGTCGCATGAAAGACGTTCCAAATCTGTGTGTTGTCGGGGCTTTGGAAGAAGCTGCAGTTTGACAACGGTTAGCAAGCGCCGTCTTGCTAAGATTATGAAGATTAAAAAAGCTTACCCATTGTGACCGTTTCCATAGTTTCCGTTGGCTGACTTGAGGAAAGGACCGGTCTTGGCCCACGACGCAGCCTTTGTGGGATCACCACCGTTCCAGGTCAACACGCCGAGAGCATACGAAGACGTCCAGCAGAAGCTGGCAGAGTAGACGATGAAGGTCTTTCCGCCGTGGTACAGCGCCGCCGGGCCTTCGTTGACGGGAGTGTCCACCGTCTCCCATGAGAGGGTCGGCTGCGAGATGACTGTCGTTGAACCGAGCGAGCTCACGGTCTTGAGGGGTGCGATGCAGAGCGACTGCACGCTTACTCCTTGGAAGCAGCTGAAGGCGAGGTAGTTGCCTGTGGTGAAGCGGACGACGGTAGCATCGATGGCCCAGAAGTTGGTGAGTTGGGCGAGGTACGAGAAGGTATCCCATGGAGTGGCGCCGCCTGCAGGTTGGAAACAGTTAGCAACAACTTCGACGACGAAAACCACTCAACGTGGGAGTGAATTAACACGATTCATACCTTTTAGCACATGGAGGCGCTGACCATCCAGGTTGGCAGAAGTGCCCGCGGTGTAGTAGATGTACCAGAGGCCGTCGATGTAGTGCAGCTCAGGAGCCCAGACGTTGCAGCACCTCGAAGCAGTCGTATCCTTGTAAACTGTCTTGGTGGTCCCAGTCTTGAGGCCGTTCAAGGTGGTAGCCCTGGTGACCTTGAGGTCGGTCCAGGTCGTGGTCATGAGGTAGTAGTAGCCACCCGAGTAGACGATGTGGGGATCCGAGCCATTGACTGCTTTCAAAGGGTTGGAGTAGGTAGCAGCACTGACGAGGCTGGTGGCGGCGAAGAGCCAGAGGAAGATGGTTTGGAAGAACTTCATGGTTGATGGGTTCTGTTCTGTTCTGATCAGACGTTGCAAGTCTCATGCAGAAGAAGCATTTTGAACGAGCAGCCTGGACGAGGTCGTAGAGAGTAATATAGGAAACTTGAGCAGCCATTCCTTCCAAGCTTTTCTGACTCGCAAGTCACAGCAGGCAGACTGGACAGTCACTCGTCACTTTGCTGATCATTTAGTTTCTTGGTAGCCGGTTACGGACTGAGGAATGCCTCGAGTAAATCCCACGAATCAGTTACATATATTCGAAGAAAGGTACACCACAGTATCGCAAGGGACATTCACTCTGGGGAAAGCCACCTCGCCGACTCTCAAGACGGACAAACTCGCCTCCCAGCCCTGGATATTAATTAAGCTTAAGGCATCATCGTGGAAGGCTCCGCAACCCTCCCGCCGGAGTTTGTTGGAACCTGGTCGCGGAGAGTCGGAAGTCGTCACTTGCTCCTCGGTCTGCTCACGGTCTCTGGGTAGCGTGGTGGCCAAGGACCCTTCATGCTCTGTATGCGAAACAAATGCTTGAGCGTAGAAGGACAGCAGGGACACTGCTTGTGGCTTTCGCAACTCCGCAGAAGGGAGGCGATGATTGCAGGAGGTTTGTTTGTTTCTCTGTTTCCAACTCCCGAAAACCTATCGACTGCCTCGTTCTCGCATCAGCGCATAACAGGTTCCTTGTACATGGCATAGGAGAATTGTGGCATCGGACACTGGATGCTCTAGCCCATCGACATGGCCGCATCGCCCACCGGGATGATCCCCAGATCTCCAGGGGGGCGCCCCATCCGCCATTAAGGAACACCAGCAAATGCCGGCGCGGGCTGTCCGCATGGTCAAGAACCAACGGCGGAGAATTCGTCATGCGTACAGCTGACCATTGAATATCGCGATGACCTCTGTTGTTTTTCTCCTCGTCGCCGCCGCCGAAAGCCGCGCCGTCCGTTCGTTTTGTTTCCAGGTCGAAGCCTCCGCCGCCATCTCCACCTCCCGCCATCCTTCCACTCTATCCAAGACTTGAGCTTGTTTCCATCCGAACCCACTTGTGGCTGCTTCCACTGCCGGCGTCGAATCAACGGCTGGCTTCGGAGGCCAACGGTCCACGCGAAACCAGGCGTTCAAAGTGCGAATCTACCTCCACCAGGCGCCATCCCTATTCATCGTGTCCGCCGCGTCCGACTGCTGAGATTGCTTTGTTCGCTGACGTCCAAGCGAGATAAGCATTGATCTGGAGCGCTACGGAATGATCTGATCGGACGGCAGGCATTCGCCGTTCGGCGCAAGATGGTGCAATGTAACGGACACCCTTTAAAGCGTCAACGACCGCTTCCAACCTGCGGCTCTGCTGCGACGCGGTATCCTTCTTTTCCACCCATTCATTCATTCGCTACATTCATTCGCTCGTTCACTCATTCATTCGTTTCAACTACTCCACTTCCATCATGAAGTTTTCCATCTCGGGACTGGTCTCGGGAGCACTGCTTCTGGCGAGCAGCGTCGCCGCCTACACCAACCCTCTGGCCTGCTCCGGCGTCTGCAACAACGCCCACGATCCCAGCGTCATCCGCCGCTCTGATGGCACCTATTTCCGCTTCTCAACGGGCGGCGGTATCGCCATTCACACTGCGCCGGCCATCTCTGGACCTTGGACGTACAAGGGCCAGATGTTGGCCTCTGGCTCCAAGATCAGCAACAGCGGAAACAAAGATCTCTGGGTAAGTTAGACCAATTCATGCCTTGGCTACCTAGCATCAAGAAGTAACGTTCGTGAATAGGCACCGAGTGTCCACCTCGTCGGCTCGACGTTCTACGTCTACTACTCCGTCAGCACTTTTGGAACTCAAAACTCGGCCGTCGGACTCGCAACCTCATCCACCATGAACGTCGGCTCTTTCACCGACCGCGGCAGCGTTGGCGTCACCTCCAGCACGGGCAAGAGCTACAACGCCATCGACCCGGCCTTGATCCAGATTGGCAGCGACTACTACCTCAACTTCGGCAGCTTCTGGGGCGACCTGTATCAGGTGAAGATGAAGAGCACACCTACGGCTGCCTCCGGATCCAGCGTCCAGATTGCCTATCAGCCCAGTGGTTCGCATGCGATCGAGGGTGCATACCAAATTTACTACAGCGGCTACTACTATCTCTTCTGGTCCGAGGGCCAATGCTGCGGTCTTGATGCGAGCAGGCCTGCTTCCGGCGGAGAGTATAAGATTCGAGTCTGCCGATCCAAGACGGGAACTGGAAGTTTTGTACGTTCCATATACATCATAAGAGACCCAGCATTTACTGACAAGTCAAACAGGTCGACAGCAGCGGCAAGTCTTGCACCAACGGCGGAGGCTACACTGTCCTCGCATCCCATGGCACTGTGTATGCTCCAGGAGGCCAGTCCTTGTACAACGATCCCACCAACGGTACGAAGCCACAAACAGATGTTTCTTATGAAGAATATTGAACTAACAGTTGCTCCTATTAACAGGCTGGATCATTGTCTACCATTACGTCGACACCACTGTTGGCTACGCAGACGGCCAGAAGAAATTCGGCTGGAACAAGCTCAAGTGGAACAACGGATGGCCCACCGTCTAAACAAGCATCATCGCCATCTCACCCAGACTCAGACTCCTGGATGAAATTTGTCCAGCGTCTATTATCGCTCTGGCCAACCTCTTTTTTAACTTCTTCTGTATATGGTTATCCGCCTGTAGCTTATGGCTCACCTGACTATATCATGCATATACATGTAAATATATTTCAAACCGCTCTTGTAGCAGGCAGCAAGAGTTTTTCAATATAGACAACAAGCCTTTCCATCACTTTGCCGAAATTTGGTCCATCCACAGAACACCTGCTTGCTTACTCCCACTCAGGACTCTGCTCGCTTGCCTTTCCAGGAAATATTGGCACGCTCAACCGATCCGCAGATGCCCAGGATGGAGTCCTTCGTAGACTCCCGCTCCCGCTCCCGGATCGTCGCTGCGTCTGAAGAGTGTTGTCGGCTTCTCTTAGTCCTACCCCTATCTCACCTTTGCGACTTTTCCGCGACGACGTGCCGCTATCCTCACCGTCTGACGGTGCCTTTTCTTCAACCATCACTCCGCTCATCCGGCTCTGTGTACTGGCTTCTCTACCCAGATCCTCGCCTTCGTCGCCTCGTCCTCGTCTGGGACTCTGGCTTTGACTCTTACTGCGGCTGCCGGAACCACCACTGCCCCGAAAAAACCGAGAACGTCGAATTCTATGGCTAGGCGTAGGAGGCGTAGTGATACGCGCTGCAGCGGGCTCTGCCTCTGCCACAGCAATCGGCTGAGCAAGAGACAACAGTTCAGTCACCGCACCTCGCTCACCACTGGCATCCCCTTCACCACGCTCTGCACCGGATAATCCCACAGAGCTCGGCGCCACAGTGATGCTTTTCAACCAGTGGCGGACTAAATAATTCTTGCAGTGCGACCAGAATCCCATTTCGTCCTCTGTCGGGTCGAAGCCGCGCTGGGCTATCGTTCTACTGGGTGCGAACCAACGAGAAAGCAGACGCCATTTCATCTGGCTGACAGAACCCTGTGGTACGACGCTGTCTCTGGGGCCATTGCGAGACCAAAGGCGAGGGTGTTCCGTTGCGAGCTCCTGGTAGAGCGCCTCGTAGACGCCTCGTCGGACGGGGTCGAATTGGCGCCGGCTTATGGAGTGCTTGATGCAGTACCAGATGAGCAGCATGAGAACCATCATCGGCACCGCCGAAGCAAAGTACCATTTGATATTCGGGTTATTCGCAAAGATATCGACGTTCATGCCGAAGAAGCCCACGATGAAAGTGAGTGGTAAGAAGATAAAAGTAATCCACGATAATCTCCACATACTTGTACCTAATTGCAGGGATTGTCTGGAGTCGCGAATCTCCACACTTTTGTACATCTACAAACGGTTAGCGCACGAACCTGTGGTGTTGAGTACATTGGGGAGATACGAACGAGATCACTAAGTGCATCCGTTGGCTTTATGAGATCCTCCTGCACTGCATTGCACAGCTTGTCGAATTCGTCCAAAGTTGACTCGAACCAATGATCCGGTGCGTCGTCTTCGAGAAGCTCCTTCAAGTGACTTTTCAGCTCTTTGATAATGTCGATGTGGATGTATACGAGCTTTTCGACTTTCAACCATAGGCTTGCGTTGGTCCACAGCTCAGGTGCACGCGACTCGTCCGCTGGGTTTTCGTATATCTTGTCCTCCAGAATGCTGACGTGATTTGCTGAACAGTTGAGATATTTTTCCCAGGCTAGCGCGAGACCTTTGAAGATGTCCTTGAGGATGAGTTCCATGCATTCAATGGCTAATCGCTCATCCGTGGCTGCCTCGTCCCTTGAGAGATAGAAGGTTAGACGGCGCTGTTGAAAGGGTCAGAGTGTATCTAATAACGCCAACTTCGCAGATACTCACCCAGCGTGATTCTATCTCCTGCCGTGCTCCTACCAACGTATCGTCAATGGATTCTGAATAACAATGCTCGAAGACGATAATGGTGTTTCCTATCCTGAACGTCAGCCTCAATTGATGTTTGAGCTGGATCACATAATTGTACCGTTGTCCAAGGTATTCAAGCGAGGAATATATCTATCTTGCCCCTCGTCAACGCTCTGTTTACGATGTTGATGTCTCCATCGCTGATAGTCTTCGTATTCATCCTCGTTATACGGATTCCTAATATCACCTAGATCCAGCGGCTGCTGAGAATTCTCTTCGTTCTTCTGAATGTAAACACTAAGACGTTGCACGAAAACATCATACATATACCCAGGATCATCGTTGTCGTTGTACCCATTCAATTCCATCATTTTGATGTCGTGGTCCGGGTGAGCTGCCGGTGTTCTTGGGTCAAACTGCTTGAGGTAGTCGAGACCGAAGGCCGTTCGAGAGATGCCACGCCATGGATCGCGCTGCGTGCGGAACGTCTTGCCGTTGAGGACGGGCTTGCCTGCACGGCGCTGAGGGCGGTCATACCTGGCCCAGCGGCCAAAGGCAGTTCCTACCAGATCGTCGTGGTGGTCGATGTTGAATTTGCGAAGAAGATAGCGAGTTGCCCAAGGTGCGCTTTGGACGTGTCTGAGTAGAATGTGAGCAGGTGGCCGAATAGAAAGGCGTCATAGTACGTACATTACTCGCAGAGCAGCTTGTTTAGAGAGATCTTGCTGTGAGAATATTAGCTTGTGACTATTGTGAAGCGACTTGATTGACACACGTCTGAATAAAACCGACGAAGGCTATCTACATCATTGAACTCTTGCGCGACAATTTTACGTCTACCATGCTCTGTATGTTCTATAGTCCTGTCAGACTGACTGTTGCACCTGGAAACCCCTATTACGATTTTACACACCTTTCGAAACATAATCAATCAGCAACACACGGCCATGCTTGAAGCTCGACCTCGTCAGTTTGTCGTGCCATTCGACGCCAGGACTTCTCTTTCGAGAATGCCAGGCGGAAGGTCTGCGACGCGAGTGGGCAGACCGGTCCTCGGCGATGGGACTCGAGGGCGGATCGGAATCTGGAGGAACTCATCTTCAAACCTTGTCGCATCTAGATTATTGGCTTTCAGTGGGATAACCTACCTACGCAAACTTCACGCGCCGGCTCAGGACTGGTGACATCCTCCACCGTGATGGGAGGTGGAGCGCTCTGCGTTCTCAGGGGTGGTTGCGGTGGAGAAGTCGACATGGCGGTGAGCGCGAGTCGACGGCCTGCGAACGAGCATCAAAGTCACGATGCGAACAAGCAGATGGGATAAACTCGCAGGCTTTGAGTCGAAGGAGATCTTGCGAGTTATAGTTAGTACGCGAAGGAAGCAGCCGCCTTTCCATGGGAACCCCAGCAAGGCGTGTCTCCGCAATATATCGCCAGCAGGTGGCCTCATTGGCAGCCTTGCGGAGACCCGCCCACAGTTCGTATCGCACATGTATCAGGGTCAAGAGATGTATTGCACTATTGCTGGCGCTGAGTAGTAATAAGCGCGTTGGCACAGAAGCTCGTCGCGCCGCTCAACGCCTTCCCAAATATACCTTTGTCTACCCTTCATAGCAAAGAAGCCGTCCTCATGACGCCAAATCCCGCGTAATCCCAATGTAGAAATGTAAATTTAAATCCGTTGCACCGTTGGTGATCCACTTCTAACGCCTCAATGCTTTGGCCGAAATAAACAATACAACAGGGCTGTGATGCCCAAGACAAACTTATCCTATACAGCCAAGTGATCTATGCATACCACTCTCCTCATAGGTCTGACTTGCCCCCCATGATCTTCGCCGCTTGCAGAGCCTTCATTTTCTCATTCCACGCGGGAGTAGGGTGGAGTTTACGCACCGTCCGTATCTCGTCGGAGGCATATCCAGGGACACGAATGTTGTAATTCCGCTCAAGTACCAGCTGGATGTCGCGGATGTCCAGTTGTTGCGAGTCGCGCAGCTTCGATAGTTTGCACGCTGACGAAATGACGTTGTCCACGAAGTCATCCGCCAGTTGGAGCATTGCCTGAACCACGCACGTTAGATTTTGTACAGCCGCAATATACACAAGGGTTGCTTCTGGAGCGTCACTCACTTCCTCGACATCTGGGGTAAGGTTCTCTCCTTGTGCCCCTTCTCCACCTCCGGTAACTTGGCGTACCAAGTCATCGAGCTTCTTCTTGCTCAACACACGGTCGCCATCTCCTTCTAACATGTACGCTGGGAGCTTGTGTATGACTGGTTGTCCCATCATACCAGGTGCTCCATTGCTCGGCCCACCCATAGTAGGCCGACCAGGGCCCATCGAGACGGGTTGGGGCGGCGGAACAGATAGTTGTTTAGGGATAGGCATCTTGGGGTTATTGACTTGGTTGGGATTTTCGCGTGGTGTGGGTCCAAACGATGTCGCTGACTGCGGTGTGCCAGTACGGTTGGCGTGGCTTTGAGCTGCGGCAGTGACAGCGGCGTGATGCGTCAAAGGGACAGGTGCTCCAGGTGGCATCTGAACAACCGGCGAACCATGTTGCATTTGCCCCATTTGTCCCATGGGACCCTGTGCTTGTCCAGGCAACGACGAGGGGCGAGCGGGCGTCTGACCGTTGACTTGCTGAAGTTGGCTTTGTCCTGCCTGTGCCATGGCGGCTTGGTTGAACTGTGCCTGTCCCTGAGGTTGGGTCGTGGCCGGGCTTTGTAAGGGTCGCGCCATATTCACTTGCCCAGGGACGGGAGCGGCTGCCTGTGGTATTTGTAGTTGAGGGGGTCCAGTTACTGCACCAGGTCCTGCGGTAGGCGTGTTTCCTCCCTCCAGTTTGACCTGGACTCCGCCTGTGTTGGCGCCTTGCATCTGCGCTGCTCCTCCGGCTTGTCCTGGCGCTTGCGCTGACGTTGCAGCATTGCCTTGCTGGTTTACTATTGCTTGCTGCTGTTTCACTTTGGCCATCTCACGGAAATTCTGCTGCTTCTTTCTGAAGTCTTCGACGAACGTTTTTAGATTATTAAAAGCCTGTTCCTGTTGCGTTTTGTTGGTT
>Ga0068621_1000098_pt1 | contig 10900 bp, 10 predicted proteins | sample InSIn5SAF170_FD_77485 | JGI IMG/M metagenome (GOLD analysis project Ga0068621, IMG submission 77485) | Clean room microbial communities from NASA Spacecraft Assembly Facility at Jet Propulsion Laboratory, Pasadena, California, USA -... ... | reverse complement strand
ACGGAGGAGTCTATTGTGCAAGCTCAGATGCCTTTCCCTGTGCCTCGCCCGACAACTCAGAAGCTTTCGCGCTGACGTCGCCGGCAGTGAACCCTGATACCTCCTTGACTTTCTGGGAGATGTTCTCTGCAATCTCGATTAGTTTCTGATGGTACCAAACGGTTGTGAAGTGCGTCTTCGTGAAGGGAGATCTGGTGGTATCCATAGTATGCAAGCGAAGGCAATGCCGAAGGGGAGGATCGAGAAGTACTTACGACCGATCTCAATTCCATCAACGATCTTATCACTGACCGCTCGGTCTACAGTCTTTGCCGCATCCTTTGCCGTCTCGGTCGCACTCTTGCGGTTGACGAATGATGTCGAGAAAGCGCGGGGAGCGAATCGAGATGTGGCGGCCAAACGGCTGGCGAGAGGAGTGGATCGTGCGAGGAATGACATTTTGATGTGGTTTTTGAAGAGGATTGATTATTAAAGTCTGGATGGGAAGATTGATTGAATAGGTGTGTTTGAATACTCAAATGAATTTGTTCAAGATGGAAGTGGTTGGAAGAAGAGGAGGTAAAAGAAGTATCCAGAGCTTGCACAATAGACTACTACGTCACTGTTGATAGCTTGCAGCTTGTGTGGGGTCCTCACGTCAACGCGAACATTTTTGTCGACCGAGTGGCTCAATGGTGAATGCATGTGAAGATTGGCATATATTCACATCAGATATGGTGAATAGTCCTTCTTGTGCGATATGTTCTCAGACAATCATCAATTTGACATGGCACAATACATGGGATTTCGAATTGTCTGTTGTTTAGACATGGGTCTTCATAGCTTGATCCTTGTCCCTCAAGTCGACTCTTGGCGTTACTGAGTTATAGAACCATGACATTGCTTTCCAGATATCAGTATATTCCGATTGCTGCGCGACAATTACAGTATGATTTCCAATCTACATAGAGTTATGATGCTTATGAACCTTATGGTATGATCGACCAACTGGAATATTCCTGCCTCTACGCATAGCAATTACTACATTATCTGACGATATGATTGCTTCCTCTATCTACCCTTGAACTCAGGCTTTCTCTTCTCCCTAAACGCTTTAAGTGCTTCATTCCTATCTTCCGTTCCAATGACTCTTTGATACATCTTATTCTCCACATCTTCCCTCGCCCATTGCACAGCGTTCAATGCTGCTCTGATGGCGACAGGTCCACCCTCACAAATTTCCCCAGCTAATTTGATGGCTTCTTTCAAAGTCTCATCTCTCGCTTTTGCCATATCGACTTTTCCCTCTGCCTCCCCTTCTGCTCCCTCATCTGGCAACACCTGTACCAGTCTGTCTGCGATTCCCAAAAAGTACGCCTCAGGAGCACTGACTCTCCTTCCGGTGAGAATAAGATCTCGTGCTCGCGAGAGTCCGATTAGACCTGGTAGACGATATGTGCCTCCTGCGCCTGGAATTATGCCTAGTCTCGTCTCTGGCAGTCCTACCTGTGCTGTTGATGCTAGAACTCGAAAATGTGTACACAGTGCCAATTCAAGACCTCCACCCAAAGCGACTGAGCTAATTGCACTGATTGTCGGTATCGGTAGTGTGGAAAGTGCTGTGAAGGTACTCTGTAGATTCAACAGGAAAGCATCGGTCCTAGATGATCCAAGGATTAGAACATTCCCAATCGAACTTATGTCAACTTCGGACTTACTCCTCTCTGCTCATCCCTGCTCTCTCCTTTAGATCTGCGCCTGCGCAGAATACTGACTCCACCTCACTACACAATACCACCGCTCTAGTAGGTCCTTTTTCATCCTTCCCAGCAGCGCCTCCGAATCTAGCTTGTGAGGCTATCTCCGAGCCATCTTCCGCATACTCAGCGTGTATCGCGTCAACATTCTGCCGTAACTCCTGTAGAAGACCTCTAGAGATAGCGTTTCGCGCTGCCGGTCGTGCGAGAGAGAGAATGCGGATTTTACCACTGCCTGGTGCAGGAACATCAAGGACCTTGATGAGGGGTGTGGAGGGAGTGGAATACAAGCGGCGGATGACCCGTGGAAGGGTTGAGGGGAGAGGACGCATCAAAGGAGGCATTTTCGTAAATTATCTAGAGCAATTGAGAAGGTGATCGGGAATCGTCTGGGAAAGGAAGAGATAATGTAAATAGATAGATATCAGAAGCTGGGGCCGATACAAAGCGAGCCGAGGAAATTCAGGGTTAGGGTTAATATTGCTCCTCGTTGTTCACGATGTCATAATAGAGTTTCTGAGATCTACATAGGATAACTTGCGTGGCGAAAACTTCTAGATGTCTCCATTCTGTTTTCACAAGTTTCTGAAGCGTTTGTGTAGAATCTTTGGAGATAGTGACCATTGTTGACTTACACACCTTCTCAAACAAAGATGTCATCAGATCTCCCGCCAGAGGCAATCGCTTTCGCGAGTCGTATGTACGATGCCGCAAGGGCAGGACAGGTAGATGTTTTCCAGCAAGCTCTTCCAGCGGGCCTTCCTCCTAACCTGACCAATGACAAAGGTGACACTTTGGTAGGTTATATTGAGCAACACACTATCGTCTATGTGGAGCAAAATCTAACAGAGGAGTAGCTCATGCTCGCATCCTATCATGGCCATGCGGCACTTGCACAATTGTTACTGCAACATGGAGCGGACCCCAATAGACTCAACGATAGAGGACAATCTCCTCTGGCTGGAGCAGTTTTCAAGGGCGAAGAAACTGTAATAGAGGTAAGCTCATTATGAACTTAGGATTATCTCTTGATTGACTTCGAGTAGGCTTTACTTCAAGGCGGTGCAGATCCAGAGCATGGTTCTCCCAGTGCTCTAGAAGCTGTTGTGCTGTTCAAACAAGAGGACAAATGGAGAGCAAAGTTCGAAAATGCCCCTGGAAGAGGCAAAAGCTCAAGAGAAAGCGATACCAATGGAGTTTAATCATGTGAGCATCTCCTAAAAAGGACACCATGTTGTACAACCATAAAGATTTCACTTTTTGAACCACGACGAACCTCGGATGCGAAAAGATGGAGGAACGGTATGATCATAATTCCGGGCCCCAGGCGTATTTGACTTTTATAATGAAGAGTCAATTCATATCATAGCAGATCTGAACCGTTCGAGGGTTATTGTGACAGAGGCAATGGTCCAGTACTCCTTGAACAAATGTTTATAGAGGGGTCACCAGAATCCTGTCTCGACTCTGAGATCTTCTAATCATATATCTCTTCCGAGACTATCTTGACAAGATGCAGCGTAACACGATGAGACATAAAGGACTAACTGTCTGATGCAGAAGGAGGAAGAATACTGCCTTTCGCAACAGAGTTTGTCTTGCTGATTTGTTGTGAGAGAGCTGCAGTGGTAGTCAGACCACATGCTTGCATGTCCCACCTATCCAGCCTGCAAGAACCAAAGGCGCGTTCGGTACCAAACGCCACAACCTTCCTAGCATACCCGTTTCACGACCACACCAATGAAAACATGCTCAACCAAGACCCTTGTTTTCTTCGTCTAGCCCTGCTCATATTACACTCAATCAATCTCGTCAAGCCAAGCGAAATCTTATCTTTTTGTGCTTGTGCTCGCCAAGACATAGTGGAGGCAGCTTTACATGCTCAATACTTGCTCTCGGCCGCCTCTTAACATGGGAAGCATACGGTTGTGGATGCTTCTGGATCCTGTGAGAGTTTAGTGGTATCGCGGATTTGAGCAAGTAAACATGCATGTGCATGGTACACAAAGCCATGTGTGATTGGCAAGTGATGAATGAATCAAACAGTTACACGAGCGAGGGGAGCGTGGGCAATGAGCAGATATAAAACTCACTCGCACCCTACCTGCATCTGAGTTTCCCGTTCGATCCTTGCAATCCGTGTAACTCAACAATCAGCGTCAAGTCGAGTCTTGTTGCACATTCTCGAAATCATGGCAATGAACCACGGTAGCTCAGCCATGGATATGGCCGTTTCAACGGCCATGAGCGTGGCAGCCGCAGCAACGACGGAAATGAGCATGCCATCAGTGACCTCTGGTATGTCTGGAATGTCTGGGATGGCTGCAACATCTACAGCAAAACCAGCAATGAGCATGGGAGGCATGGGCAATGGCTGCAAGATCTCCGTACGGTTCCCGCTCATATTTGAAATGATCATGGTGAGTTCATTCGCTAACGACTCGATGCGATAGATGTTGTGGAATTGGAACACCGTCGACTCATGCTTCATCTCCTCATCCTGGAAGATCAAATCCGCAGGCATGATGGCCGGCTCCTGCATCGGCGTGATCCTTCTCGTCATGACCCTCGAGCTCTTCCGTCGCGCCTCGAAGGAATATGATCGCTATCTCATCCGCACCGCGCTCGCTTCACAATCTTCCATCGCTCCCTCGTCCTCCACATACTCATCCGACAACAAGGTCGACAGCACTTCCAAAACCGCTGGTGTCGATGTCGCAAGCGCAGAGGCAGCCCCAGTACGAAGAAGTGTTAGGCCCACCATCCTGCAACAAGCTGTGAGAGCGTCGTTACATATGGTTCAGTTTACGATCGCGTACTTCGTTATGTTGCTGGCAATGTACTACAATGGATACCTGATCATCTCGATCATCATCGGTGCATGGCTGGGCTCTTTCGTGTTCTCGTGGGAAAGTCTTGATCTCGGGTAAGTCTGAACTCGATTAGTAGATTCAATGGATCACATCGTGCTAACTTGTTGATACAGTGGACCAAAGGAGGACTCTACTTACTGCTGTGGTTAGAGGATAGTCAAGGATCTGCGTAGATCGTACCAATGTGTACTTATGAGAAAAATCGTATTACGTTTAATGAAACTTTCACCACATCATCGCTAACGACTTGATCCAAGAGGTTTATCAAAGCTTCATTTCTCATTTATTATATCCGTACTCATGTCTACTAATCAGATGGCCTTGACACATCGAATCTTGATCATCGACTTTCGACTACCCGTCTTCGCAGATAAGCAGCATGGCACCGTGACGTTGATGAACCCATTCTCACAAAAACTCTTCACTCACCTAGGGTAGACTCAAAACGAATCCGTGCCTTTAGTCAGAAGGTTTTCGTGATTCTGTGTTTCTAGATTATGCATGAAAATAAGCCTTGCATGAAGGGTTTTCACAAATTCTCGATAGAGTTATAGGAACGAACCGCGAACTCATCTAGACTCTTTTGAACTATCGAGAAACAGTCTTCAAAATACGACAAGTCGAATAAAAGCACTGCATTTACAGTCCTTCTATACAGTCATTACGAGACAAAGATCATATACACCGTCATCAGTACCTGTGCTTTCAGACCATGCTAGTGACTCCAACCGCAAACCATGCTCCAGGCCTACAAATGCCAAAAATGATTTTTAAACTCCCATAACATGCATTCACTACTCCTTTGCAAGCATCCAAACCTGAGCCTTAAGTCTCTGAATAACCTCCATACGGATCCACTTCATCTCAGCCCCTTGCTTCACCCTCTCGTCCGCCCAGTGGAATAACAGTCTTAAGCCCTTTAAACGATCGTGATTGCCACTCTGTATTGTAGCATGTTCCAATACGAGCTTTGAATCAACGACGGTTTCAACGGTACCAGCGTGTAAATCGCCAGCACCACCATAATCATGTGACAATACCAGTGCTCGTTCGGCTTTTGTCAACGTTGCAAAGGCGCGCAGGTCGAATATCCATTCCAAGGGGTGCGCCGTGGGAGAGTTGCCATCGTTCAGAGCATTAAATGTCGCTTGAAAGCTTGATGTGCTTGAGTCGAATGCTGGGCGACGTCGGACGTAGACGGTTTGTGTGGACCGGAAAGCCATCATATGATCTTCATTGTTCTCAAGATCGAGTGTCAGATTCCAATGCTGAGGACTACTTGTAGTAATTGTCTTGATATCGGCCAATTCGGGAATAAGATTAGGTGTATGGCACTGAACCTGTTCTCCATTACGTAGAATGATCGTGACAGGGATTGAAATGGGCTGTCCTGTATCGATATCTCGCGCGACGAGACATCTCGGCTCAGCTGCTAGTGCCCAGAAGTGGCGGAAGGCTTGAAGATGAGACTTGTTGTCGTGGACCGAGGACGGAAATAATGGGTAAAACGCAACTAACAGGGAAGCAACTGCCAGGTTCGAAGTGCCAAAAGTGAACGTCCCACCACCGAGGAATAGAGCACCTATCGCGAGATGAGCGGCTAAATGACTGCCATATGGAGTATCACTATCGTCACGACCATGCATCGATCTAAGTCTCCTGAACACTTCTAGGTCACCTGTACCAGCCATGACTGTTGCTGCAGAAAGTCCTAGTAAATCCTGACAATTCCTAACTGTATTCCTAGCAAGCTTTTGATCAAAAGTATTTGATGGGATGCGACAGATTCGCATCAGTTGATCAAGATAATGTAATAGTAAGTCTCTAGCCGTCGCATTGCCAGACCCAGCATACTTCAATGCAATTGCAAAGCATATTCCGGCAACTATGTTGAAAAAAGGAAGATCATCGCCGGTCAAAGATTTGATTGCTGTCAAGAGGTGTTTTTTCTGATATGGTTGTGGAAGCTGCACCTTGATCCATTGAAATGTTGGAGTGATGTGACTCCACATGATCAAGTGTCTTGCTAGTGTTCTGAGCAGGAAAATGTCCGGTCGAACATAGTCAAATTGCAAAAGTGATTCTGGCACGTCAATCTTTCTCGCTAATGTAGCATTCTCTGACTTCATGAAAATCAGAGATATTGCCACCACGGCACCAGCAGTTGCTTTGTCTAAGATGTGTACAAGGTCAACTTTCCTACTTCCGGCAGCTAAAGCGAGAAGTCTTTCAGTCAGGCGCATGTCGTGCAGACCCCTCAGATCTGACCCTTTGCCCAGGTTGATGAAACCAAGAGCATAACCAGCTGCGAGTCGATAGCCTTCATTCCGTAATGGTTCCGTTTCCGTTTCAGTATCGATATGCTCGATCTCCGAGACCATGATCTCGCTCATCCTTCGATGTTGAGTATTGCAATAGAGTAAGCCGATTCCCATAATACCTGTTGTTTGTGTCAAAGGCGAAAGATTGAGTTCCGCGGCGCCGTGTGGTAACATCCTAGTTACGTGGACTGAAAGCAAACGTGTAACAAGCGAATCCATCGTGCCAATAAAAGATGCTGCCAGCCCCAAAAGTAAACCAATTGAAGTCATTGTATGCTTAGGCGTCAGGTACTTAAAAGCGACCCATTTCGCAACAGTCTTAAGATGGCCGTTAAGACCAAGTGCGAGTAGGAAGCCCGCGTGTCTATGGCTGAGCTCTTGCGCAGGCTTGTTGTACAGGATCCACGAAGTGTCAATCCCTTTCGCATTTCGCGAAATGCTTAGACCTGCAGCGACGCCTGAATGGAAGAATGCCCAGCAGACCTTGTCCTCTGTGAACGCAGATTTATCTATGCCAATAGTGTTGTTGTCTGGTCTCATCACACAACTTAGATTGAATCCGCTGATTGAGAATTTTTGTGTCAGTAATGGTATCCGAGCACTAAAATAAATCAAGCCTCGCCCGGATGGGATCGCCAGGGTTCGATGCGCAAGCATTTGTGCATGTTCTTTCTGTGCCTCAAGAATCTCCGATTCAGTGGAGCCAGCTTTTACTCGAACGCGAGCAACTCGAGGTCTCATAGTATTGAGGATATTCATGGCTTCATTGACTCTTCGGTCCTCCTTGAATATCGCTCGAGTGATCGCTTGCCTTTCGATTTCAGCTGAGCCATCGAAAGTTCCAACGCCGTCTGCATTCTCAGCATTAGTACAGATTGCATGCACATCCTGTCCAGACTCGTGTGAAGGAGCTAGCAGAGTTGCATGATGATTTGTTCGTCGCTGAGTAGGTATCAGAAGCATATTAAGATCATCTCTATTGACCAGTGAGAGAAGGTCACTTGTCCAATTAGTTGGTGGTTTCGATTGACAATGGGCTAGCACCTCTTGTAAAGGTGCTAATACGGCCTCTGGAAGCGTTTCGAGCAATCGAGAATCTACACCAGCCATAGACAAAGCTTCAACAAATTGTATTGAATTCCAGTTCGCGTCCATAACCGCAAAAAATTGTTTGAACAGAAGAGTCCTAGGAGTCAAGTGAGTCCACAAGCTTTCCTTGATCAGGTAAGTCAAGCGAGGTGACCTGCTTGCCACCAGATCTGAAAGACTCGTGTACGGTGCAAGCTGTTTTGTAATGAAACATACTTGAATCCAATCGATGACCGAGGGGCACTCAAACGGTTCGGCAACAATGGAGCTGAAGGAGGTATCTGCACCTTGTTAGATGAACCCCGTAAGACGTAGCAGTTCCATACCTTTGTCATATTTTATACTTGCCAAAGATGCCTCCTCCAATTCATAAGCTTCAACCCAGCTGGGCCAGTTGAGCCAACCAAACAACTGCGCAAGAATGGCCGGCAACGCAGATGTGCCTGTGAGGAACGAATCGGCAGACATTGTATCAAGTTTATGCTCTTCATGTAAAATGTGAATGCCAACAACCATGTCGCTTAGTGCGGCCTTACGTGCTTCGATAGGACGCTCTCCACAGCAGGGTAAGCAACTTGTGATCGCTTCAAAGCCAAACGTTGTTGCAGCAAAATCGCGTGCTAATTTAACATGATGCTCTAAAAACGAAGCAGTCTCACTGTTCTCGGAATCACTCGACTTCTCAGGCCCATCAATCTGGGTGGACAAGTCATCCTCCATGATCCAGCGCCAAGCAGAATTGTCTGCCCATGGTGGTAATGGGTTTCCAGTTGAAGTTTCTTGCCTCATCATATCATCCCAATTTAGCAGGTCATTCTGAGTACCGCTACTTGACCGTAAGAAGCTTGAACGAGACTTACGTTTGACATGGCTAGGCTTGTATGTTGAATTCTGGGCTTTGAAGAAACCAATTACCGCCGAAAATAGAGTAACCACCAGAGCCGACCACTCAACATCCACGACTTCAATTGATTCAAGTTTAAACCATTGCATGACATGCCACCAAGCAACCAAGACACCTTCGCCGCCTTGCCTTCCAGGTATAACGGCTCTACATACCTCAAGAATCTGTTTGACTTGTGGATTTCGTGGCTCCAACTGAATCTGTAAGTGGTGAAACCTGCTGTCGTCGTCAATCAGATCAACACGCCCTTGAGCCTTCGAATTTTGCAGTCCAGTGAGGTACCGTGGTCCTTGACTCAGTATTCTCTTGAAGCCACCTTCACGCCGCCTTGCCGAATGGTTGTCATAGCTCAAGTTCCGCACGTTGTTCACAGTAAACTTAGCTGGAATTGGTACTTTCATTAATGCACTCCACGGCGCTTGCAAGCTCAATTCTCCATAGCCGTCCGGAGTCTCAGTCAGGACAAGAACACGAGAGACTTTGCCGTCATCTAAGCGACATGCGTCGATGACATCTTTCGCACGCATCACAGACATAAGAGAGACAGTTGTTATTTCGTCGTCGCCAACTGAAGTTGAAGAGCGCGTCTTTGAGTCCTTGGCAATTTTATGTGTTTTGGCTGACAGGGTAAGTAGGAGTAGTTTCCTCTCATCCGAGTCGAGCACACAGATCACAATGGTATTCTCATTTTGATCATCGGTAGCAGATGCGGGTGCAGTAAGAGTAAAGACTTTTGACTGTGTCGTCGCTGGGATATTCTGCAGCGAATATCGAACGTTACTATGCTCCGCTGGGATACTGCATACTTTTGTAAGCACAACTTCTTGCCTGAGTGCGTCAAATTCTTCATCATCAAGGCCCATGTTGTGGAACCCCTCAAAATCGCCACCTGCACGAAGTTCGTCTAGCAGATCATCTACAGGCGCTTCAAGATAGCTGTTCAGACTCTGGTTGAATGCAGGAGGTTGGCTGTAGCCGTTGGTGCCATGGAAGCTACCAATACTTGTCCGTCCGTGCTTGTAGTTGAGGGATTCGGCTCGCCTCGCCCCTGTATTGCCAGTGGCTAGTTCAGAGAAAGCCGATCTTTCATGGTTGGCAGACAAATCTGAACGAACTAGCATAGAGCTTACACGCCTAGACTTCCTCCGAGGTACAGTTTCACCATCATAATCCGGGTCAAGGCTTGAGACAAAGTCAACCACTCTATCTTTAACTTCCTCTTGTCGGACCTTTCTGTTGATGATGGGAGCTGGGTTTGGACCGACACTTTCACGAAATACAGGTTGGCTTCCCATTACAGGTGTTGTAGCCCCGGTCCCAGTGCCCGGCATAAAAGAACTCCTGCGTCTCGATGTCGCGCCACTTGGAAGACGCTGCCTTTCACGCTTGCGCCCGTCGTTGGTGGTATATGATAGCTTCCAGACTGTATAGACACTTGTTTCTCGATTCCACGTTAATGCTAGACACAGCGTGGCACCGTTGTCTCTGAATGGAAAGTCTGCCTTGCTGGAAATGTGAAGAATCTCCTCGGCAGTATCTAACGAGGACAACTTCGTGGACGACCTTCTCGATTTCCTAGAGTCAAGTTTGCTTGGTTGTGCAACGACCAATCCAATCTCTGACATGGGGTCAGAAAGTGAGAACAGTCGAGGCCAGTTAGCATCATTCTTCAGCGCCGGCGGCTCCCACAAGTCCTTCAAGGTAGAATTATGCATGGGCATCTGCTTCGGGGCTCCGAGATCTGCAATGGAAAAGGTAGACAGCTGCGAACTTGCTGCGGACCATGGTTGCGGTTGTGAGGAGACGAACGAGTTGGGAGGGACTTTCGGGAATTTGAGAGACGCAGGAACAAGATTATCGACCCGAAGTTTCCGCTGAATTATGAGGCCATTTGGAGCCGCGCATGCGCTTTCGACTTCGAATGGAAGGTGGATAACGTGACTCGTACCAGCAAGGAAATATATATGTGCTTGGGTT
>Ga0068621_1000096_pt1 | contig 10946 bp, 13 predicted proteins | sample InSIn5SAF170_FD_77485 | JGI IMG/M metagenome (GOLD analysis project Ga0068621, IMG submission 77485) | Clean room microbial communities from NASA Spacecraft Assembly Facility at Jet Propulsion Laboratory, Pasadena, California, USA -... ... | reverse complement strand
CACAAGTCGATTCTACTGGAAAGATTGGATGTCTTCTTGAGAAGAGAAACATTCCTGGTGTGCAGATTACTTTCGCAGCAGAGATGGACCACGTTAAGGCAAGTCAAAAACATATATGGTTTCGATAATAAGCTAACAACCCTACAGCAAGCAGCAAAGATTGGACTCGGAATCCAGTTAGAAGCTAGCAACGAAGAACTCCAAGAACAAGCAGAGTTGGGAGGATCCGCACCAGCACCACCCCAAATTCCATTCTAATCGATTGTCAAAACGTATCCCTCCTGTTACACTTAATACACTTCCATAATCACAACCAGCACAGCATCTGAACAAATCGACCATAGTATAGTTGCGCTAAACACCTACTCTTCCTACGCAATTTGTTTTACTATCTATCACTCTTACCACGAACCATACAAAATGAGCCCCACCATATCTTGGAATTGGTTCTAGCTGCAGCACTTTTCGGGAAACATGATGATCATAGACTTCTCTTCTTCTTTTTTATGCTAATGCTCTTTGCTGCTCTGGTCTGGATGATTTCTGGTGCTATTTATGTGTAAAGGTGGGCAAAGTTCATGTGGCAGAAATCTGTAATGCTTTGGTTGTGTTAGAAAGTGAGCCGGAGATGAGGCAGTGAGGATGATTATATGTTGTAATATATAGCATCGGCTGGTAGAGCTGAAGCCGTGGCAGATGTATGTGTATAAAAATAAAATGTATGACCTTGAAGTCCTGCAGTGAATGAACTCTTGCTTGTATCATTATCTGATCAACTCCATAACACATTGATCGATACTCAATCGAATCCTATATTTGTGTAAATGCTCGCCAACGCTATGCTGACACCAATAACGCCGACGATGCCCAAACCATGCTCAAATAAAATATTCATCACTTCAGCGCTCATGTTTTTTTTTAGCAACCCTCCGCCAATGTCGGTGTGATCAACCTGTCACTCAATCAGCAAGCTACCAAACTGTGTAAGGTGTAAGGAGAATAAGAAACGACAAACCTCAAGATTTCAAATTCTCCATACTTCCTTAGATACTTTGGTCCACGTCGATAGGCCTTTAACAGCTCCTGTGCCTTCCTCACAGTCACACTCCCCCCTATCTCCTCAGAAGCCACTAATCTCAACATCTGCGGCGAATCATGAAACATTGGGTCGAAAACTAACAGTTCTCTACCACCATCTGTTGACTTCTGAAAACCTACGATGGTCATAGAGTGTCCTGAATGCTGGAAATAGACTGGTGGGAGATTGGTCTGCCGGATTTTGTGGTCGTAGTTTGTGCAGCCGGATGTAAAATATGACTCAATAAACGTGAAGAGAAATTCGTATGCTGGCTTGACTGTTGGTTGACGGCGGGTCTTGAATGCTTGTGCGTCGCAGCTACAACAACCGTCAGCCTTTGCAAATACTTCTCGAGGGGAACATGACTCACGAGATACCAAGGAGGAGCAACATAGCTTGAGCCTGTGATATTGTCAGTATTCATGTTAGCATGAAGAGACAGAACGAACCTCTGAGGTACCAATATACTTTCGCGTCCCTCTGATTCCACCTGTCTCAACCCTACCTTGAGCGTTAATACCATTGTCCCATGCAGTTTCAATATACTCTTGAATCTCAAAGATGGTAGGAATTCTGTTGTCAAGAATCTCATGACCTTGAGACTGAGCACTAACGATGTATGAGCTCATCATTTGAATGTTTCTATAGCCACAAAATCCCCCTGTTACATTCAGTAATCCATTCCTTAATTAACGAGACAGATTAGCATGCACACTAACCTTCCTTCGTGAGTTTTGAGACATGCTTGACAGCAGAATTACAAACATAAGCATAAGCAACATTTGGATCCATGTCTGATAATTGTGCGATCACAGGAACAATATCAACAGCCATATTAGGACATGCTTGCGAACGACGAGTTCTGCCATCTTTATCGAGCTGATTTATCGTGACAAGTTTGCCGTCATTATCCTGAAGCAACTTGACCAACCAATCCGGCATCTGCTTTTCATTTGCATGTGGTCCAAGTTCTGCTCTCTGAGGAGAAGTTAGCAATGTAAATGACACTTCCCAACATGCTGTACATACGCCCAATCTCTTAACACCACCTTTCTTAGGTGATGCAACAGAATTTCGAGCAGGTGACCTGCTTCTTCTCCTTGTTCCTCCCTTCCGATCACTAGTGTCAGGCATCTTTAGGATCTTTCCCCAAGCACTCTTCGCACTTTGACCTCCGACATGACCTTTTCTCTGTCCATTTCTACCACTTCTCTCCTTGCGCTCATGCACTTCAAGATCAACATCCTCCAAATTTCTGAGGGCATGCGCGAGTTTAGTCCCGAAACCACTCCTTTGATCTTTGCTATCTTCCATATTCTCGTCAAAATCCTCATTACCATACTCAATATCAAGCTTGACTCCCATTCTTCTCGTCGCTGGTTTTTGCGCCATGTTTGATGAGCCCATTTGCTCTTCAATCTCAGGAGAAGCAGAAGAAGAGAAAGCTCCTTCCTCACCGTGCATCTCCACATGACCTTCTATGTCTACCAAAAGGATCTGCTCACCACAGTCCTCGACGGGACAAGAAACGAAATCCTCATTCTCGGGTTCCCCACTTGGATGGCGTTGATCAACAATGTCACCAACAACAGTTGCGGCGTTCTTGACTTGCACCACGAATGGTGAGATGTTGTCATCTTCTGGATGTTGAGTCTCCATGTGGAACTTTGGTTGAGAGATGTATTAGCTTGAGTCTATTGTGGTGAGAAGGTTGCAAGGGCAATGCTGATATGCTAGGTAGCCCTCCTATAAGGTTCATACTTACGCGCATGCCATATTCATTCTCGGCTTTATAGCCACATGTAAAAGGACACTCCATCTTTCTAGTATCACCTTCGCATGTCTGCTACAATTCACCTAACTGTAGACAGGGTGAAAGCAGAGATCACGCTTGGCACCACGACAGCAAACAGTCCTATCACGAAATGTGTGTAACAGAGGAGCGTCGCGAAGGAGCTTTCATGCTAATTATAATCCACAAATCTCATAAGTGAAAGGAAAAGGGGCGTTTAAGGAAAGACTGAAGAATTTTGTTGTTTGTCGTTTTGTGATGGGTTGAAGGAGAGACGACGCAAGCACGATGTTGAGGTTACGACGCTTCTTACCGCGATATCAATGCACGGAACAAAAAGTGGCCACTCCACTCGTACCTTCTCTTTCTTCTACATATTGTTATGTTTGTTTTGCATATTTCATTCTTCCGGTATAGTTACACAGCTTTGACACACAGTAATTGAGATGTGCGCGGTGGAATAGCGTAATTTCAACCTGAGTAGGTTCAATGCCACACTTATCAACTATAAGTTCACGAGCTTGTTGGTCATAACATCATGATCCATTGACTTCTATAATGTCTTGATGCATCGAGTTGTTTCTACTAGCTTTTGATCGTGTCATAATATCGTTCCACATCTCAAGCTCTCCAATATACTCCCCAGAACAATAAATATCCCAGCCAACGACTCAATCTATTTTCTAAGCAGAATGAGTTGTATCCTCAATCTTCAAATTCTTAATTTTCTCGGCTCCTTCCGCAGATACTGGGCCAGCTGCTGCAACCTTTGCTTTTGCTTCCTTGGGTGCCTTCTGCTTCACCTTTTGTGAAGTGCTGTCCTTAGGTAGTTCCTTGGAGAATGGAATGAATTCAGGTGCCCCAGGTAGGTACTTTCTCAATGGTTCCGGGACGTTGAAGCCCTGTCATTCTGTCAACACTGTGTTTTCATTACCACATCTTTGTTCTGATCACTCACCTCAGGTGTTTGAAAATTCTCCAACAAACAACATAAAGCTCTTTCGGTAGCACAAAGCGTTGAGTTCAATGCATGGACATACTTCTTTCTGATCTCTGTCTGCAACTTGACGCCAAATCTAATCTCTAGATTTCGAGATTGGTAGTCTGTGCAGTTTGAGCAAGAGACAAGCTCTTTATACTCTCCTTGGAATGGGAACCATGCTTCCAGGTCATATTTCTTCGCAGCGGCGTTGTTGAGGGCACCAGAAACAATAGCAACAACTCTGTATGGAACACCCAGTGACTGGTAAAATTCTTCGGAGTAAGCAATCATCTCGTCAAATGCTTCCCAAGACTTCTCTGGATCAGTGAGGACAAATTGCTCAATCTGTAGTCCTGTTATTTCATCATCTAACTGAGTAAGCCCAGGACTCTTACCTTCTCAAATTGATGTACACGGAAGATCCCCCAAGCATCTCTGCCGTGTGATCCAGCCTCTCGTCTATAGCAGGAAGAAAACCCAGCGTATCTGATTGGCAACTCTTGCTTCTGGAGCCACTCGTCCGCATGGAAAGCAGAGATGGGCTGTTCGCTAGTCGCAATCAAGTATTTGTCATTCTGTGGCTCTCCGTCCTGGACTTTATATAATTCTTCATCAAATTGTTCCAATTGTGCTGTCTTCGCCATATAATCCTTCAACATAAACTGTGGCGTTTGCAACGGTGTGTATCCTTTTGAGTCAAGGAATTCTAGACCGTAATTGATGAGAGCCTGGTTGAGGAACACACCCCATTTCTTAAGGAAATAACCACGGTGACCGACAACCTTGACACCACGTTCTGGGTCGTATCCATCGAGACGAGTAAGGACTTCGTGGTGGGAAAGGACATCGCGTTTTTCGACCGTCACACCTTCTGGTTTCCATTCGCGCTGAAGTGCGTTGAAATCCTATACTATATCAGCACTTCTTCCCACCAAATCTTCAGATGTTGGGCGTGATTCTTACCTCATTCTGTTCAACTGGTACAGACTCGTGCACAAGGTTGCCAATCGTCCCAATTTTAGCCTTCAAAACAGTATCCTTCTCCGCCGCAGCGTCGATGAAAGTTTTTTTCTCCTTCTCTAACTCAATTTTCTGTGCTAGCAAGTCGTCCGCATTCTCTTTTGCTTTCTTCTTCTGACCAATGGCTTTCTGGACTTCATTGATTTTGGTGTTAAGTTGCATAGCATTATAATTGGCTGCATTATTCTCAAATTAGCTTTGGCCCTCAACAATTGACCTGTCGAAGACTTTGGAGTAGAAGTATGTACCCTTTCTGGCATCCTCATACAAAGCAATCACTTCATCAACTGCTTCTTCTGGCGCATATCTCTTCCTCTGGGACTCCTTGATCTTGTTTGGGTCACCACCCTTCTCCGCGATGAAGTCGAGAATGTCGAGCATCGTGTATACTTTTGTTTGGATATGTGAAGCAGAGTTGATAGGGTTGTCTGCGGTTTTATTTTGTTTGTGCTTGACTCACTCGGCGGCATGTTGTGTTCGAAACTTTGATGGAGGGGCAGGGGAGGTCTTGGCACCAACCCCACCATCATGGCCAAAGATTTATGTTTACAGGAAGAAATGGGTATTGAGGTAGAGTTCAGATTCAGGTGCAACGTAATGCTCATTGATCCTATAAAGTATGCTTCCCCTTGTGACAACTCCTATTACGCCATTATCATTAAGCAGTATTTCATGCACAAGCTTAGGAGCATAGAATAGCTGTGTCTACACCATCTCCCCACAATTTACATGACCTCGCACTTGTTGCCACCAGTCGGCTCATTAGGATTCTGTGCCTTCTCAATCTGTCCGATCATGAGCTCAAAGACTTTGCTGACATTCTCATTGAACCGTGCGGAAGTCTCAACGTGAGCACACTTGAATTTCTCTGCTAACTCTTTACCTTGCTCGAGAGTGACTTGTCGTTGATCAGGACGCAAATCGCTCTTGTTACCAACGAGGACAATTGGTACCCATTCGGATCCCTGGCATTGTAAGTGATCATGACATTCAAAATGCGAGTGTCTACCTACAAGATGATTTAAAATCTTGTCTCTGATGACTTGTACCATCTCGAATGATGTGGCTGTTTGAACAGAGTATACCAACACATAGCCATGGATACCAATGAAGTGTTTAGAATTCAAGATACTGTACTCATCCTACAGCTCATCAACAAACACTCTTCTTTCGAAACGTGAGTATGACTTACTTGACCGGCAGTATCGATAATCTCGGTCGCATAATCTTGACCTTTGTACTTGATGACCTTGCTGAAAGTGTTCTCTATGGTAGGATAATAACTTTCGACGAAGTGACCATCCACAAACTGAACCGTCAAAGAAGACTTCCCTAATCATCATGTATCTCGTTAGTAATGAGCAGCGATTGAGCTCTGTGACCATTCTAGTACTTCCAAATAGCGAGTGATGACATTGAAAGACAAATAGTAGAAAAACGCAGATGGAAAGAGCAGAATGATCATACCAACTGATCTGCTACCCACGATCGCAATCTTCCGTTGCTTAGCAGGGGCCGGCATATCGTATATCTACAACTAGTCTTATCTTGATAGGAGATCCAGATGGAGCGTGGAGTTTGCTATTTTTGCGTTTCTTGGTAGTTCCGTGGGGTCTTCAAAAGGTTGGGCAGCAGAGACGTTCGGGACACACTAGTGGGGAGTAGAATCGAGTTCTAAATATCAAACAAAAGGAGAGATAAACAGAGCAGCCTTATATAGAATAATGGAAGTGGTGATCCAGCGACTCGAGCATCAGTGATATAGAAACAGGATACAAGGGTGTGTCAAGGTGTAGTGGATTGGCACGTGAAACGTCACTTCGTGACATAGAAAGGACCCTTGCCAAGGCATGACGCTGGAATTGAGAGTTGCATTCGCATATACTGAAGACTGCTGCACATTGATTTCTGCTGCATCACCAAAATAATGAGCTCAGAGTGCTTAAGATTGCCTTACATGATAGTTGGTTCATCTGAAGATTCAGGCACAGTCGTGGGATGATATCCTTCTTTCCAGACGCTTGCACGCAAAGTGACAATGTAGACGGTTGGGCTATGGAATATCTATGTCTTCAGGTAATGTATCGTGGCCTGCGTTGTCTATCAGAGAATCGTATTGTAAGCTCGTCTGGACGACAACGATTGCTGGAGATTGTGCTGAAGTGACAAGTCTCTGTCTACAGGATGGCTTGTTGCCAAAAGCATGTGAGAAAGTGAAAATCCGCGTTTGAAACACCCACTCATATACTGTCTAGAAGCAAATAGTGTCAGGACAACTCAGCTATAAGTAGAGAATAGCTAAACCATACTTCCAGCATCGGACAAACCAAAAATAGATTGACGACATCCCCAACCGCTTCTTATCAGATATTGGATGTGTATGCTGTGATATTGTAAAGATAAGACATTGGCGCATATATAGAACAACAGACCGTCGAATGACTGTTTCCACTTGTGCTAGGATATTGGCCAGAAAAGATTGGGTTGTTATGCCGTGCACGTGTTGTCGTTCAATGATTAGTTGACAAATGGAATGCGAACATTGTGGTTGAATTTATAGCAAAACTGTGTTATTTCCCACTTCAACTGAAGCTTGTATTTGAGATGGACAGCGTCCACATTTTGGATTTGTCAAATCGATTGGGCTTGTGGTATGAGTAGACCGAAGATGGAGTTGTTTTGGAACTCGTCTAACACAACCAAAAAACCTACCATTGCGGCCTATATTCTAGATTACGACTGAGATTCTGTGTATCGATCGACTAACATATAGCAGTGTACCAATACCGGAAGTTGAAGAAGGATAGACAACACAATAATATCATTTTACCTATCACTAACACGGAATTGAGTAAATCCAAGTCATTTCGAGAGCAATTCATTTCACGCATGAATGAAATTGTGCAAGCTTGCTTGTGATGAATTGTGAAATGCGGTGTGCTTGAGAACAGATTCCATTGCTCCAAATCAATATGTACAACCCTTGAACATTGTGTCTTGTCAATGCTTCCGCCACCACCACTCTGCCGAGCTCGAAGAAATCCGTGCCATGTTTTATATTGTTTTCAAAGTGGTACAATTGATAAAGCGTTCGAATGCGTATTGCTCAATGATCCCAAGGATGCTTCCATCCTAGCAATGCAGGTCCTGGTAACGATTAGTCGCTATGAGACATCAGAGAACTCCATTCTATTTACCGTCCTTCTTCGCGCGGTACATCAACTGCTCACATGTTAGTATAGTCTCAAGACTTGAAGGCCTGGAGCTCTTACAAAGAACCACATGCTTGCACCGAGACCAGTTGCGGTAAGTCTGTAGATGAGAGGCGCCGGGTGGACGTGTATAGGATGCTTTCCTGCCGCCATTTTGCTGGTCTTGGAGTCAGAAATGCCTGTGAACGTCCAATTGATATAATCTTACATGTTCTGTATGGTAAATTCGCTTCACCTGTTGAGCTAACTATTCCACCTACGATCAGGATGTTGAAGTCACAAAATTGCCAAGAGAAACTCGGAACAATAGTTTTTGCGTGATAGTCTATCACCATCACCAGTAACAAGCTGGAACAATAGTAAGAACATCATTTCGATACCGCTAACCTTTTTCTTATTCCAGCAAACATCTCTTTTGACAATACCAAATCAATTTTCTCTCAGACTCTTGTTCTGGAGAATTTTGATCGTGGCCACGACGATATGACGCACCTAACTAACCCCTAAATTCAAAAGCTCTTTCGACGTCTGCTTTTGTTCTAAACATCCTCCTTTCAAGCTCTACCTCGAAACTTCAACACAACGAACCGCTCTGGGAGATTGTCCACCTCCTTGAGGTCGAAAATTTCACCAACAGTCGCAATGTCGACTCCTGTCCATATTCAAAGTCCACCACATGGGGCATCACCAAAAAGCTACGCGCTTCAGCATCAAAGACCACAATCCTCGTTCTCAGGTTCTGCGCGCATTGGCGACTTTGACATTATTGGCAAGCTAGGTGAAGGCACATTCGGTGAGGTTCATCGCGCGACTACCAAGAAAAGGCCTGGGCAGATCTATGCTCTGAAAAAGATTTTGATGCACAATGAGAAAGACGGATTTCCTATTACAGCATTGCGCGAGATCAAGCTTCTCAAGCTACTAAGACATCCCAACATTGTGAGCCTAGACGAAGTAGCTGTAGAGCATGACAAGAAGCAGAAGGATGGCAAGAAGAGGTCGATTATGTATATGGTTATGCCGTACATGGACCATGATCTTTGTGGACTACTTGAGAACCCCTCAGTACACTTGACAGAGTCGAGTATAAAGTGTTATCTACTACAGTTATTGGAAGGAGTACGGTATCTACACGATAAGAAGATTCTGCATCGAGATATGAAGGCTGCAAATCTATTGATCAACAACAAGGGCATCTTACAGATTGCCGATTTTGGTTTAGCAAGACATTATGACGAGCCGGTACCAGTTGCGGGGAAAGGAGGTGGTGAGGCTAGGAGAGAGTATACCACGCTTGTGGTCACTCGATGGTATCGACCACCGGAGTTGTTACTGCAACTGAGGAGGTATACCACTGCTATAGACTTGTGGGGAGTTGGGTAAGTGAGAGGATGTGGCTCTGGATAGTTTTTTGGAGCTTCGGAGTTGAGATGATGCGAAATCCGCAAGCTTTGATATATTGCTCAGTGTCGAAGAGTGGAAGCTGTCTACATTCACAAGAATACTTGATGACTTCAACTCATGCATCATAGTATTATTTAATTGGTTTCATCATAGTTCGAGTTCAAGATGTGCCCAATATCTATTTACGATCAAGCAAATAAACATCAATGTAACGCCTGGTATCACGCTCATTCCACCATTAAACGCCATGCGAAAACAACTTCGGAATGCTGAAAGACCTCAACTATAGGGCAGACAGAATCTACCCCCATGTCTCATTCCAATCATCATCGTCTGTACCCATCCCTACGGTCATCACGATCCCAATCACGACTTCTCTCTCTATGATCTCTTTCTCTAGCTGGGCTTCGACTCCGACTTCTCGTTCGTGTCGCTCTTGGTCGCTCATCATACTCCAACACTCTCTCTCTATCGTCCCGCCGCCTGTACTCATCCCTGTCTCTTTCTCTATCTCGAGGTGGAGGTCTTCCATCTCTGCTACGTGGCGGCCGTTCGCCATGACCGTAACTGGGAATGTAAGTATCTATATTCGTGCCACTACTCCTAGATGGTATTCGTCTCGGATCTCTGTCACGATCTGAGCGCTGCCCGTCATAACCGTACTCTCTATCCACAGCACTCGGAGGTGGGCGTGCCGGTAGTGTGTGTCTTGAGTCCCGAGGATCGTTTGGAGGACGATCATTGTTCTGTGGTCTAGCCCATGCAGGTCTGCGTCGCTCTTCTTCGCGTGTTGGAGGTTGCCCTCCATTCGTGTGATGATGGTGTCGTCGCTCACCACCGTTGTGATGGCTTCGATAGTTGTCACCATTCTGGTATCCCTGACTATTGTTTTGATCGTAACCATTTTCTGGACCCATCCCGACTGTTCCACCTTTTGGTGCTGCAGGAATTACATGTCTCTGATCCCGGAACTTTTTACGATCAAGCTCATGTGATTCTTCAAACTGCGGAATGTCTCCGGGTTTAGCTGGTTTCGGGTCATGCTTGAAATACGGATGATTGAGGGCATCAATTGCGTTGATCCGTTGTTTCCAATCCAGCTTTAGAAATTCTTTTAACAACGAGATAGCACCAGATCCATGTCTGCTTATGTTAGATCGAACTCAGCTCTATTTGTAGATAACGTACTCTCTAAAACGTTGCGTAAGATTGCCTGGTTTGAGCGAGGGTTTCAATCCTTGCGCACCTGGCAAGGAATCCCAACCTGGCATAGTATCATCTGTTGGACTACCACAAAGATCGAATATGATTTTAAGCTGGTGCGGATCACTTTCTCCTGGAAGTATTGGCTTGCCGAGTAGCATCTCTCCAAAAACACAACTAAAACGTATCAGTAAAACTATCCAGAGCCACATCCTCTCACTTACCCAACTCCCCACAAGTCTATAGCAGTGGTAT
>Ga0068621_1000093_pt1 | contig 11027 bp, 5 predicted proteins | sample InSIn5SAF170_FD_77485 | JGI IMG/M metagenome (GOLD analysis project Ga0068621, IMG submission 77485) | Clean room microbial communities from NASA Spacecraft Assembly Facility at Jet Propulsion Laboratory, Pasadena, California, USA -... ... | reverse complement strand
TCTGCAGTAGTGCCACGCTTGAGCCATGAGCAAGTGTATGTGAGTGAGCATGAGCAGATGCAAGTGCAGGAGCAAGAGCTAACGCATGAGCAGATGCCGAAGCATGAGCAGACGCAGGAGCTGAAGCATGTGCAACAGCAAAGCTCGAGCAAGAGCAGAGCCCGAGCAAGAGCAGAGCATGGGCATCAGCATGAGCCAGTGTGTGAGAGCAACATCCCGTCCGCAGCAACAACGCCAGCAAGCAACCGCCGAAGGAAAAGCAAAGCATGCAGTCGTGGATGGAAGAAGAAATCATGTGCAGGGGTAACTATGCCAGGGGATCGGTGAGGTATGCAGCGCAAGAGCAAGAGCAAAAGCAAGCAAGAAACACAAATGCAGAAGGTAAGTGTAAGAGCCCACCCCATGAGGAGCCCGCTCTTTTCTTTTATGCAAAAGCAGTCAACATGTGCAGCAGGAAACCGTCAAGTAAGACAAGAAGCAGAAGGGCAAGGGAAAGTGGCCGAAGCCGCTTGACGAGTCCCTCCCAGAATCCAGAATCCAGATCCAGAGCTGACGTGTCGAGTTTGCAGGAAGCCCCGCCGCTGCCAGAAGGAGATCGAGTAGTCTACCGACATGTTCGTGAACCACGGGCAGTGTTTGCCAAAGCCGATCAACATGCGTCTATGTGTGGGCGATCGTGACTTCATCATGAGCAAGGAGAAGGCGAGATAGGCGGTAAGCAACGTTTTCTTTGCTTTTCGAAGGCGCGCCGTCACTCGAGATGGGAAGAGAAGATGAACTTAACCGACAACCAAAAAACAAGAACCAGGTATTGCGTTCGACGGTCCGAATTTGTTATCCAGAGAGAAAGCGAACGTGGTTACCAGCGATGTTTGTTTTTGGTGTGTGGAGAAGGAATGCGGATGATGCGATGAGCCATGAACTTTTCATTGATCTCATGGCAGTCATTTCTTGTTGTACACTGTGTGTTCAGAAATAATTGATGCCGTTGGCCTGGCCTCCGCGACCGAAGAAAGGCTGTTGTACAGTGTTCTGGAGGTGGTTCGGCAAGGGCGGGTTGCTCAGGCGGTGCGGCTGTGGAGCTGCGATGTTGGCGCCGTAGGGGTTTGCAGAGGTGGCATAGCTGGAGGTTGGGTTCTGGAAGCCGGTGTGGAAGCCAGCGGTGAGCTGCAGCGGTGCTTGGGCTGGAACTGGGTCAAGAGCGGCCATTGAGCCACAGAGTGCGCTCATTGTACCACCGAGCAAGGACGTGCGACGAGTCTCGGCATCCTGGATCTTCTGCTGGATGCGGCGGCCATAGGGTGTCTGGCGGATGCCGGGGAGAATGGGACGGATGGCGTCAATCAGACGAACCTTCATCTCCGGGTCGGCATGATCCATGGCCGTCTGAACGACGTAGTTCGCATAGGGATCGCGAAGGAGCTTCTCGAGCTCCTTGGGGTGCATGAGCTCCTCAATCAGAAGACGCCGATGCTCCTTGTCCGCAACGCGGATGCACTTCTCGACGACGTTCGAGCTGAACTTCTGCTTCGACAAAGCGGGAACATGGCCACGGAACGCGACGCACAGCGGGTGAGTAAACGAGGTCTCGTTGAGATCGAGAATGTACTGGACAACGTAGTTGCCGAACGGATCTTGGACAAGCGCAAAGGCTTCCTTGGTGATTTGACGGACCAGCTGAACCTTCTGCGGACCGGATGCGTGGTCGATGCAGCGCTGGAGGACGCAGCAGCCATGGCGATGAGTACCCACAATGATGCAGTTCTCGCCGACAGCGTCGAAGATGAACTGAGCATCTTGGGCACTGAGGTGGTTGAGGCACTTCTGGATGACGTGGTTGCCGTTGAGATCCTGGATCAAGGTCACGACTTGGTTGCCAAAGGCGTGGATGACGGTTTGGATCTGGAATTGTCAGCGAAATAATTTTGTAGAAGGACAGCGATCATGCAAACCTGCTCGGGAGTGGAGATGAACTCAATCATCTTCTGCAAAGCCCTAGTGCCGTGCTGGTTGAGAGCAATGGTCACCATGTGAGGAGCGGCGTTGTTGATGAGCACGGTGCGCTGCTCATCGTTCGTGTACTCCAACAGCTTCTGGCAGAGATAGTTGCCGAAAGGATCTGTTCGTGTCAGTGAAAAGAATTGCAACTGGTGTCAAGGCCGCGTACCAGTCATCAGCTCAACAACGTAGTCGTTGACCTTCTCGAAGATCAGCTGAACGTGCTCCGGCTTGCGGTCTTCGAGCTTCTTCTGAAGGAAGCGGCAGCCATGCTGATCCTTGCACAGGCCAAGGATTTCGTCCTCCACAGATTCGAGGGCCATGTTGGCGAAGCGTGAGTCTACTAGAATTTTGTCAGTACCAGAGCTACATGAAAGGGAAGAAATCTGACACTCACCATCTCCATGATCAGGTCGACGACGGCGGTCAACCAAGGCGCGGGACTGGTTGTCATGCATGCGGCCTTGCGGGAACTGCTGGTAGCCTTGACCATAAGTACCATAGCCGCCAGAGTACATCGGCATCTGGTTATTCCACTGAGGTTGCTGCATGTTGCCCATGCCCATGCCCATCATCGCCATGCCATAACCGCCATAGTATGCCGGAGCGGCGTACTGGGCCATTGCAGAAGACGTCATTGCCGAGTTGGCTGCCGCGGAAGTCATGGTAGGACCGAAAGGTGCAGCGCCGGCATGCAGAGCTGAGTGGATTTGCTGGTAGGGGCTCTTTTGCTCTTGAGAATCGCCGCCGGACAAGTCCCTGCTCTGGCGATTGCCCACCGCATTCTGCGGGATCCGACCCATGTTCGCGTTGTGGTTGTGGAAATGCTGCTCTGCATGCGTCTTCTGTGGCAGGCCGACCGACGCGTTGACGCCATTGGTGTTCTTCATGGTCGGGATGTCATTGGTAGAGTACGAAGACTGCAGCTTCGGCATGCCGTTTGCCGCCCCATGCGGGGGATTGGCCAGAAGACCAGGACGCTTGTTCTCACCAAAGGGGCTGAACTTCACTTCCAGTGAGTGACGGTTGACGGCCATGTTCTTGGTGGGCGTGACAACGCCATTTCCACCAGCTTCTTCCGGCTCGTAGGCGTCAGCAGCCGAGTCGTGGAGTTGATTCATGGGCATGCTGTGTTGGCCAGCCCGGTGGCGAACAAACGACGGCCATCCATTTGGCAAAGCGTCAGATCCGGGTGACTGCGAGAGTGCAAGATCTAACGCAGCGGAGGACGCGGAGAGACGCATGTCACTGCCATCACGACGGACCAAGATCGGAAACTTGTCGTCAGTCGTGTTCATCTGCAGATAGCTCTTGATGTTCGGCGACGGCTGGTTCTTCTTGACTGAATGATCTTCGTCGCCGAAGAGAAAGCCCGCGGTGTTGATGTGACCAAGTACAGAGGAAAGGTCAGGCATCTCGTTGGTGAAGCGGTTCTGAAGGTCGTAGCCCGTGACGGGCATGGAGTTTCTATTGAGGCTGAATTGATGTCAGCTTCTGTAAGTGATGATTGAAGTGTGAAGCGCGGTGGAATGTTGTTAAACGCAAATAGGCGATAGACGCGATGGAAGGTGGTGAGGAATGTGGAAGGGTAGATCTTGAAGCACGTAGGACAGAACTGCGAAGCGAAGCAGAAACGACCACCAAAGCTTGAATCGAATGGGCGAAAGACTTACGCAACACCCGAGCGAGGGTTCATAGTAGAGACAGCGTAGTCAAAGAGATCTTCGTCGTCTTCTTCGTCAGAGTTGCGGCGAGAGCCCGGCATGGACTTTGAGGAGATGTGAGAGATCGGTTGCGTCTTGTACGCCTGTGGAGGTGAGGTGACTTGAGAACCAGCGCGGCTTGGGCGGTTTGAGAGGAAGCTACTGCCTGGAGGTGATGTCATGCTCGCAGATGAGAAACGGCTTGGACGAGAGAAGGCGGACGGGAAGCCGTTGTCACGGTACTCCGGCGGCGTCGTTGGCTCGCTCTGGTGACCAGAAGTGCGGATATGAGAGAGGTCTTGAGCCAGGCGGTGCATTTCGTCTTCTTCACGTTTGGATTGAAGATCGATCAACTGCATCTCAGCAGCGAAACGGCGACGCTGCTCGCGGAGGAACTCAAACTCAAGCTTCTTCTTCTCAAGCTGTTCTTCCTCGTTAGCGGTTGCCAAATGAGAAAGATCTGGCGCCGTGGGTGTTGCCAAAAGCAAGAGAGCTGGAAGATCTAGGCGAAGTGGTGTGACGGCAAACCGTACAATCGATGGAAGATCTTCTTGCACAAGGCGGCAAGTAAGATCTACCACTTGACTGAAGTGAGGATCAACGATGCAAAGGTAGGAAAGGTTGTTGAAGTGTGGGAGGCAGAATGTCTTGTGAGGTTGAAAGTACAGTGACGGAGGAAGCGTGTGTCCACGACGACGGAGTGAAACTTGGCAACCAAGCTAAGGGAGGGGACGCAGCGCCGAAGAGGGGTCTAGAAGATAAGGAGATCCTTACCAATTGAACTTTGTGGAACGTCTGGAATATTTCCTATTAGTGATATGTTTTATGGATGCGCAAACGAGCAAAGGTTCGAACGAAAGCAAGGGGTTTATATGTGAGGGAAACTAGGTAGGACGCTGGATCGCGCAACTGTGCCACCACAATAGCCTGCCCAGAACCATTGAAAAATTTGAGGGGTACCAGCTGTGAAGCTATTGTGGTGTATTGGGGGTATTGTCGCAACAATAGCCCACGTACCGCAGACGAAAGATCCGAAACAGGCTCGGCGGCCGCCCTCCGCTGTTGAGCAATCGGTGAAAGCGGTGATAGGGAAGACAATTGAGGTACGGTGTTGGTCGTAAAGCGCCTGTGGAGGCTCGCTCGTGCGTCGCTCGCTGAGGGGGTTTGCGCTTGCATCTGGCTGCCGATGCCTCGAAGGAAGGACGTATCTTCTCGAGAAGATTGCGGGTTGCGGAAGCGTGTGTCGTCGGTGCGGTCGCCGAGGCCTTGGAAGCCCATACTGTGTCTCTGTAGGTTTTCCTGGCGCATCAGCACGCTGTCTCCTCCTTGTCCTCGAGCAACACGTGGGGTTCACGATTCGGCGGTGAGGAGGTTCCCCAGCCCAACGACAAGCAGTCCTCGAGAACGGAGCGGTTATTCGGGACGCGGGCTCTCTTACATTCGAAGCCATATTGTACAGTGGGGCAGCAGCCCTCGAAATCTTACAGTCGCAGAGCAGGTGAGGAGGGTTGAGACACCTCGTCCTGGAGAACCCCCAGACCACTAACGTTGTACACAGAACCCAGCCAGCCCACAGACGCACGGCCCGGTGATGAAAGCTTGGTGAAGCTAGTCTAGCGGCCCACCAAGCGACCAATACATGCAAATCGAGAGGGGGATTACAGCTGCCAGAAGCGCGAGTTCCGGCACAATTACAGGGCGAGAGTGATGAGGATGTGCTTGTGGGAAGTACCCAGCGGTACCCAGCAGCCGCCAGGGATAGCCTCCTTGGACCCTGACGCTGGCCCGTCAGGGACCAAGGACCTCGGGTGCCTTGCCGGGCTAAGGTTACAAGTGACAATTCGATTCGCCCTGGATCAACCGGGTTTGTTACAATACACCGTACCTACGAGCGAAAAGGGCAGGTCAATGTGCTCGTCTAGGAGCGCTGGATAGAGAGAGCTGAGACGCTTTTCTCCACATAGCTGATATCGAAAGAGCGCCTAGATCTCGGGGTAGAGTGTGCGAGGCCTAGCAATGCGCATCGGCCCAACGTTCAGTAGTGGAGCAGGCTGGCACGCCATACTGTAAGGAAGTGTCGCCCGCGCCCTCTCCCGTTATTCGGTGCCAGGCTAGCGGAGGCACAACGGGGCAGAACATGTGCAGTTCCAACGAGCAGCCATTGCTCGTGAGCCTGGCCAGCTACTCCTTGCTATGCCTCTCGGCAGTCGAGCGTCTCTCAAGCTTTCAGTACAAGGAAACCTCCGCGATAAGCATGTTGAGGGCGGGGACAAGACGTTCCAGATGCAGCAACCCAGCGGGCCCGAAACGGTCTCTGCTCGGGACCATCAACCCCGAAAGTGGAATACTGCGCAGCCACCGCTGGAGATTTGGTCAGAGTGGGCGTGGTGGGATGCATGATATCCTTGGTCCTTTCCGATGTTGCAACCAGATAGTGTAGTCTCCAAGGTCAGGACCAGAAGCGCAATGCTACCTGCTTGACTCCGCCGTCGCTTCCATGACACTTTCCAGAATTTAGAAGCGCATCAGATGGACAAGTTACTTACCACGGGCCTCCCTCCCAACGGGTCGGTTCCTCACCGCTCCTTGTGAGAGCTCCGTCATGCAGCATTCCCGTCGGCTCAAGGCGGCATTAGCGGCTTCACGGGGGTGAGTTATCGATAGAGGCTGAAGCCGAGGCCAAGCCGCCAGAGTCGATGTCGAACCTAGAATTCTCGAGTGCCTCGTAGGGCTGAGCAGGAAAGTCGATCACACAGCAAGCCATGCCACCAAAGGCCAGAAAGACCGGCCCTGCTGAGGCCTCTGGCGCTGCTGAGACTGCTGCGAAGGTGAGTAGGTTAGCCTCTTCACTGTGAGAGGTCGGTGTTAACAGCCCGCCTCAGGCGAAGGTGCCCGCGAAGAAGAAACCCACTACGAAAACCGCCCCAAACAGTCAGAGCACTACTCATGTCGAGCCTACGACCACGCAGCGTGATCCCCAAGCTCCCCTACAGCCAGCCGAAGCTTCTCTCCCGCCAGAAGACACAACGCGAACAAATGCGCGGCAAAAGAAGCCGCACGGCGGACGAAATGAGGACTTTGAGGCGCTCCTCGAGCCCTTCTACTATGGCAAATCCTTGACCGACCCGATCAACACGGCAAAGGACAAGTGGAACCTCCTTCCAGCATTCCTCAAAGTCAAAGGCCTTGTCAAGCAGCATATTGACTCGTTCAACTTCTTCGTCGAGACCGAGCTTAAGAACATCGTGAAGGCGAACCAGACGGTGTACAGCGATGTCGACGACAAGTTCTTCCTTAAATATCTTGATATCCGTGTCCTCGCACCGAACCGTCTGGACGAAGATGACTTGTCCTACAACAAGTCCGCCATTACACCGAACGAATGCCGCCTACGCGATATGACCTACGCCGCCCCGATTGTAGTCGACGTCGAATACAGGCGTGGAATGACCAAGATAAGAAGACGTAACATCCGGATCGGTCGCATGCCAATCATGCTACGGAGTTCAAAATGTGTGTTAAGCGGGGTTTCCCCGGCAAACATGAACACATTGGGCGAATGCATGATCGACCCAGGAGGCTACTTCATTGTCAGGGGTCAAGAGAAGGTCATTCTGGTTCAAGAACAACTGAGCAAGAACCGTGTCATTGTGGAGTCAATGAAAGGCATCGTACAGGCATCGGTCACGAGCTCAACCCACGAGCGGAAATCGAAGACCTATGTGCTGCTGAAGAAGGGCCGCCTGTACCTCAAACATAATATCCTACAGGAAGACATTCCAGTTGCTTTCATCCTGAAGGCGATGGGAGTCCAGTCGGACCATGAGATTCTCCTGCTCGTGGCCGGCGACGACAGTGTCTACCAGGATGAGTTCGCCCTCAACTTCGAAGCCTGCGCTACGGAAGGCGTGCACACCCAGCAACAAGCACTGGATTATATCGGCGCTCGAGTAAAGTTCATGAAGAAGCCTGTTGGAGGCCCTATGCGGCGTGATAACCGCGCAGATGCTATCGAGGCACTCTCCACGCTCATCATCACTCACGTTCCGGTCCACGGTCTAAACTTCAGGCCCAAAGCCTTGTATATCGCTTTCATGGTTCGCAGGGTACTAATGGCCATGCACGATCCGAGCTTAGTCGACGACAGGGACTACGTGGGAAACAAACGGTTAGAGCTGGCTGGTCAGATGTTGTCGCTACTCTTTGAGGATCATTTCAAGCGCTTCAACCATGACTTCAAACTGAACATTGACAAAGTGCTCAAGAAACAGAACCGGACGCAAGAGTTCGACGCGTACTTCCACCTCCAAAGCCACGGCAATCACATTACTGCCGGCATGGAGCGAGCAATCGCCACAGGAAACTGGAGCTTGAAGCGCTTCAAGATGGAACGTGCGGGCGTTACTCACGTACTCAGCCGGCTCAGCTACATCAGCGCTCTTGGCATGATGACCCGTATCAGCAGCCAGTTCGAGAAAACGCGCAAGGTATCCGGTCCAAGAGCGTTGCAGCCATCTCAATTCGGAATGCTCTGTCCGGCTGATACACCAGAAGGCGAGGCTTGCGGTCTAGTCAAGAACTTGGCGCTCATGACGCACATCACCACCGACGACGACGAGGACCCCGTGAGAAAGATGGTCTTCGTGCTTGGCGCTGAAGATGTCACGACCGCTAGCGGAATGGAGGTGTACGGTGACGGGGCTTACATTATCTTCATCAACGGCACGCCTGTCGGTATTACTCGCCAACCTAAGCAGTTCCTCAACGGCTTCCGCAAGTTTCGCCGGATGGGAAGGGTCTCGGAGTTTGTCAGCATCTACATCAATCACCATCACAACGCTGTCCACATCGCAACGGACGAAGGTCGCATCTGCCGCCCGCTGATTGTTGTGGAGCGTGGCAGGTCGAAGGTCACAGGCCGCTACCTCCAGTCGCTACGAAAGGGCACTATGGACTTCGACGACTTCCTTTCGCGCGGCCTTGTCGAGTACCTTGATGTGAACGAGGAGAACGATTCCAACATTGCTATTTACGAGCCCGACATCAATGCATCAACCACCCATCTCGAAATCGAACCCTTCACTATCCTCGGTGCCGTTGCAGGTCTCATTCCTTACCCTCATCACAACCAGTCACCCCGAAACACATATCAATGCGCTATGGGTAAGCAAGCCATCGGGGCCATTGCATATAACCAGTTCACCCGCATCGACACCCTCCTCTACCTAATGGTCTACCCACAAAAGCCAATGGTCAAGACGCGCACAATCGAGCTCATCAAATACGACAAGCTGCCCGCAGGCCAAAACGCCACCGTGGCCGTGATGTCCTACAGCGGGTACGACATCGAAGACGCGCTCGTCCTCAACAAAGCCTCCTGCGACCGCGGCTTCGGACGATGCCAGGTCTTCAAGAAAGCCACCACAGCGCTCAAGAAGTACGCCAACGGCACGCAAGACAGCATCGGGCTCAAAGACTACGACCCCAAGAACTCGCGGCACAAGAAGCTCGGCCGCGACGGCCTGGTCGAAGTTGGCTCCAAGCTCGAACAAGGCGACATCTACATCATGAAGCAGTCCCCCATGAACACCTCCGCCACGGGCGTGGGCGGCAGCACAGCCACCAACCCCAACGACCGCCGCGACGTCAACATGAGCTACAAGCTCCCCGACCCCTCCTACGTCGACAAGATCCTGATCACAGGCAACGAAGCCGACACGACCATGATAAAAGTCCAACTGCGCCAAACGCGCCGACCCGAGCTCGGCGACAAGTTCAGCTCGCGCCACGGCCAAAAGGGCGTCGTGGGCATCATTGCCGAGCAAGCAGACATGCCCTTCAACGACCAAGGCATCTGCCCGGACGTCATCATGAACCCGCACGGCTTCCCCTCGCGCATGACGGTCGGCAAGATGCTCGAGCTCGTGTCTGGAAAAGCGGGCGTGTTGGCTGGCGAACTGCAGTATGGCACCGCGTTTGGCGGGTCCAGGGTTGAGGATATGAGCGACATTCTCCTGCGCCACGGGTTTAGCTACGCGGGGAAGGACTACCTCACGAGTGGCATCACGGGGGAGCCACTCCCGGCTTATGTCTTCTTCGGCCCGATATACTACCAGAAGCTCAAGCATATGGTCCAGGATAAGATGCACTCGCGCGCCCGCGGGCCCCGCGCGATTCTTACGCGCCAACCCACGGAGGGCAGGAGTCGCGAGGGCGGCCTCAGGCTGGGGGAGATGGAGCGGGATTGCCTCATCGCGTACGGGGCGAGCCAGCTGTTGCTGGAGCGGCTGATGATCAGCAGCGATGCGCATGAGGTCGATATCTGTGAGCGCTGCGGCATGATGGGGTATCAGGGCTGGTGTCAGACGTGTAAGACGAGTCGCGGAGTCGTCAAGATGACGATCCCGTATGCGGCCAAGTTGCTCGTGCAGGAGATGATGAGTATGAATATTAAGACGACGTTTAGGCTGGAGGATGAGTTCCCGGCGTAGGCGGAGCGGGTGGAGCTGATTGTTGTATAGCATCAGCGGTACGGGGTTAGAATTCGAGGTGAGAGAATTGCATTGTCTGATATAGGACCGAGGTGTGGATGGGTCACGACGATTAGGTCTAATAGCATAGCGAAGGGGCCGTCATGACGGACTGGAGTTTCTTGCTGGCTGCATTTGATAGGCGTAGAAAAGAATGGCTTCACTTATATGTGCTCCGCATCGAAGGGGTCAAAACGTTGTAACCAGCTGCATCTATCGGTCCTCATCGCTACTCTTCACCACCTAGGCCAACCAGGGAAAGTGGCTGCGTTCTGCCAATTACCGTGGTGGCTCAGGGAGATGGACAACAGAAGTTGGAGTTCACGCAGGAAGGAAGCCCAGTGGAATGCTCACTCTCAAGGCAAGCATGTCAACATGCAATTCAAGTCATACCCAGCATCAAAAATTACATGCACCATCCGACCGACCCCCCAGAGTACAACCCGAGCTGGAGAAACAGAAGGACCAGATATCTCAGACGCCGGTAATAGATCTCTGCTGTGAGAAAGAATCTAAGCAACCACTGCCCCTTTACCCACTGCCGCCGAAGCAGAACTGCGCAGACACCGTACGGGACGACTTTGACAGGACTGTAGGAAACGTCTAACAGCACCCGCTCTTCTTCGCCTCGGTGTCGCTCGATTGGCTGATCTGGAGCGTTTGGCGTGTGCCGATCGGTGCTTGGGAGGCTTCGCCTTGGTCGAGGGCTTTGCTCGAGACGATCCGGTAGATTTCTGTAGCCAGATCAGCCATCATCCTCTTATAAAGCAGTCAAGGGCGACTGAGTTAGGTGCGG
>Ga0068621_1000092_pt1 | contig 11143 bp, 9 predicted proteins | sample InSIn5SAF170_FD_77485 | JGI IMG/M metagenome (GOLD analysis project Ga0068621, IMG submission 77485) | Clean room microbial communities from NASA Spacecraft Assembly Facility at Jet Propulsion Laboratory, Pasadena, California, USA -... ... | reverse complement strand
CTGATACGCCAGCTTGGAATCAAGAGTCTTGGATACTGCCTCGAGGAGGTCTGTCGCAAACTCTTGACCAGGCATGATGGAAGTCAAAGGGGTGTTTTCCGGAAAGATAGGTAGTACGAAACTTGACGATGAACGAATGAGAGCAAGGGAGAGTGTTTGAATATTGATAACAGTCTAAGACACTGTGCGTGCTATAGAAGGCTATCACATGAAGAAACAGATGGAATCTTGTTGTTGAGCGAATCTTCTTATACAAGTCCAGACATGTGTAGTTGACAGTCGCGCATCAGCAGTGACATAACTCAATTCTGCTTGGCTGAATCCCTCTCCATCATAACCGCATCACACACCATGCTCGTCAAAAAAGATGCTGTTCCTTCGTTTGCATTACGTACATCACACCTATAGGTACTAGTAGCTGATTACCATTCTGATAAGCCTGAAAGTACCCTCACAGGAGTGTATGCACGATGACGCAGGAAAAAGACCTCGCGAGTTCCTTTTGCATGGTGACAAGAGAGCCAGTTTGGTTCAGCATGCTTACATCTAGCAGCCATCATGTAGGTTGCGTGGGAGTAACGTGTTGGTTATCAGAGTACATGGCTGACAAACGTTGACCGTAAGCAGCTTACGCGTGGAATACCGGGTGTGTGGCATTCCGCCGGCCTGGGATTCCACGAACATGGAATTCCAGAAAACTTACCCCACGGAATACCACAGCGCTGGAATACCACGCGAGGATTACTGCTGACGGTGGCGCTCAAGTGTGCTCACCGTCATCGCTATATTCACGTTGCGAGTGTCAAGAGACGACGGCCGCAGATGCAAGACGGCTCCCTACGCTTTGCCCTCGCCCCTGCATCGCCATGCCTCGCCCTGAGTTTGACGAAGCGAGACCTCACGACGAACAGCCTGTCGAGAACGCAGCTAGACTCGAAGCCTTATTGGACGCAACCGACGATTTGTTCGCAAAGGCGCTGATGAAGCTTGCGCTCTGCATTCTCGTCTCCTTCGTCCTACGCCTCTGGTTCCTGAACTGGAGGTGATCCCTCGCCTTGCTCACCGATTTTCCTGAGAAGATGGCAGCCGACCCTAACGAAGCTCTACCTCCTCCGTCCCAGGCCTCTGACTGCGCATCGCCTCGCCAACAGACGTGGCGCACAGCCCAGTCGATCAGTCCGGGAGATAAGTGATGGAGCAGGGTCAGACGAAGCATCGGACGTGTTGCCGGATATCTCTGCAGACCCAGCCTGTGTCGGACCGTACCGCGAGCTAGATGGACAAGACTTGGCGCTAAAGGCAGGCCACCAGGAGACAGTTTCCGACAAGCGATACGCGGTCACATAGCCTAGAGACTACCCCGACCGACAATGCCGCAACCGCGTCCCATCGCACCTCTGGAAAGCAGGCAAATCCCGGGGGTTCTGCGCAGACGTTGGGTTGCCACAACGCAGTAAGTGGCAGGGAAGGTCGCGTGCTGTGCTCTGGACGGCATGCCATCACAACTCAGGACGGGATTTTCGTCGCACGATAGCGCCACCCGCAGGATGAATTCTAAGACGTTGCAAGCCAGCTGCGCGTCTCTTTATCTTACACATGTTTCACTGCGATTATACCTGTTGGGAAAGCGTCTACCAGCGAGTCGTCCTAAAGACTGGCTCTCGTGCTATTTGTACCTCCGCTGCCCTCCTGTCTCGAGGGTAAAGCGAATATATTCGTAGGCCATATGGGCTGCTCTGAAGTTTTCCACGATCTGAAAATGAAACTGTGACCCTGATCCACTATGACTGTCTGCCGTGTGGCAATCCATGTCAATCGATTCCACTGTGCCCATCTCTGTTACATACACACACCAGGCCAAGTTTGACCAAACACAGAGAATCGCGTGGATGAGACCGAAGCTCCAAGGCAGTCGAATGAGACATCTTGAGGCCTCTAGCGTCGCCATACTGCAAGGACCACTCTGCCCGGCTTGTTTCGCTACGACCGGTGAGAACTAGGTACGCATCACCTGGTTGCTATCAGCGCCAAAACAGATGTGGGATAACACATTCAAGTAGCGGGCAACACAGCGATATCCCACACTCACATCATTGCACTGGACGCATGGTCTCATTTGGAGGCTGCGACAGAGCCGCACGTTGCCTAGTTGGTGTACGGCTGCGAAGTCTTCACCAAGGCGACGGAGAGACCTGGGTTCGCCGCTCACACATCCCCCACGCTACCAAGACGACCAGACACAGTTCCCCGAACATGCCGGGTGCAGTCCGCCTTTCTGGTGTCAGCATGTTGGACTGGACGATAGAAAGCATAACTCCAGGCGCGAAGCCATCTCCGTCAGCAGCGCGTAGGAGGATCAATATCACTGGCGCTACTTTGGGCGCTCTTGCGAACTGTGTAGTGTTCCTGGACTTCACGAAGCCCGTTCAAGGGTGCGTGGAAGGATCGATACCCCAGTGGACTGGCGATGCCGCTATGGCGTTCTACAATCGGAAGCGTCTTACATCGACACGGATAACAACAGGTAATCTTCTTCTGGACAACCTGAGCCAGTAGTTTGACGAGAGGCATTTCCCAACCCACACACGGCATCTGCTCGAGACTCACAAAACATCAGTGAGATGATCTGCTTGCTTGGGGTGTTGTGTCGGACCAACCTGGCTCGGTTACGATGGTGCTGACCCCAGTCTTACATATCTCGAGCGCGCTGTGTATGTGGAGGAAGCACTACTCCGCAAGCCCAGCTGCTAGACGATAAGCACATTCAACGCCAGAAGCTACAGCAATTCATCACTGCCTACCCGGACAAGAAGACATGCAGCACCGCCGCATGAAGTTTTACCACGGTCGTCTTTGTTCTCTCTCTTCTTTGACTACATAGAACGACCACCTTCCTGCGGAATATCTACAGACATCTGGCGCAACGCATCCGCGCAACATGTTACACCACAACGTGCAGTGGAAGCTGCGTGGCTGCTCGAAACTGTCCCCAGCAGCCATTCTTCTCGGGACTTCCCTCAACATACTCGAGGCAGGCAAGTGCACCTACTATACCGTCAAGAAGGTACCACGACTCTGACTTGCTGCAGTGTCAATTGGCCTGCTCATCTTTCCTCGGGCAGCGCAGGAAACCGACTTTGCCGGTCTACAGAACCAGGCAATGTCTTTGTACATCATGAGGTATTCGAGGCGCCCTACCACGCTTGGCTGCGCTCACGCTGTACAGTACTGTCGTCTCGCAGGTCACGCTGACCTGCGGTGGATCGCGTATAGAGGGTGCTTTGGGTTCCATGTTGGCTGAGACACTACCGTTCCTGAGAAGTATCGCCACTGCCATTCAGAAAGAGCTGGGGCCGGGGCATCCTGGTGTGCTCCCGACGACAATGGTCGCCTATGCGTCAACAAGCGTGCTGCTGGGAGCTGTGTTCTTTGCGCTTGCGGCGCTGCGCTGTGGCAGACTGACAGGCTATTTCCCCCGGACTGTGATGACGGGTGTGGTCGGTAAGAGCGCTCCCTCGGGCTGCTGTAAACAAACTGACCGCGACAGGTGGCGTAGGTGTTTCACTCTTTCTCCTAGGGCTCGAGATCACCCTCCCTTCCTCGACGCCCCATCTGAGCATCAGTACGCTCTTTGAGAACGATCACTTGCCTCTGCTGGCTGCTTCCCTAGGGCCAGCTGTCCTGTTGTCCTTGTCCACTCACCTGACCTGCCTTGAACGACTAGCAACGAAGCCGACGAAGCATCCGCTGTACATACCACTTTTCTGCTGTGCTGTGGCTGGGATATTCTGGCTCGTCGTAGCGGCATGCGAAGACACTTCAATACAAGGGCTTGCGTCCGCAGGCTGGCTGTTCACGTCCGAGCAAGGCCCTATACAGGCTACCGCTGCGGCCGACTGGGATTACTGGGCACTTTTCAACTTCCACATGGTCGAATGGCGTGCTTTATCGGCTGGCATCGGTGACGTGCTCATGCTCGTCCTGATCGGCGCCCTCAGTCTGCCAATCTTCGCCTCAGAAGCGGCGCTAGACTGGGGTAAGGGCGACCATAGCATGAACCACGAGTTTGTCGGCCATGGCATCTCGAACACGGTAGCCGGAGCCGTGGGCGCGCTGCCTAATCTTTTCGTAGGCGTACCAGCTCCCGTCACAAAAGGCCATCACTCATGCGATCCAGGTATACTCGAACTCCAAATTTTTCCACAATGCTGACGGCGGACGCCCTGAAGCACTCCTCGTTGCGCTATTCACGCTTGTCTTCTTCTTCATCTCCTCTCGCGTCCTGCCCTATGTGCCGACCATCCAGGCGTCGGCCCTTGTGCTGTTCATCGGCACTGAACTGACGTTGCAAGCGCTGTGGGAGTCGACTGCATCGCTGACTTGTTGCGAGTGGATCGACGTCGCGGGGACAACGATTGCCTGCGCTTCGCTTGGATTTGCACCGGGGGTGGGTATAGGACTCGCGATAGTGGTCGTTCGGCAATTCTGCCACCATGTCCTGGTTACGGTAGAATGCATTGGTCCTCCAGAAAAGCAACCACTAATATGACGCGCAGCGACTCAAAGCCACAAAACCATGTCACCACATATTGCTGAGGAAAGTGTCTTACATCCCGCCTTTGTTTTCGCAGACATACGTCGCTGACAGTTTGTCGAAGGAGATGGACTGCCCCGCCGAGGAGGAGCTGCGGTCGTCAACTTCTCCGGCACGTCAAGATCCACCATTGCTACCGCCCGTCGTACAGTTCAAGGGGGATATCGATTCTTTTGTTGCGCCACCATTAGAACAAAGTTTCGCACGATGTGGTCAACCGTCGTGTATCATTCTCGACTTGCAAGAGGTCTGCTCTGTTGGGACTGATCTCGCGCAATGTATACAGCGCGAAGCCGAGAGAATTGCTGCACGCATCAAAATTGTGCTCCCTCGCAGTAGACTCGCAGTGATGGATCTCGATCGGGGTGGAGTGAACTACAGCTGGGATGTAGCTACATCGCCGGTCGGGGGCACTCTTGATCCTGTCGACGGGGCTCCTGGTACTGGTGACAAGGACCCTGAATCCGTCGAAAAGAAGCAACTCCAAGCATACGGGGGACTGGAAGATGCAATTAGTGATGCACGATACGGAGATGGGTCACGCTCCTCCCACTCTGCTTCTAAACCGGATGCTGATTCTGGTGTCTCCTTGCAGCAAACTGCCGGCGAGCTGCAGTTCATTCTTCGCAAGCTGCCATCGCCAGGGCTGGTGGTAAGAAAATTCAAATACGGTGATATAATTGCCTGCTCGAATTACCCCTTTCAGCCGTCTTTCGTCATACTCGAGGGCCTCGTAGACGTCCGGCAGCTCTGCGACGATCCAGTTGATGGCGCAGGCAGGATGTGTGTTCGGAAGGCTATCCTCTTAGCAGTGAAGGCCATCTTCCGGCGCAAAACCAAGACAGCAGGGGACTCCGAAAAGATCGTGTCGGAATCTCCGTGCGAAGGCAGACATAAGGTTGTTGCCCCGCAATATCCGTTTTGCGCGCGTGTGCAGAGTGAGTCTTGTTTGATTCTGGACATCGATCCTGCCCTCATTCCGCGCTGGAATGAGATCGTCGAACAAGCGAGCCAAAGCAGCGCCTTGAAAGAGACGGAGTAGCGCGACGGGACAATTCTTCAGTCCATGCAGATCACTGGAGTATCCTTTGCAGCTGACGACCCTGTCGCTTTCACTGACAACAATGGAATCAGTTACTCTTACATGTAGTTTCCTTGGGTCAACGAAGAGACCAGGCTCAATGCCGTCATGGTCAAAGGCTCGTCAAGTTTGTCAGGGGTACGACCACGTAGCAGCGTCTCGCACATGAACATACATGTTTTAGAGGTTAGAAACCAGGACGGATTCGCACATGAGGAGGCCGCCAACCAAAGAAGGTCTTGTTATTGTGAATACTGTAAATACTGTAACTCTCCGCGAATGTCCCCTCTGAACACTTGAGCTGGACTGGAATACTGCCTTGGCATCCTCCAGTTCGAAGGAATCCAAGCTCACGAGTGTTGCGAGCTGGAGAGATAGTTGGCGTGCAACCTGTCCCAAACTCCCCGCGTTTGCATACTCACAAGGTAGATGATTTGCTCTGCTTCTCCAAGCATATCGACTTTCGATCGAGGTAATTCCGCTGTGCAGATTTCCTCATATTCTAGCTTAGTACCTCTGCGGGGGAAGCGTCTTGTTCGATCAATAAGAATAGAGTAGGACTTGGTCAATATTGGCAACACCTGTTGTTTTCTCAATTCCACAAGCATTGTTCATCACGTGGGTGTGTTCATGTGAACGTTGAGATGATCTTGGACGGATGGATTGCTAAGCAGGTTCTCCTCTCCAACGCCAACAGTTTGTCTCTATGGCACAACTCGGTCGGGTAGACAGCATAATTCTCACATCGGATTTTACAGCCCTGTTTATCATCTTAAATCCAGTTGCGAGAACACTATCATCATAACAACTTCTTAACACCCCATTGTCATACTAGGATTCTTCGTCATCCTCTCTACCCTCAAGACCGTATGCGTCTTGGAAATCGGCTAGCTGCTTGATCTCGATATTGAAGCCTGCGTCTTCAAAGTCTTTCTTAAGACCCTATGTGGAAAAGTAAGCAGCGTTTCAGAGCAAGAACTAGAGGTAGATAACGAGGAACTTGCTTCACTCATGATACCACCGCATGTTACGATTAGATCCGTCTTTTCTGGCACGAACACACCAGCTACAACCTCGTTCAAGATGTTTTTGACGTCTTCTTCAGTCACCTTGCGCACCTCGCGAAGCGCCCAATCCTGCCAATCCTTTCCAATACCACGCGTAACATGATCAATGAAGGAATTCCTAGCAGCGTGGACAATAGTAGCGCGCTCATCTACAAAGTCGCGCACGATACTAGAGATGGCACCTTCGAGAGCCAGCTTCTCAAACTTCTGTGTACCGTCGCCGTATTCCTTAATGACTATCTTCGCTTTGTTGTACGCGGCAAATACATTGGGGGATTTGGAAATGCTGAACTTGAGTAGGCCTGTCTCGAGGTCGCGGAAAAAGTTGCTGCCGTATGCAAGACCTGTGCCACGGATTGATTGCCACATGGGACCTTCGACAGCATCGAGATAGGCCAGTGCGACCATGAGTGGCGGAAGTTGGGCGTTTGTATACCCCTTTGGTCCTTTGGATGTGAGTACTGCGATGGAAGAGTCGATGGGCATGGGGATTATGTAGTGTGTGCCACCTGGGTTGCGGCTGATACCTGATAGGAGTGCACTGCGATCATCGATTGGGTTCACAGTCGGCTCCGGGCCGGGCCGGGCTTGAAAGCGTCGGTGAGATGTTTGAAGGTGGATACTGGGTTTGACAAAGTCTCGAGATTGGCGATCACGAGAATGCGCATGTTGGCAAAGGTCAGTAGGTGCTTTCGCAAGGCTTCGAGCTTGTCGAGAACCTGATGAGGTTCCGTCTTGAGCAATTTCAGGATACGCTTTAGGTAGAGACCTTTGACTAATGTTCCAGTAGCGCGAACAGCAGAAGCAGCATCGTAGTGTATCGTACGATCAACTGCAAAGCTCATCGAGCTACCGTCACGCTTCTCTCCGGGCACATCCGCAAGCATCTTCTTGACTGCAGAGATGATGCGCTCAGTGTCGAACACTGAGTCAACAAGCATTGATCTGAGCCATAAGACGACCGTCTCAAACTTGTCAGCCTCAGCAATGAAGGGAACGTAAATAATTTCCGAGCTTCCGATATCAGTACCACGGTCCATGGAGTATTCAATCGTATCCTGATCAAGCCTGGTGATGACCTCTTCAAACTCGATGCGCTTTCCATCCTTCATGATAGGGGTAGCGAAGAAGTTGGTGAGATATACGCCGAGCAGAGGCTTGAGTTCCGTTGGTAGCGATGCGGTTCCGAGCGCTAGGCCGAGGTGCACGAAAGAAGTTGGAATGTGTTCGAAGTGGATGAATAATGGGAGACCATTCTCATCCTTGTCCACAATCTGCTGGATATTGTTCTTTGATGTACCTAGCTTCTTTGCTAGTCCAGAGCGTGCTGTTGTAGTCTCATAGAAGTGGATAGACTCGGTGCTCGGAACCTGAACACCGGCAATGATCTCTTCTGGAATGGGCTTGTCGTTCTCCTCTTGGGCTTCCTTGAGTTTCTGTGCCATCTTCTCCAGTCCCTCTTCACCTAGCTTTTCTTGCTGTGCCTTGACTCGTGCAATCTCGTCTGCTTCGATCTTATCTGACAGAGCCTTTGAGGGCTTACCGAGAATGGAAACGTGATGAGCATCTACCATCCACTTGTTCAGATACGCTCGCCATTCCTCTTCGGTCCATTTGCCCAAAGTATCGAATACGTCGAGGGTGGCCATGGTGTGTTCGAGATGTTTTCCATTTCGGTCACCGAAGACGTGATCTTTGATAATCGGATGTTTGTACTCATCCATACCAATCTCATACATATAGCGAGTTTGACGCTTAAAACGATGGAGACAGTGTTTGAGATAGCTCATATCAAGCGGCTTGGAAGCGTGCTGTTTGAGGACTTCGACGAAACGTTTCTCTGCATCTGCCAGCTTATCTGTCTCTACTGATGTCAGCCACCATCGGATCATCATGTCGGTATGTTCTGTGCAGCGATAAAAGACATTGCTTCCAAGATGTTCCTTCTCCACAAGCGTGTTTACTAAGACCGAAACAGGTGAACCAGAAAGGTATAGGAACAGTATGGTGATGGCAGTCTCTGCAAGATTGTCAATGGTCTTGGGCCCTGGGAAAGCGATCAGAATCTCGCCAGTTGATTCGTCCTCTTCTGGGAACTCAACCGTGTCAACGACTGTTTTACTCAGCGGTGGAGTCTGCTTCGATTCGACCCATGGACGCTTGAAGGGCTCACTGTAAGCCGGTACGCGGTCAACGATCCGGTCCTCGAACTTGTCCAGAACACCCAGAAGATTTGCATGATCCACCTCTCCGATCAACACAAGTCGTATGTTCTTAGGTTGGTACATGTATTGATGAAATCGGCGGATGCGCTCTAGGGTAAGACCTCGTAGGTTCTCCATCAGGCCGCCTGTTTCCATGCGGAAACCATCGCCTTCAGGATAGAGGAGACGGCGCAGCTGGAGATCCATCAGGTCCCCCTGTAAGTTTTGACGTCCTTGTATTTCAGAGTAGACAACACTTGTGTTGTTAGCAAACAACGCACAAGCGTCAAGAAATACTTACCCTGCATCTTCTCCTGTGCCATCAACGTGATGGACCTCAGTGTAGCAACCGGCATCGGTAACGGTCGGCGCGATGATATGACCCAAGTAAGAAGGCAGCAGCTGGGCCAGATTTTCCCAGCCTGCATTAAAGAAAACTTGAAACAGGTTCGATCCAGCTCCACACCGCGTTAAAGGCCTTCTAGCTACATTTCAATTCATTCACAATCTGATGATTGAAGTAGAACAAGGAGAGGGAAGGCATAGGAGGTTACATCGTAGTGCGTAAAACTTACGAACTCGCTCACTGATAGTCAGCGCGATGATCACTACATTGCAAACTTTTTTTCGGCACTCTCGCAGCAGCTCAGGGCATCGTAGGCTTTTGTATATCTTACCATATGCTGTGCCCATCGAGAAAAGCATTGACTCGCGTCTTCCGCTCTTCTGGCGTGAAGCCGTTGTCCATGCAACTGGTTTCAGCCAGCGTTGCTATGTATACGGGCATATAGACTCGTTGTTGTGCACTCTAGGTTCCAGCTTATTCAGCAGCGAAGAAGCTTCTTGATCGAGACGTTGTACTTATAGACAGGCCTCAGCCAAGTTCCAATTCACTACATACATGACATACCTTGTGGCTTGTCCAGCTGAAGGCCGTATTTCCTCAGCTGATGCGCGGCACCATTCGTAGAATAGTCAGGCCGCGCTGTTGAAGGCATCAAGAATCATGGACATTGTTTCGCTAGCAGCCGCCCTACATTCGATGCAGGGATGTCGAAGAAGGACGTCAGAAATGGGTGTCAGTTGCAGAGGGGGAGACCAGTATCGTAGTTGATGGGATCAGATTTTTTGTTCATGACAGGTGTCTGAGGTCTCCGATCGTTCTATATCCTCCGTACCTGCTAATTATACATAGTTTTCGGGTCAGTCCCCCTACCCTGCATCTCATCATCCAGATTCTGGAGATTTTCCCTGATGGAATTTATATGTCTCAGATCAAGCTTCTCCTTCACATCGTTGAGGACTCGGGGCGATACATTCTGCAGGTCTGTGAGGTACGTTGCATGACCTCAGCAATGGGGTGGCACCAGGGCTGCGGTAATTCTCGCCGTGCATAGTCAAAGATTTGTTGAGAACCACGGTCAGCTTGCCTACTTGTGCAGCCAAGAGTGAAGACTGCATCAAATTATGCCATATTCCAGGCAGCTGCACGGCGCCGTATGGCTGCCTGTCCGATAGCCGATGAGCCCCAATCATATGTTCCGCTTTGATTCCCCGGTTCCCCGTGGCCGCGAGTCGTGCGCCATCGTGTGTGGTCTGACTCGACTCTCAGGCGACCCTCATAGAGGTTCTACCGGATATAGCCGCTGTGGCGTTCGGTGCTTGAAAGGACGTTTCGAAGGCGGCATATCATGTAAGGGCCCAGGTGGAACAAGGGTCGGTTGACTTGGCATGATTTGTCCAGCGCATTGGGGCTTGCGAAGGCGTGCAGGACCTCAGACTGTCTCACCGCTTCCAACGTTTGCCCAAAATCAGGCAATCAATTACTGCAACGTAGCAGTCCCCCGTGGAATGATGCACCTAGAAGCTGTGTCCAACCATTCCCGCCTTTACAGCAAGTCTTGTCGACGCTCCCATGCAGGGGCGCACATCAGTCTCTAGAGGATCTATCGCTCGTACCAAGACGCCGAACACTTATTCCCAGGTTCCCAATTGCCTGGTAGATTGTACAGTACACAGTCTCGTCATCACATTGCTCAGCCTCTCCTTCGCTTCCCACTCGTCACCTCGGCGCACGCCGCATACATAAACCTCGCAGTCACCAGGCTGCCACGATCGTTCCGCCGCCTGCTACACAGAGTACCGTCGCGACGTCGCCAGAGAACAAGAGCTAACCATCCAAGATGACTGAAGCGCT
>Ga0068621_1000090_pt1 | contig 11196 bp, 9 predicted proteins | sample InSIn5SAF170_FD_77485 | JGI IMG/M metagenome (GOLD analysis project Ga0068621, IMG submission 77485) | Clean room microbial communities from NASA Spacecraft Assembly Facility at Jet Propulsion Laboratory, Pasadena, California, USA -... ... | reverse complement strand
CAACAAGACCACGGTCATCTTTCCAATGACTTCGATATGAAGTATGTCTACCAGGCCATTACCGACTGGAAAATTTACATCTTCATGCTTATATGCATGGCGGGATTTTGTCCCATCTATTCCTTCGCCCTCTTCCTCCCCACGATCATCAAAAACATGGGTTATACTGCCAACGACGCACAGCTCATGTCCGTCCCACCTTATGTCTGCGCATGTTTCTTCACCATTGTCGCGAGCTGGTACGCTGATCGCGTGAAGAAACGTGGCATCTTCTTAATGGGGTTCCAACTTGTGGCTATCGCAGGATTCGCCATGCTTGCCGCAACTGGCAAGCCCAGTGTCCAATATGCCGGAACGGTGCTTGCGGCTATTGGGATCTATCCCCAGATTCCACTGGGTATGGCGTGGAACAGCGGAAATATTGGAGGTAGTTTGAAGCGTGGGACAGGCATTGCCATGCAGGTAATGGGAGGTAACTGTGGAGGTATCATAGCGAGTTATGTCTACCTGTCGCGTGATGGACCAAGGTTTATTATTGGACACAGTATTCTGATCGGATTTGTCAGGTAAGTCATCGACACGACTGGATCGATCTAAAGTTGGTGTGCTGACGCATTGTAGTATGGCTTTTTTCCTGACATTTTTCATGTCAACATGGTGTCGATTGGAGAACGCGAGACGCGACAAGATTGCGCTCGAAAGCGGGACTCAGGAGTTGACCGAAGAGCAGAAGTTGCTGGAGCGAGAGCTTGCCGATAATGTGCCGTGGTTTCGATACACTACTTAGAGTGGGGTTAGTTATCGGAGGTGCTATTTATACTTCAGGCGGCTGCTAGCTCAAGCCTGACCTGGAGTATCATGTGGGTACCAGTCCCATGCGGGTCATAACATCATTATGCCATTAAGAATATAGTAGTCTAAATAACACCAAACCAAAACCTACACTCAAACCATCCTGGTCGGCTGCGTAGGTGCCATAGCCCACTCCGGAGGCTCCTCATCGTATCTTCTCTCCATCGGCCTGCTGACCTGAGTTGGTTGCATAGTGGACCATGCCACAGGCCCCTCATCGTACCGCGTATCAAACGCCCGTTCGACATTCGGCACCAGCTCCACAGCCTCCGCCTTCTTTACCCTTCGTAACTCTTGCTCCTCCAAAAGTGTGCTCTTCACTGTGCGCATCTTCATGTAAATCCAGACACCCATGGCAATAGTGATGATAAAAATAGCGCCGAACATGACCGTCTTGATCACGTCGTCGTTGCTCTCTTGTAGGAGCAACACACCTAGGTAAACGAGGAAGATCTGTTTGGGCAGAGAGAGGAAAGTAGCGACGACGAAATGCCAGAACTTGACGTCGCAGGTTGAGAAAACAGCGGTGGAGAAATGCGCTGGGATGGCGGAGAGACGAATGACAAGCACGATGAAGAAACCGCCGTCACGTGTTAGACGTGCCATAGCGCCATAATTCAAGTTCGTGCGCTCCAATTTCAGAGCCTTGGAGCGGAAGGAGTATTTGAAGGCGTACCATGTGCCAACTGAGGTGGATGTTAGTATGAATGCATACGGAATTGTGGATTTGGTGAGGCTTGCCTTCGCCGATGAATGTGCCTGCTGCAACAATCGCGAATCCAATCCATAGGCCATAGACAACACCACACAACAGCGCGATAATCTCATGACCGAACAAAGGAGGGAAAGAAATGACAATCAGGATAGCAATAGGAATCAGCCATCCTGCTGGCAAGTCTCGCACTTTCTCGGACCACGGCCGTAATTTCTGCACAGACACCGTTAGCCACGTGTTCGTCGACACCAAAGCAAGACAGCGTAAACTTACCTCAACAACGGCGTCATGTTTGATCGTGATGATGACAGTCAAGATGCCAATGACGATGAACAGTATGTGCCATGCTGGATGCTGAGTCAGACATGAAAGCTCTGTTGTCATAGGGGCGGCTTGCGCTCTTACGGATGTACTTGGGGGCGAGGAAGAATCTTTTCCAATCGAATTTCTGGTATTCTGTTTCTTCCGGGGGACCTTGAGGCTTCTTTTTCTTAGGCGCGCCATCCATCATACCCGACATTTCGATGTCGTTTTCGCGTTTGCGGAACCACATGGCGGATCCTACGAGTGTACTGCCCTGCTCCCGCGGAGGATTTGCCGTGTTAAGAAACCAGGTTCGGGGGTGACTGCGCTCCCGGGGTCAATGCACAAAACGAACGTGAAAGTCGTGAGGATCCGTTATCGCAATCGCTCAACGACGTAAGGGACGCAAGTTGTGAGAAGGAACGCTGGGCAAAAGTAGGTTGGCGGTGCGTGGTGTTGGTGGCGCGCAGCTGAAGGTGGATAGGGGACTGATGTATCAAGCTTCGCGCCTTGAAACCGGCATAGCCACATCCGCGTAATTGAGCGTGGGCCAATGGCGACGCGCCGCGACGTTGCTATGTGAGACACTGGCGCGGGAGATCGGCGCTTGCACTGGTGCGAGTTTTAAAACCATCCACCAGTTTCGCCCTGTTTGCGCATCGTTTGCCATGGATCTGCACGCGAGATTTCAAGGCCTTGGAATCGTCTTCATGCGTCGCCGTTGGAAGTCCGATACCCGAAGCGCTCGGCAGATCTCAGGATGGCGGGTTCCTTGAGCTGGCTTCCCGTATAAAGTGGGCGGTGCATGCATGCGCCTCAGCCATCATCTGCCCTTCCCCGTGTTCGTCCGATATCAGCTCAGATGGAAGGCAACGGAGATTATATTTAGGTAGCGCTGCTGATCATTATACGATCCAACGTGGTTGACCGCTAAGTAACGTGAGGACAGTGAATTGATGCGTTATGACGCCGTGGAAACACATATACCATCGGGCTCAAGGGCATACAGAATACAATAAATGCAGCCACAAACAGCATCTATATTCTTTTCATCCTGGATGATGGTCGCAGTCGCAGCTCGTAATTCCAGACGCCAAACTCGTTCGCGGGAATTTACTGTGCAGGACGATCCGCTCGATCTTGCATGGCTCAAAGTTCTCCATCGGCCGATGCGGCCATCGATGCACCAACACGCAACAGTACGCCGTGTTCCACTATAAGAGCGATGGTGGAGTGTTAAATCCGGTTTCTGATAATCATAACTATGAAGAAGAGGAACACTGTGGGTGATTCACAGAAGAGCTCTGTGCGCGGATTCCGACAAACAGCGAGCGATTCATCGCCATTTGCTACTAATGTAACCATGCAAACAAAAGCAATAAATTGGTTGAGTATTATCGACCAATGTTGCACCTAACGCAACGCCATCTCAGGTCGGCCAGTATCATTCTGCAACCTTCGGACCCTCGTATCCTACCATGACTCCGCCAATGTCAACAACTTGCGCATCGAAAAGACATTCAAAGTCGTTGCGCTCAACAGCTTCAATCTCGCCTTCAACTTCATCCGCGACCTGATCTGCGTTACTCTTTCCACCTTCGAGGAAAGCCTGGCGATGCTCATATTCGCTTGTCTGAAAGTCTTTGTCCTTGCTCCATCCCTTCGGCTTTATCTTTATCAACTGGTACGCAAATATCACATCACCCTCCGCCTCGAACCCATCCATCACCCGCGTTGTCTTGGAAATGCCCGCCCCGCCACCCAGACTCACGTCTGGGCTAACCTGGCCACCTGCCTCCCCTTCAATAGCGTTTGTGGAACTCTTTTCGCCTTCTAGTTTGAAGTCTTTAGCAACCTTGATACCGGTGATCATGTAGACCGGATTGCAATATACGCTATCCAGACGCATGTACTTTTTTACTGGTTGGTCATTGCAGCGAGCCTTGAGTTCGTCTATCGGAAGATCTTCCGACATGGTTATTGTGTCAAGAGACGTCATCGTAAAGTTCGAATTCTTGGTACGCTCATGATTGGTGGAGAGTCCTAAGCGGAAGATCTGGAGAAAAGTGCCCCAGAGGTTAAGGCTCAAGCTTGTAGCGGTCTCGACAGATAGACGCCAGTTCCTTTCGGTTATCGTATCAGTTGCAATAGGCGGCTTTGTCGATTCCGGCCTTGTGAGAACCATGTGCGGTTTTAGCGGGTTTTTGATGATGTTACCAATCGCGATTTTCCCACCTGGGCGGAAGCTCCAGTTGGGGGCTAGAAAGTACGTGGGGTTTTGAACGTTGCTCATGGCTATCGTTCGAGAGAGAGGATCCGTATATATTCCAAATTCCACATCGCTCTCGGCTGAGTTCAGTCTTATAGTATGGGATGCAGCCACGTCCTCGCTAGCTGCAAGCTCACCGGCGCGACTAAAGATTATGAAGCTGTAATATGCAAGCCGCGTCACCCACAAGCGAGCTCAGCGCTATTCTTGTCGCGGGGTATCTTCAGCTCCCAGCTTCTAGGTTTGTTTTAAAGGAACGGAACCATAGCGCGCGGAGGGGGGCTTTAGTCACGTAGATGTCGCTATATTGCACCTAACATAGTGTTGTAGTGATGTTAGCAGAGTGTCTATACAGTGTTAATAAGCTAACGCAGTGTTCGCGCGCTGTTTAACCTTAATATAGCGACATTTACGTGACCAAAAAACTCCCTCCGGACCGTACGGAATACATCCGCTGTCTGAACGCCGCTTTAGATTTCCATGGTTCGATCCTCTCACAACACGTCTTTTGTACCTTCATAGCAGAGCCTTATGCTCTTTGTATGACCATGCAAGTGCAGTTTTAATTCTCTCACGTGCATGCAGACTTGTGTTATCGCAAAGCTGCCAGGGCGCTAAGTACCGCCTCTCCGAAACCAGCTGGTCTTTAGTCATCTCGCGAAACACACTTTGTACTCCGAGTCGTGTTCGTACGCTAGATCGATAAACCTGAAGCGAACTGTCCCAATCCACAAACATGATAATGGTGGCTGCAATGGCGGCGACAATCGGAGTTGCGACAGAGCAACCGGACTTGATGAGTCTGCTGTCGTCAGGTCCACCACAAGGTACGTCAGTTGCTAAAGTGCCGTAACGACATCCTGGCTTGTGTCCAGGAGTGACTGGGTTGAACAAGTCTTCGAAAGATCCTTTATAGCTTGTACCTCGAACGGGAATGACAAGCTCGTGGTTGGCTGGAAATAGTTCAGGGCTGTTGAGGCCATCATTGTTAGCAGCGGCGAAGAACAACATACTGCTGGTCTGTTCGATAGCTTTCTTAGATAGCTCAAGTGTACGATCGAAGCCGAAAGACATCGATACGATTTCAACACCTTGGCTATGCGCATATCGTACTGCCTGCCCAGGCATTGTCAGCAATGGGTCACTTGACTTGCTTGGGATTATCCTTGCCTTCGCTATGTTTTCATCTGCTTGTGCAAGATGCTCTGCGTCTTTCGCAACTCTGATCACGTATACTAGTGCCTTTGGAACCAGTCGAAGTAACAGAGCCGTCAAGGCGGTTCCATGTTTTTTTGGATCCTGGTCTATCGGCTTATAACTTCCAGCGACACAGTCATACCATCTGCCGGATCCTTGGAGGCCATTGAGGTAATGCATGCCAAGATCGGAGAAAAAGTCGTCATCCGTGTTGCACCCAGTATCGAGTATAGCGATCTTGATAATATTACGTTGATTTTCGCCTTGCGCAGATCTCTCCAGAGACCTGATACAATGATCGAATTTATCCAACCATGAGGAGCTATCTAACAACTTCAAATGCGTTAGCATTGCGAACGAGGGAAGAGACCCAAACTTACAGCTGAATTCGATGACAGCAGTGCCGCATCAGTAGGAGATGCATCGGTTGTGCCTTGTATACGTGGCATTGTTGGAGGCTGCGCTGGTAATATCCTTACCGGAACAGACTGGGGACACGGCGCATGTCGCATCGGTTCAAGATCGATCTTTCTGGGATCACCATACATAATTTCCAACACGCTATAGAACTTAGCTACAACACAGCTATAGAGCTTTTCCTGTACTTGAGCAGGATCTGTACCGAGATGAGCAGTCTCTGGGCCCACACATGTGTTGATAGCGTCGCTAACAAATTTGAGGGTCTTGCGTTTCTCGAGACGTCTTACCCACACACTTGATTTGATGATTTCGCCTGCTGTCAGATGGATTGCGTTATCTTTTGGTTTGCCGTTCGCGTCTCTATGTATTGCTGGAATATGAGTCTCAATGCCTTGGCCTAGCTCGATCTCAAGTAGTAGTACCCCCAAAGCCAAGATTTTGGGAAATTTATGTGTGCTCCGTGGCGGACTTGCGAGGTCGGCCATTCTTCTAGAAGAAACGAGAGCTTCTAATTCAGCGGAGAGAAACGGCCTGTTGTCCAACAAATCTTTCTCTTGTCTCATGAACTGAACCGCATGCTTGGTCCAATGTTCGGGCACCAGCTCGGAGTGGTAGAACTGCCAAACCGCCTTGGACAATAAATAAGATAGTAGAAGCCTGCGATCGCGGTCCTGAAGTTCGACGGAACCGAGAATGTCTGCCAGAGAAACACTGGGTGAATGAAGCGCAAACCTCTTTCCGAGGATCGGCAGTTCTCTCCCATGGTCGTACAAGCCACTGCTGGATGCACTCAGTTGCAAACGTTCCAAACTTGTTCGGCGGATGAGAGCACAGAAATCGGATACAGTTTGTCCTTCTGGTTCGAAACGGGTGCTTTTTGGAGTTGATGTTGGTTCCTTGTCGAAAGATCTTATGGCGCATCAGGTCGACAGGGGGGCATAGCATTATGGCAATGGTACTTGCTTGGTACATACGAAGGCCTATGGTATAGCTCTGCCAGTCTCCTGGAGTAACATAGCAACAAGCTATTCCAGATTGCCTTTTAACCAGAATGCAAACCCTCCCTCTGTGACCGTCATGCGCAAAGAGTTAGCTAAAGTCTACCTCAAGGGGATTTGGACAACATACCTCTCGTGGAAAATTTTTAAGCAAACCTCTTTCCACACATTATATTCTTGTGGATCCACTGTGTGCTGATGTAGGATGAACATCTCAATTGTGAGGTCCTCATCTGCCCCATTGGTCTGAGTAATCAAATCAAGCGCGAGATTTGTCTTAAACCTGCTATTGGCGACAGAAAGGGGGCACTGGCAAATTCTGCACAGTATTGTGTACAGCTTTTGTAGATGTTCAGTCGCACCAACTTTGCCATCTCGTGCTGCCGAGGATGCCGTGATCTCCGATTGGCTGGGACCGCGTTGTACCCTTTCAACATTGGCAAAGTAGCGAAAGGTTTTCTGAAACCTTTTCCGGTCCTCGGCAGCTTTTCGGTTGTTTGGATCTGCCAGTTTTCTGATGCAGCCACGGGCACTAGCTGCCTTCCCTGTCAAAAGGACATGGAGCCTAGGATATGAGGTTCGCTTGTATGCGTCTGGTGGGACATCGAAACGGTCTGGCCACTATTCAGAGAGAATTGGGTCATCAGACTCAATATCTGGATAACACAGAGATAGATGCTCTCATCGTGAGGCTCACCTTTGCAAGTCTTTCAAGAGCTTCCAGGAGAGCGATCACTCTTTTGATGTGACAAGAAGCGCGCTTTTCAAGGCGACCTTGTACATGCGTTAAATGCGTCTTGAGTGTGAGGAAGAACACATCGCTCTTAGGCTGTTGAAAAAGCTGGTTGGACTGATATTGAAGCTCTGTGACAGCTTCAATCGCAAAATCGACAAGGGCGTCCTTGTCCATGGACAGTTCGTGACCTGGGCTAGCTACGGACTGTCTGAGGGGTGTCCTGCGATCCCTGCTAGCAGGACTGGATGTAACCATTCTTCCGCTCCCCAGTAAGTAGGTGTCTGGTGGATAAGGGACGTATGCACTTTGTGCTTCTTAAGAACGATGTTGATTGACACGTACTGTCGTTAGACTTGATGTTGGGAACGTTTCGGGTGTCCCAAAGTCATCTCGCACGTGGCATCTTTACCCCGCTATGCATCCATGGATGTCACAAGACGTCCCCAATGAGCCCTGAGCCTCGATACTGTCCAGGTGTATATCACTCATGGTATTGGAGGATAAAGTTGTTGCTAAAGATTCCAAAGACTACCTGGGTACCACACACGGCGTAAGAGTTGCGAGCTCCCCAGAAGTTCGGAGCAGTACCTGGGTACCCATCAGCTACAGTGTGCACACCTGTGTTATCGCTCTCCATCAGGCCGTCCATCGCGACCGTGTGTTGGCATCGCCAGGACCTCGGGACTCATAAACATGCATGAAGTCGCCGTGGAGGCGCCTCCCATCAAAGAAATACCATTCATCGTCAGAGAATGCCAATCAGAATTCGCAAAAATGGCGGCAACGCCAGATCTGGGTCGACAGACCTGGTTTCGATCAGCGCACGGGGACTTCAATCTCTGGTCCAATGGAATTCGGGCTTCGGATTCCGACAAGTCCTCGCTCAAGTATCGTCTGAGAAATGAGAAGTGGAAAGGCGTGCGAGATGACATTTATGATCTGCTTCGAGGGCTCTGTGGCATCCTCGTAGACTGTCAGCAGGTTAATAGTGGTGAGACCCAACTCCGAAACCGTCCTCACTCATATCCAAGTGCTAATGATGATACAACAGCTCCATTGTCTGACGCTAATACGACAAAAACTGAAGTCAAATCCAACGATCAAGATCAATATGAAGGTCGCCAAAGTCCCGATTCATGGGAAGTCATGTCCAGGGAGTCTAGTGGCATGAGTTCTGAAACCGAGTCCATCAACCCGAACTCTGTCTTGTTTGAACACATCTTTAATATCAACACAATACTCGATCAGCTGATAAGAATAACACTTGCGATCAGGAAGTCTGGCAATCGGACCAGATTTGAGGATATTGATAATGGCTGCCATGATGGAGACTACCAGGTTTTCCGCGCGTTTCTCACTACCATAATACTACGAAGCCATGGTGGTATAACGGGCCAAGAGAGTTCTAGAAATATGTCTGCCGTCAAGATGGCGACGCATTATTCAAATGCAGAAAGACTAAATCCAGTCCAGCAGCGGCTTGTCCGTGCTAATATGCTACGTCGCCACAGATTTGATACTTTCAAGGCTGAAAGGCCTGTGCATCCCATCCCGAAAGTAGAGGTTCCGGCCACACCGATGGTCAATCTGGAGGAACCGGTGTTTACCCCTGACTCGGATATGGAGCCAAGTTCTGAACCAAACATACCACAAGATGTTGCTTCTCGCTCATCTCAAGAGGCTTCGAATCATTCTAAAGTTTCTCATGTTGCAAAAACTGCCACCGAGCCGGGCTCGTCGCTGAATATCGACCACATCCTGAAACCTGGAGCGAAGTCTGCCGCCACGAAAATGACACGAATAGGTTCTTCGCAAGCATACCCACCATTTCCAAAGTTTCAAAGCGACGAACTTAGGCTCTGTCCATACTGCCACGAGCAGCTTCCCCCGAATATTACGAACGACAAAAACGAAGGCATGTGGAAGTAAGTAAGACCCTATTCATCCTTTCTCTTTGAGGTCGACGTGAGTGACTGACTTCACAGGGCGCACCTGGTCCGTGATATCATACCGTATACCTGTATTATCGATTCATGCGATATTCCGGACGAGATGTATCGAACTGCAGATTCCCTATTGGCACATATGTTTGACAGTCACTCTGTCTCACGTTGGATTTGTGACTACTGTGCTCCAGCATGGTCGAAATCCAACGATCCTGCAAAACATCAATCCCAAGTCTTCGAGTCTGCCAGAGACTGGGAAATACATTTCATGAAAGAGCACCAGAAGACGCTAGCGACGACGAATATAGCAGCTCTAGCTGAACTGAATAGGCAGCAGATGTTCCAGGCCTTGTCATGTCCTCTATGCCATGAGCTAGAGGCAGACACGGAAGCCATGGACTTTAAGATCGATGATCATATCCTTGGACATCTACATGAGTTTAGCCTTCTTTCTTTGCCTGAAACGCCATGGGATACCAGCAAGACTACAAGATTGACTTCGCAAACATCTGGTCTATTATCCCACACCACGCTCATTGATCGTAATTCGGTTCAACCTCTTCGTGATTTTGAGGTTGAAGTTACCGTCACACAGTTACAAACCGTGATGGAGCAAGCATGGCCTTTGCTTGCTCCAGATCAGGAACGACGACCACCAGATCTTGTCCAACAACCTCATTCTCTCAATACTACACAAATTGAACTATGGAAATCTCGAGCAAGTCGACTAAAAGGCGTTCTGGACGCCATCACCAGTATACCTCAGGATCATCTGTATTGTGAGCAGAATCAGTCTGATTGTTTGCACATGGATACCAATATATTTACATGTGATCACGGTGACGTGGAGATTTTGACGGATGAGGTGAACTCCGTTGGTTCTCATCAACTGGATTTGTCTGTACATCGACGTGAGTTAACCCCAACGCTTAAACTTAGCTTGAAGACAATCGACCATTTCTGACTTGATATCATAGCCGAATTAGGGACCGACACCCTGGTACGACATGATTTTGTACCAACTTCGCCTGATAATCTCGTCAGCCAACCCACCAAAGATACACTCGAACGAATAGAAGAGATGCTGCTATACCCCACGGTTAAGGCAAATACCAACGTACAATCTCGCGTTGCCCTTGTCGGCCCCAGAAAATCGGGTATTTCACTACTTGCAAGATGTTTCATCCACGAAATTCTCGACCCTGCTGATTCTTATATCTTTTGGGTAAACGCAAGAACCCAGCAGAGCATCGAACAAGCATACGATAACATAGTAGAACGGACACATACTCATTTCAACATCAAAACAAGTACAGAGCTTATCTATTATCTCTCTTGGCAGATAAAAACGGATTGGATTATGATCTTCGACAGCGTAGATCATCAGACCGCCCACTATCTAGCTTCACAAAATCGTCTACCTCAGGGATTGAGAGGAAGAATATTGTTCACAGTTGAAGATCAGTCATGTCTGGGAATCCTTGGGCCACCGCAAATCTACAGAGTCCCAGAGCCGGAGTGGTTGGAGATTATCGACTCGTTAGCGAGCAGATTGATAGCCTCGTTCGTGCCCAGCAATTTCCATAACCCACCTAGGGACTACCTCCCGGAGACTCGTTTTATGGAACTAGTCACCAAGGAGTCGATTGAGGCAGAGCTGAGAAAAATAGAAGATGTACAGACAAATCCAGTTGATGAGAACCAACGGAGTTCACCTCATCCGTCAAAATCTCCACGTCACCGTGATCACATGTAAATAT
>Ga0068621_1000088_pt1 | contig 11329 bp, 14 predicted proteins | sample InSIn5SAF170_FD_77485 | JGI IMG/M metagenome (GOLD analysis project Ga0068621, IMG submission 77485) | Clean room microbial communities from NASA Spacecraft Assembly Facility at Jet Propulsion Laboratory, Pasadena, California, USA -... ... | reverse complement strand
TGCTGTGCAGGACAGTATCTCTCGGGCTAGCTTCTGTGTCCTGCTGCTCTCGCGTCCAATTGTCCAAGGACGCCACATACCACGCTCCGATGACGGTTTGCCATCATCCGATTCTTGTCATTGTCGCTGTGATCGTTGTCCTTGTTATCGTTGTTGCAGGAACATGGTTGGTAGCTGCCCACCCACGCAGAGAAACACAATGATTGTATGACCCAGACCAGCTTGAGAAACGATTCCCAGCACACGCGTTCAACATCACAAGTACATTGAAACTCATGCGTTTCCCTCTCGCGAATCGTTCCACATTCACTCGAATGGCGCGATAGATCTGTTCCGCGATCATCCTCGTGAGATCGGACATGTGATCACAGATGCAGCCCCTCCCCCGCAGCGCCTAGGGTCAATCAGCTCACATTCATAGCAGCTTCCCTCAGGTTACCTATATACATTATCCGCAGTTCGCGACTGCCCGAAGTCACGAGGGAGACACTCCTCCCAAACAAGGAAGAAGGAAGCGTAGACTCCACTTCCGTCGGGAAAGGAGACGCCATATCTCAAAGATAATCGTGAATCAGGTTTGATGAAGATTGAGTTGAATTAGTTAACTAGGGTATCATCAGACGATTTGTTGATCTAGAACCACCACCCTTCCTGTCCCAAAATACACATAAAACTGTCAATGCCAAAATACCATTCCCATGCAATTCGTTCGACCAAAAACATGACAAACTTCTGGATGCTCAATCGCCGCCGTAACCTGTTATTCACGTGTTTGTGCGTGTGTCGTGCACACCGGCTAGGCGTATGTGGTTTTTTTCTCTTCCACATTGCCAAATCCATATGGCATCATGCACAGCGATGCTGCTGCTGTCCTGCATGCTCCTCAATTGACCCTTTCGAATATGCGAGCAAGTTTCGCCTGATGGCTACTCGGCTACAAAATTGTTTGCAGTCTGTGCTGGACAAAGGCCGAGTGCATCCTCGGAGATGTCGCGTCTGTCTTGTGCAGCACCTCGATTGCGGCTGTTGCTATGGTCTATTTCACGTGAAATCTCGTTGGCCATGATGGGCGGCTCATCTCGTCCATTCTCCCATATATTAGGTCCACGGATCCACTTCAGGAAGCCATATACGCGCAGTATCGAGCTGTCTCAAGATACTGGTCGCTAGGGAAGTAGCACGGACTCCATCAAAGAAGGCGAGTCGCTTCGAACCAGAGGCGTGCACATTCGCGCCCCATGATTGGCCAGCCGCGGAGCTCCACTTCATCCCACGATGGTGAGATAGCAGCCTCTTATCGCGCAAGGAACAACGTTTTCCAAGACGCTGAGAAAAGTGATCCACAACTAAATCTAGCGGTTCGTTTGCGTCGTTGTGGTCGTGGTCGTAGTCGTGGCTGTCTCGGCCACCTGCTCCAATTCATAATTGTCGTTCCGCTCCACCAGATTCCTGTAGTAATCCACGAGTATGTCTGCCGGCGGGACAATCTTCCAGTCCATCTTCTCCAGGAAGTCGAGTTCGAGCAGGGTGAGTTCGCGCACGGAGATGCCGCCTACTTTCGCATACGTGCTGTTTGTCCAAAAACTGTCGCTCAAGCCCTTGGCGGCAACGGTAGCAACGGTGATGAGATAGCGATGTACGGTAAGCGAGCTGATGTTGAAGATCGGGTAGAGAGCAGAGAGCTTGTCGATGTAGTAGACAAGGGCGAGCAGGATGGGTGGGGAGAGCGTGGCGTGCACGATGAGGCGGTGGAGGTAGTCGTGGACGGAGATGCCGGGCGGGGCTCTGTACTGCGTTTAGCATATATATACATTAATAAGATCTTCACATACCGTGAATGGTACCGCGTCAACTGCGAGTTTTTGACTGGCAGCGGATCATTGATGCGAATCAGCTCCAGCAGCATATCCGCAATCACAATCCCCAAGTCTCTAATGTCGCACTTCATGTAGTCTAGCGGCATGACCTTCCGTGCAGTCTCGCCCCTCGTTCGTTTTGTTGGCGAGTCAAGCACGCTCGAGGTCTCTGAGACGGCACTCACGGGCGCAGAGCCGCTCGACGTGGCCGTGACCGTGGGTGTGTAAGGCTGCGGGTCCTGCCTTAACGACGGCTCGGGCGGGGTGCGCGTGTCCGTCCTCTCCAATGCAGCCTCGTCATCGCCCGTGTAATTGTTCGCGGGCGCAGCAGCAGCCTCATGCGACAGCGTCAGCGACGGAGTCATGGGGCGCTTGGCGGTCGGAGGCAGTCCCGGCGGCGTGTACTGGGTGCCCACATCCACGGCGCGGTGCCTGGGCCGGACGTCGTCGCCGTCGTCGTCGTCGTTGTCGTTGTCTACGGCTGGCCGCTTGGGCGCGCTGGTTGGCGTGAGCTGGAGAGTCGAACTGTGGATCGAGGTGGCGGGACTGGACGCATGGCTGGAGAAGACCTGCGACGAAGACGGCGAGAGCCGATAGCTGCTGCTACGGTGGGAGCCGGACCGGCGCAGAGAAGACGCGTACGAGGGGATGGACGGGCGGTCGTGCGAGTGCGAGTGTGAGTGTGGGTGTGAGTGTGAGTGTGAGTGCGAGTACGAGGATGCGCTGATACTAGGCGAGAGCGTGGGCGAGGGCGAACTCAACACGCTCATAGCAGCAACGGCTCATGCGGCCTATGCAGGCTGTTCCCCCCAAAATCTCTCCAGAACCAGAGCCAGAGCCAGAGAGTGCGGCGGTGAGCTGCTACCACTCACTCTATTCACCGTTCACAGTATAAGTTGCGTTCCGGCAGGTGGTGGGCGTGACCGTCAAAACTCGCGCTGCCCACCTCCGAATGCGGCCTCCAACCGGTCTTGATGCCTGACGCTTAACACGCTCGACGCTCTCGACACGCTTGCAGGTGTGAAGCAAACGCGGCAGAATTGCGACAATGAGTGGTGATGACAGGATGAGGGCGAAGGCGAAGACGACGAGAAATGCACCAAAGCTGCAAATCTGGGGATTGAAGGGCAAACTGCGATTGCGTAAGGGCGATTAGCGGGTGTGTCTCTGTTGGGTAGTGAGTGGATGCTGCAGCTGCTAGGTCTGGCTGAGCTGTCTCCGGTGGATCAGTCCAGCAAGTCATGCACGGGGCAGAACTGAAAAAACGTGCCCACGGGATTCTCCAGTTAAACAGATGCCAAAGCCAGAACGTGAGTACTGTACATGAGAAAGGGAAAATCGCATACATACTGTACTGTGTTCGCGCGTGGAAATTTGAGGCTGCTACTAGGCCCGAGCTACCGAACAGCCTCTCCGTCTTTGTCGAAATCGGGTCCGCCGCCGCCGTGCGCTCCCACTCCGTTACACTTTTCTTTTTGACACTCGATAGTGGTTATCAAATCTTTTTTTCAACGGGCAGAGAATTCAGTAGCTGCACCGAGTTTTTGTGATTCTACCTCCTCCCCCTGGTACCCGCAATTTCATTCGCCGAACCCTGCCCTTGGCCTGAATGGTGAGCGCGTGGTCGGTCTTGCACGAGGCATTGGCTGCTTGCGGCTGCCCCCTCTAGTCATCATGTTACGACATGTTTTCGAACGTGTTATCGGACGTTGCTCCGACGTCTTCTGTACGCACAAGCATTGCTCACTATGGCTAGACTTTGCCGATCACGAACTTGTGAAAACGGCTGCGGAAAGTTTCTTGCAACTTCCTGTCCAAGACAACGGCAAGAATCCTACACGTGGTGTGGCGGAATTACGTACTGCTCCACTGCTCGACCTGTAAATCGATGGAACAAGTGCAAAAGTCTGACATTCCCATGCTGCCTGGGAGGGCTAGGGAAGTCGTGCATCGATGATCTGATATGCCATTTGCCCTGACATGGGCGCCTTCAGGAACAAGTAGTTGATGACCATTGACCATCGCATCCTTGAGGTAAAGCACGTGGCTTGACGTTAACAGTGGTCACGATATTTGCAATGCGTAACAGCGACCAAAGAATCACCCATTTGAGGCAATGGAAGCCTAGCCTCAAGTCCCACCGAAGTACATCCGCAATGAATGGACTTTTCATCGAGTGACCTATTCGTAGCCAATTGAGTCTTTCATGGGAGAGTCTAACCGTACTCTCGCTTCAAGGACGACCGCTGTTGTGATAATAAGCCAGAGCAACTACTGGATAACCTGTGGATCGCGTTTCATCCTCCAAATTGGCCCCTTACGCATCTCCAGCATCATCAGTGGCAACTGCAGTGCACATATGCTTCCAAGCAGCACATATGCCCACCCAAACCCTAACGTCTCTGTGATGCGATTGATAACTGAGATAAGGATGGCACCAAGGGAGCATCGAACCAAGTTCGTCTGGTAATACTCTGTTAGTTCGGGACGACTCACGAATGCGGGCTTGATGTTGACTTACGCATGCTGTAGCCCCCGAGCTTCGAGATTGCAATATGTCGATGTTCAGTGTCATGGTTGTGTTAAGAATCGCGATGGACGTCCAACCCACTGGTATTAGATCAGTAAGTGCAAGACCAAAACCTTGAGTAGTCCACTCACAAAGAAACTGCAAAACCAGTGGAACAGCGATAGATACGCGCGACTCGAGGGCCCAACCCCACCCCAGCGTGAGTGCAACGAACAAGCCCAGATGCGCAGGCATAGTCCTTAGCCTTGCGCGCTCAATGCAAAACACCACGTCGCCTCTCACTTGCTTTCTAGCACGCCTATACTCCCAGTCCAACAATTTCCCCGTGAATGTGCTGCCTAGGATCATTCCTCCACCTGTAGAAAGATAACATAATCCCAGCGCTGTTTCCGAGAGGAAAGGGTACACCACTGCGAAGGAAGAAGATATCGTCGCTGTAATGGAGTAGTTGACTGCATATATTATCCCGGTGAAGGTGAGAAGAACCACAAAATCCGGATACGCGAACAATGTCCAAGGATTCACGGATTCTTTCTTCGCTGGTAAGCATGGACTGGTGTCTAAACCTTTGGAAGGTGAACGCCCCACGATAGGGATGAGCTCCTTGCTGATGCCTTTGGCCGGGATACTGCCATTGCCCACAAGGGTGCGCAGCGTCTCAGGCAAGAAGAGCGCAACAACGACCAAGCAGCACGACGCCATGATGAACAGGAACCAGAAGATGGAACGCCAGCCCAGTCCCTCAGCCAATGCACCGCCTACCACAGGTCCAATACAAGGCGCTAACTGTGGTCCTAAATTGAAGAAACCAAAGTACCCACCCCTCTCCTTGGGCTCTGCAATATCGCCTATCACCCCTGCTCCTAGTGCGATAGCAGACGCCCCACCTCCGGATTGAAAACACCGCAGTAAGAGCAGTAGCCAAAAAGCATTGGTGGGACACAGTGCCAGTCCGACCGAGCTCCCTATCAGAACGCTAAGGCACATCAGGAACACGACTCTCCTCCCGTATCTATCAGACAATGGACCCCAAAGCATGGGTGATACTCCCTGGAGGACGAGGTATACTGTGACGGTCTGGTTCATGGTATCGATTGACTTGTGGAAGCGTTGGGCGAGGAGCGGGATGGCGGGGAAGTAGATGTTGGCTGGGAGTGGGGAGAAGAACCCAGCGAGAGCGACCATGGAGACGAGAATCCATTTCTCAGGGCATGTGTAGATGGAGTAGGGTATAACTGGTCCGGCCGGGCTTTGGGCTTCTGGATCGTCTCCCAATATTGCGCCTTCGGGATCAGTTTGTTTTTGTGCGGCGCTGTTGGAATCTCCTACTGGCTTCGGTGTGTGTTCATCTCTGGGCTACATGATCGTCAGTGTGGTTGTTCTGAATCATGGAGCAAATGGGTAAGTGAACTACTGCATCTGTTGAACAAGGTCACAGAGCTCGCCAGGTTGGTTACGAAGTGTCCAGCCTTGTTCGAGTGTATTCATTGATCTCATTCATGACCATGTCAATCTATGCAGTACTTCAAAGCACCCTTCTAAGACGTTCCAAACGCACTTGAATCAGTTCATGGGCTCGAGCTCCGGGTAAGTCCTTATCATGTGACATATTCGCAATTGGATCCCTATCTTTCGATTTCCAAGGGACGCATAAGAACTAAGCTCTCCCCCAAGAAGTCCAGTGCAACCCTTTTGTCTCAAACCTCAATGCCATGATTGCCATCGCCGCTGAAGAAAAGTTTCGTTATCGCGGCTGTCTGTTCCGCACGTACACAGGACCCACATCTGACAGGTTCTTCAAATCTATTTGTTTGCATCCTTCCAAGGTCATCTTCATAACATTGTCATCTTCCATGATGCTCAATCAGTTCGAGCACAACTTGTCTGGCGCGTAGCTCACACATGTTTCCCATCACGGTAGCACGAAGTAGACCCGGATGCGGCTCGCTTGTCAACGGATGCTCCTCGAGCTAGTTTGCATGGCAAAAAGATTTCGCCCAGGGTCTTATTCTAGATTTTGACATTTCGTACTGTAGCGAAGCCGGAACAACTCCGCCCAGAAACATCAGTCATCGCTTTCGGGCAAATCTCGTTATCTTTTTTTTCCATAGTTACCCTGTGATTGCTGCAACTCTGTGCAGTCGCTTTTCCGTATCCTTGCTGCTTCTGTTTCGAAGTCATTCGCTTTTGCATTGTTATTGAACTGTCAGAGGCAAACGTCTTCTGATCTGTGCAAGCAGTACTAGCAAAATTTGATCAAGAATTTCTTTGCAGGTCCTTGTTTACTGGGAGATTGAGTCATGGCATCCCCAGGTTTGTCTGATGGACACGATGTGGAGAAGAACCCGGTTGAGCATACCCAACCAACTTCTGTTGCACCGGAGAAGAAGTCAGCATGGCATCGAGTGTCCAAACTTGGAGTTGAGCTACGCGGTGTGCAACCAGTCTCTCTGGACGAACGCCATGATAATCACCCAATCAATCTCCTCTCCTTCTGGAGCACGGTGGGTGTGACGTTGCTCGCGTATGTAACCTTTGGTGGTGGGCCTCTTCAGGACGACAATGACTGACATGAGCCAGACCTACTACCGGTGCCGTTGGAACGTTGTACATGGGCCTCAGTCTCATGTCCGCAAGTCTGGTCATCCTATTTTTCACCCTCTTGGCCGCCATCCCACCAGCTGCATTCAGCATCCTAGGACCATTGACGGGCATGCGGCAGATTGTGCAAGCACGCTACAGCTTCGGAAGATATGCTGTCATGCTCGTAGCACTACTCAATGTTGCCACTGCCACGGGATGGTCCATCGTATCAACTATCCTAGCAGGTCAAACACTATCTGCTGTGAGTGGGGGAGGTCTGAGCTGGAACTTGGGGATCGTAATTATGGCACTCATTGGACTGTTCATCTCATTCATGGGCTACAAGGTATTGCACCATTATGAACGATGGGCTTGGATACCATCCGTGATCGCCATCACTATCGCGACTGGGTGTGGCGGGAATCTTCTCAAGAACCAGGCGGAGACGGAACCGGCGACTGCGCGTGCGGTCTTGTCCTTCGCTTGTGTCGTCATCTCTTTCACGGTCACTTGGACAACAATGGCATCTGATTTCTGCGTGTACATGCAACCGGATATTCCAAAGTACGTTAACTCTCATGCATACTACTTTGCTATACCTCACTGACATTCCTTCAAGGTGGAAACCCTTTGCATACACCTACTTCGGCCTAACGGTACCAATCATCCCTCTTATGGTGCTCGGTGCAGCCATCGGCGGAGCCGTGCCTAGCATTCCAGAATGGTCGGCTGCTTTCGATGCCGGATTGACAGGCGGCGTGTTTTTGGAGATGATGAAGAACGTTGGCGGGTTTGGAAAGTTCATTACCGTCATCATCGCGTTCACGCCACTTGGTAACCTATCCGGAACCTTGTATTCCATCTCTATCCAGCTGCAAGTCCTAATACCGGCCTTCTACCGCATCCCACGCTACTTGTTCTCGGTGGTCATCACGGCTATCATCATCGCGGTTGCTATTCCAATTAGCAAGACGCTTATGGTGTCATTAGAGAACTTTCTAGGGTGCATTTCGTACTGGGCGGGTGTCTATGTTGGCATCATCACTGTGGAGCATTTGTACTTCCGGAAGGCGAGCGCTGCAAACTATGATCCCAAGATCTGGAATGATGGGCGAGCACTGCCGCTTGGCGTGGCAGCTGTCGCCGCTGCAGCACTGCCCTTTGCGCTGATTGTGCCTTGCATGTCACAGACTTGTGAGTCTTCCAAGCACATCCATAGATGCTATCATGCAACCTAGACTAATTTGTCGCAGGGTACACGGGACCAATTGCAAAGACCACGGGTGACATTGGTTTCGAGGTTGGCTTGCCATTGAGCATGATTTTCTACTTTGTGTTTAGGAAGATTGAACTGCACTACACGGGGCGTTGAGCATGTTCACTTATCGCATGGTTGAGACACTACTTAATGCTGTAAACTATTGCTTACAGCAACATCTCCAAGCTTTCCCCACTGTTTTCCTTCCCAAGGCTTTTGCACCAATGCAACGGATATGAACTAGACTTCTCTAGGAGACCTAGGAAACATCAGCAAAGTTCGATGTGTTACCGACATCCTACCTACCTTGCTTTCTACAGACTGTCCAACAGGCCCACTCATCTTGAAGACGATTTTATGCACCTTCCTCGCCTCGAAATCGCGATAGGCTTGGGGGGCATCTTCAAGGGACATAGTCCTACCACAGAGGAAAGCGACCTTCTTCTGTTCTTGGACGAGTAGCTTGAGAGCATCTTCGAAGATCGATCGCACCGGGCATCGCCCAAAAGCTAGCGTGGCATTCTTGCCGTACATGATCAAACCGTTAAGTTCCAGCTTCTCCGTATGGACCCCAAGACAACTGATCTTTCCGAATGGTCTGATCAGATCTACTCCTAGAAGCAGAGCATCTGCATGGCCGACGACCTCGATGACAACGTCGGCACCACGACCCTCGGTGACTGCCCTGATCTTCGAAACGGGGTCATCATTTAAGTCAATAGTCTTTGCCCCAATCTTCTCTGCCTCGGCCAACCGCTCGGGAATGGAATCTATGGCGTAGACTTTGTCGACCATTGTTAATGCGCAGGTGATTGCGCAGATACCGACTGGTCCGCATCCCACGACGACGACGGTATACTCCTTCCGATCACGCGCATTCAGGTCTTTCAGGAAGCGAGCCGCGCCAAAGTATCCAGTGGGGAAAATATCAGCCATAAGCACAAGCATTTCTTCTGGTATGCCAGTAGGCGTGTGTACGAATGTACTATCCGCAAGAGGACAACGGACATACTCGGCCTGCCCACCATCAATCGTGTTTGCAGGCACGCTGTTCCCGTACAATTCACCCTTTGCACACCTGGAGGCCTCTCCACGAACACAATAATAACATTCCCCGCATGCTGTGTAGAATGGAACAACAACTTGCTCGCCAATCTGGAATTTGTTTACCGCGTTGCCCACTTCCACGATTTCGCCCACAAATTCGTGGCCACAGATAAAGTTTGGAGGGCACTTCAGATGCCCGCGGTAGAAATGTAGATCTACAAATACGTCAGTATTCACAGCATTGGTTGTCGGTGTAAAGATTTACCGCTTCCACACAATGCTGTACTGCTAACTTTCAAAATGGCGTCTGTTGGATCTCGAATTTTGGGATATGGTCGATCCTCGACAGCGACCTAACGGTAGAACCACTTGTTAGAGTGATATGATGTCGCAGAAATATGACTGACTTCGTAGTCGCCCTTGAGTACGACAGCGCGCATCGTCGCTGGCGGCATGATGAATGGAACTTCTGCCTAGGATATTACAACCGTTGGATTGAGATCTGTCTCTTTGTTGACTAGCTTGAACTATATCTTCTAAAAAGCGATAGAGGCACAATGCGTTTTTGGATGGTCTCGTCTGTTTCCTAGAGTTGCGTATGTTCGGAGTGGGGTTTTGGGTCCCTTTCATGCGTCCGCTCAAGATCGGCGACTAGCATTACAGACCATCATACTAGAAGTGTTCCCACCCAGATTAATGGCAACATCGCGAATGGTACATAATACAAATACCCTGTCTACCGTCGTCCGTCGGTCATACTTCCCCTCACAATGCTCTATCGCCGGACAGAACTATCTAAACCTTACTCAGAAGATACTAGTGGTTCGGGAATACAGTCTCGTACGAACGGAAGTTATTGTTCAATATTTTATCAAAGTCCAATAACGTATGAAGATGCGTGTTGCTTTCCAACCTGCTCCTCTTCATAAATTTGAAACTACTCAACCAGTAGTCAAACTCAAGCTGAACACGAAATCACGCTTGCAATAATATGGCGGGTATACAAGAGCAGATCAATAATGGTGCTATTCCTGCCCATGTCTCGAATGTATGTCCCGAAGGTACGAAGCTTTGGCTGCTAGAAGTCGGATGGCTGGAGTGTGATGAAGCTTTTGTGGTACGCGGTGGCAACATTAGTCTGAGAAGCACAGAAAACAAGTCCTTCGTAAACAAAAGAAGACAGTTGCCAATGTATTGTATCCTAATCAGTCACCCGTACGAAGGGTTGATTCTTTGGGAAACCGGCTCTGGAAAGGACTACCCAGAAGTATGGGGACCTGTCGTCTCCGATGCTTTCTCGAGGATCCGCTATGAGCCAAAGCACGAGCTCCGAGCAGCTATCGAGGCAACAGGAAACAGAATTGAGGATATAAGAAAGATGTGAGTACTTCCGTGTTTGCCACACTTGAGCTAACACTGATATGCCGAAAGAGTCATAGGCCATCTGCATATCGACCATGCCGGCGGGTTGGATGCCTTCAAAGACCGCAAGGATATTGAGATTTGGGTCCACGATCGAGAGCTCAGGGCTGCATTCTGGTCCGTCGCAACGAAGGCTGATATTGGCGTATACTTGGGGCACTATCTCAATCTTGACAACAATTGGAAGACGTTTGATGACCGAACCATAGACTTCTGCCAGGGAATCTCTCTCCACCATACCCCAGGGCATACAGATGGTACGCAAAGTCTACTCGTTAGAGATCATAGTGGGCTAATGAGATGGTCTCCGCAGGTCTGATCGGCATGCAGATTAATCTTCGAGATAATGGCACTTTCTACTTCATGAGTGACCATTGCCATGTCATCGAGAATGTTGGTGTCTCCTGTTTTCCGCACTCCAATAGTCGACTGACAGCTTTCTTAGTGGCGCGATGGCATCCCACAGGGCTGGCTTGCTCGAGATCATGCGGCCTGGTTCAATAGTACTCAACGACTCAAGCGCCTTGAAGCTACGACAAAATGTCGCATGATACCAGGGCATGATGAGGAAACATTTCTGAAGCTACAAGGCGAGATAAAAGCCAAAGGCGGCTACCTGACTTGACGAAGTAG
>Ga0068621_1000087_pt1 | contig 11356 bp, 7 predicted proteins | sample InSIn5SAF170_FD_77485 | JGI IMG/M metagenome (GOLD analysis project Ga0068621, IMG submission 77485) | Clean room microbial communities from NASA Spacecraft Assembly Facility at Jet Propulsion Laboratory, Pasadena, California, USA -... ... | reverse complement strand
TTAATTGTATGTGAGTAATTTGTATTGTATGGGAATAGGGCGCACGCGCAAGGGAACCAAACAATCAGCGTCAGCAATGGCAGGTGCAACCCGATGTCGGTGAGCTGGTTCGGTGTGAGAGTGCGGATAGCGATGCTTACAACCGGCAAACCGCAATGGAACTGCTGCAGGAAGTACCGTAACTGATGAATGAGCGTGGGTGTTTGTGATTTAATTCGAGGTGGTGCCTGACTCGCGTCCGCTGTCGGAGAGCCGGGATGGGGCCGATGCCATGGATGATGGATCCAGTAGAACGACGAGAACGTGTGGAATTGGGGAGATCAATCTTCAGCAGCAACGAGGGGCGGCCTCATCACCTTCGAAAGTGTGCGCGAGCTTTGACACGTGCCAATTCTTTTTGTAGATTGAGGGCCAATTGAATCTTGATTTGTTGGATTGCTGGACTTCAGCTGTGTATTCCACTACATCACTCTGCTGCTGCTCGCTTCCTCACGTGTCTTTTTGGGGACATACACAACCACGCCATCAAGCAAGGCAGCAGCGATAGCATTGGCTTGTTCCCCGACTATGCAGCTGCGCATCCCATCCCACGCGAAACCGGGAACGCATCCACCATGTTCGCCTCGGCCCTAAAGTCGTTCCAGTCCAACATCAACTCCAACTACAAGGTCGCCGACTCGCCCTCGTCTTCGGCCGGGCCATGGCGCATCTTCGACGCCAAAAACCGCTCCACGGGCAAGCCGGCGTCCATCTTCGTCTTTGACCACAAGTCGCTGCAGCCGCAGTCGGGCGGCCTTGGTGGAAGTAGTGGCGGTGGGAGAGGGAGTGCGCAGTCCCTGAAGAAAGCGCAGGAAGATGTCGTGGAGAGGCTGCGGAGAGAGGCAGCCAGTCTGGCGCGCCTGAGGCACCCGAGTATACTGGAACTGGTGGAGCCCGTCGAGGACACCAGAAGTGGCGGGCTGCAGTTTGCAACGGAGCCTGTGACGGCGAGTCTGTCGGGCTTGCTGAGGGACAAGGACGAGTCGGAGAGCCATGGCGGGCCGGGAGGGCGGAGGAGCCGGTTTGTGGTCGAAGATCCCGAGGGTGGCGGCGGCAGGCGGCGGCGCGAGATTGAGATTGACGAGCTGGAGATACAAAAGGGTCTGCTGCAGGTCGGCAAGGGCCTCGAGTTCCTGCACGAGAGCGCGGGGCTGGTCCACGCCAACCTGACGCCGGACGCCATCTTTGTCAACGCAAAGGGCGACTGGAAGATCTCGGGCCTGGGCTTCTCCGGCAAGAGCGAGAGCACCACCGTCGCCACCTCGGCCCCCTTCATCGCCCTCAGCGAGACCCTCAACTTCGACCCTCGACTGCCGCGCAATGTGCAGCTGAACCTGGACTACGCATCCCCAGACTTTGTCATGGACAACTCCGTCTCTGCTGCTGCAGACATCTTCTCGCTTGGTCTGCTCATCGTGGCCCTCTACAACTCCCCGCACACCTCGCCGCTGGAGACAAACAACAGCATCTCAACCTACAAGCGCCTCTTTGCGTCCTCGTCCTCGACCCCCTCGGCGCAAAACAACTTCATCTCGTCCACGCCGCTGCCCAAGCCCGTGGCAGCACTGCTCCCGCGCCTCATCACCCGCAAAGCTGCCCAGCGCATCTCTGCGCGCGAGTTCCAGTCTGCGCCGTACTTTGACAACATCCTCGTTTCTACTATCCGCTTCCTCGAGTCGCTGCCGGCAAAGACGCCGAATGAGAAGAGCCAGTTCCTGCGTGGCTTGCCGAGGATCATCAACCAGTTCCCCAAGACCGTACTCGAGAAGAAGGTGCTTCCTGCGCTATTGGACGAGATGAAGGACCGCGAGTTGATTGCCCTGATACTGGGGAACGTCTTCAAGATTCTGGCCGTTCTTCCAGTCGGCAAACGTGCAATGAGCGAGAGAATCCTGCCCAAGCTGCGAGAAGTTTTCCTCCCTTCTTCAGACGCAGCAGCATCATCAAAAAAGAAAGACACATCCACCAGCACACCACAGCAGCAGGAACGCGACGCCGCAAAGGAAGCAGGGCTCATGGTGCTATTGGAGAACATGCCCCTCGTAGCTACCAACACCAACGGCAAGGAGTTCAAAGACGACATCTGGCCCATCATCCAGCTCGCCATGGAAAGCCCCACCCACTCCCTCGTCGACGCCTCCCTAGGCACCCTCTCCACCATCCTCTCCACCCTCGACTTCTCCAGCGTCAAAAACGAAGTCTTTCCCGTTATTGCGGCCGTATTTAGCAAGACGAGTAGTTTGGGGATTAAGATTAGGGGGTTAGAAGCGCTGCAGGTGCTTTGTGGGGGCACGCCTGGTGGGGAGGGGAGCGGCGGGGATGGATTGGATGGGTTTGATCCGGGCTTGGAGGGGAAGAAGAAGATGGCAAGTGTGATTTTGGATAAGTATACTATTCAGGAGAAAGTGGTGCCCCTTCTCAAGGGCATCAAGACAAAAGAACCCGCCGTCATGGTATGTGTCATCCCATTCACACTCCACTTCCCTCCCTTCTCACTTCTCTTCTCTTCGCTCCTCGATATACTAATCACGGGATTATGAAAACCAGACCGCCGCCCTAGACGTCTTCCGCGAAATCGCAAAAATCGCAGACGCCGATTTCCTTGCCATGGACGTCCTGCCTATCCTCTGGGCCATGTCCTTAGGCCCTCTACTCAACCTCTCGCAGTTCCAAGCCTTCATGTCCTTAATCAAATCCCTCTCTGCGCGTATAGAAGCAGAGCACACGCGCAAACTGCAGGAGTTATCAGCTACGAAGGCTTCGTCGGCCAATCGCGCCGATTTCATGTCTAGTCTTGCCCCTACGACGAGGGGCCCTGCGCTCGATTTTGACGCAGCGAATGGTGATGTGGATGACTTTGAGAGTTTGGTTTTGGGACGCGGGAAGGCTAATGCCAACTCGAATAACATGCTGGAAGACTGGTCTACTTCCTCCTCTTCCACTGCCAATGCCACAGCAACCACACGACCCTCACTCTCATCGAGACAATCTGCAAGTTCGAGTTCTGCGGCTGCGACGTTTGCGTGGTCGTCTACGCCTACCTCACCACCGACATCCACATCAATGAACACTACACTCAGACCTCATGCGCCGCAGCAGCAGGTCAGCAGGTCAGTCACGCCAGATCAATCTCTTTCGTCGTTTGCGCCACTAAGGCCGCAAACGTCATCAACGGGCATGTCGAGTTACAATTCTGTCTTGACGCCCAGTCAGCCTTCCCAACCCTTACGACCCGGCATGCAGACGCAGACTTCCACCCCAGCAGGAGGCATAGATTGGAGTCATGCTGCTTCTTCGGGGGCAGGGAGTAGCGCCAATGTGTGGTCTTCGCCTTCGCCTGCGATGGGCGGTACATTCACCACTTCAACGCCAATGATGCATCCGCCTATAGGCAGTAACACGGGCACGAGCAATATCTGGGCTACCAATCCGTCAACTATCCCCCCTCAGCAGCAAAGTCGAAGTCCGTACTCGGGCTTTGGGATTGCGCCGCCTCCTTTGGCGTCTCCTTCTCCTTCTACTTCTATGTCTGGGATGGGGGTTCATACAGCACCGAATGCTGGTACGATGGGTGGGTTTCAGCGGCCTTTGGGGGTGGGGGTGGGGGTTAATGGGTCTGGAGGTGGGCTGGGATATAGTCATAATCAGAATCAGGGTCAGGGACAGAGTCAGGGTCTTGCTCAAGGTCAGATGGGGCAGAAGATGGGGATGGACAAGTATGAGAGTTTGCTGTAATCATATATGTTAGAGTATGACGACTTGAAGGTGTCGTAGGCATTGAATCACAGAGGAAGAGAGAGAACCCGTCCACTACATTGAGCATTAGCTGAAAAATAGAGACTCCAAGCATGTATGCTACATGCCATTGTATCACAAAATTGAGCAAGAAGGGTGAAAATTGTGGGCGCGCAGGATTCTCAGATGTCTCGCGATGCTGCACTACGGGCCGAACAACCGCTACAATCGGATAATGCGCTACGTACTCTCCAGAACGCCCATGCGTACATCACCCTCCAGCCGAGAGAAAGACCGGTTGTTCACGATCAACCTCCAGGGTCGGGATCGACTTCATGTGTTGCGCTGCACCCATGCGTGAAACAAATCTCGCTCGCTCGGCTGTTGGGGAATCCTTCGAGAAGAATGGTCGGATGATTTTGCTCTTCTTCCCTGCGATGGTCCTCGTATTTGGCGCTGCATGAAATGCGCGTGGGCGCGTTTGTTTTCCCTGCGGGTGCTGTGTGTGCTATGGCCCTGTGGTGGTTAGATCACGTTTTAGGGTTTCGCGGAGGAAGATCCAATTTCGACTCCAGGTTTTCATGCCCCACGATTCACGACACGAGATATCTTGCGTCAAATTTCATATTCAGCGTTTGAATTATTCATTTCGCCACCTTCGCCGTGCAAGACGAAGCGTTGCCAGGGAGGGAGTTTTGCTAGCGTACAATATCTCGTGCTAAACCTTTGCTGTGGTATTGATCTTCAATGCGCAAGGCTTGGACAATTATCTGGGAAAGCTACCGAGTGGTCATGACAGCTCGATGGAGCTGTCGTTGTCAGTCAACCTCGCTGATTATCACACTCGTCCGGACCCAAAGATCTGCATATTCTCACACGGATAGGACGTTCGCCGCCGATCCGGCCGCCGGACTCCTGACAACCACGTTGCGTGATACTTCCGAATTTGTGATTTTCTCCATGGTTGGGGGGAGTGCAAACAGCCAGAACGTTTCACGGACGAATCCTGCGCATTGACAGCGACGAGGCCGCCAATCCTCCTGAATTTTGGCATGGGCGTGCTGGACCTATCGATAACCCAGTCGTATATGCCTGAGTCGACTTGGGTCCTCGGCATGCTCCTTTGGGGATTCGTGGGATCATCAACCATGCTGATTCAACCGGGACTTTGATTCGTGCTTGATAAGTACATGATTGCTGCATCGGGTACGAGGTCGAAGGTCTCTTTTCTTTCGCTCGCCTACTCCTTCGACATTGAATCCTTTCGCGCAGTTGAAGAAAGCTATTCCTCTACGAGTCAAGCGCCCTAACATCAAATTACCCGATCGGGACGGATACCCGCGAACGAAAGCCTCGTGTAATACTATTATCTGTGGTCCCCTTCCTACCCCCGTAAAATCCACATTATTCCTGCATCCTGTTCAAATTGCCATCTCTCCACGCTCATTAATATCAGCCGCCAAAATTCCTCGCTCAAACATCCTCATCCTCCTCTCCTATTTCTCCCTCGTCAACATGACTTCCTCTACTCTCGGCAGCTACGCCACCACGGCGCTGGAGCAAATCCCCAACTTGAACCTGGAGAGGCTCCGCGCGCTAGTCAAAGATGCGCCGGCGTGGAAACTGGGTTTAGGCGCGGGGCTTGGCTATCTGGCGTTGGTACGCCTGCTGAGGTACCGCAAGAGGAATCAGATTGCGCGCAAGTTCCCGTATAAGAGTAGAGCAGATTTTAAGAATATGACGGCGGATGAGGCGCAGGTGATTTTCAAGATGGTGTTTGAGACGGAGTTTCCTTTCTTGGCGGAGAAGTCGTTGCAGTTTGCACTTTTCAGGTGAGCATTGATTTTTGTTAGAGTCTGGTTGGATTATTATCTGACGTGTGTTCACAGAACATATGGCATTCCAACGATTAGTAAACTGCTGGTCAAGACAAAGCAATTGTCAAATGCACAGTTCGCGCCAAGGGTAAGTTCCCTACTACAGTACACCAAAGTCACGTGGCTAATATCGCATAGCGACTGACGGACACTGCTGTCCTTATCGCTGAATTTATGGGCGCACCACCAAGCTCAGAGCGCTCTATGGCGGCCATTGCTCGCATGAACTATATGCACTCCCTTTACCAAGCATCTGGCCAAATCTCGAACGAGGATCTGCTCTATACGCTCTCGCTCTTCGCTTGCGAACCTGTCCGCTGGGTCAAGGAATTCGAATGGCGCTCTCTCACGCCACTCGAAGTCTGCGCTGCTGGAACGTTCTGGAAATCTGTCGGTGACGCAATGGGTATCTCCTACAAGGACCTACCGAGCTACGAGCGCGGCTGGAAAGATGGCCTAGACTGGTTTGAGGAAGTGGAGACGTGGGCCAAGATGTACGAACAGAAGGTTATGGTCCCTACCAAGGATAACCACCAGACTGCTGTTGAGACGACTGCCATGCTTCTGTATACCATGCCTAAGGCGCTGCATCCAGTTGGCGAGAACGTTGTCTCGGCACTCATGGATGACCGTCTTCGAGAGGCGATGATGTACAAGGAGCCGCCTTCATGGCTGCAGGCTTCTGTCTTCAAAGCCCTACATATCCGGAAATACATCATCCGCTACTTTTTCCTACCACGGCCGAAGATCTTCGGCGTCGAGCTGTATACCAAGACGCCCAACAAGGATGGCAAGTACCACTCAAAATACTACGAGGTTGAGCCATGGTACTACCCGGACACATTCTACACTCGCTGGATCAGCCCGCAGACGTGGAGTCGATGGGCCGTGGGACTGCCAATCCCAGGACCCCAGTACAAGTCAGAGGGATATGAGATTGAGAATCTAGGACCTAGGCATTTGGAGGGTAAGGGTAGGGTCGAGATGACGGCAGGCAAGGCGAAGATGGTGGCCGGTGGAAGGGGCGGGTGTCCGTTTGGTTAAACGTGATATCATTATTCAGAAAGAGAAACTGTTTCGAAGGCGCCTTGGATGCTCTAGACTGTACATCTTGATAGACTGTATTATGTGCTAGACTGTATAATGATTCGTGTTTGATGTGTTGATTAACTAGCCACATGACTGGTTCAGAAACTATCCTGCGAGAGTGCATTGAAATATCTTGATCTGCCCACTTGTTGATTGTACATAGCTGGCGTGTTCATTTGAATGAGATATTCAGGATGGCTGGATCATCTATACCAGTCCTCGTGCAAAAAAAGGACAAGGTCCCATATCCTGGTACGTTCACAATAAGTCGATCTCTCAGTTCAGTACCTAGGGCATGAAGGATAGCATACTGCTTCTCCGCCATGATTTCCTCGGGACTAAGTAGCTCGTGGATCATTGCGCATCGACCCCCGATCTTTGGGTGCATCCATACCAGAAGAGTATAGCCTGGCGCTTCTAATGTCGTAAGTGTGGTGGTGAAGGGGTTGAACATGGGCTTCAGTTTTCTGCGGTTCAGATGCAGAGGAATCAAGAAAACGGTTTCGCTTGGAACGTTTGCTTCCCAGAATGTCCAGGTAGATGCGGAACCTGTTGCTGAGAAGAGAGATGTCGGTTGAACCGGGAAAGGTATGTACATGCAGTTTCCAATGGGTATAGGGTCCCGCACGTGAGTTTCGAAATGCATGAGAAACTGCCTTCGCCTATAGAATCTTCCTGACCAGTTTGACTTCAGCATAAGCGTGCTAGATGTCAAACTGTGCTTGATCAGTGTCGGTAGTTGAGACTTCAAGACAACAGGTGCGGGTGAAACGCGCATCAACCTGCCTTTGTCTCCAGGCTCTGGCCACAAGATGATGTAGATGTGATTTTCAGGCAGTGCCCACGACACATGAGAGCGCGATTGCCCATCTCTCAAGGAGACTGCTGTGACCGCGAGCTCGGCAGCAATGAACCATGAGCAGTTATGGATTGGCAAAGTCAGCCTCAAGCCAAGATTTGTGCTTGCAATCTCACGCTGGTCTAACGTCTCCCTGTAGCCCATGGGCTTCGATCTCAGTCCAGCTGAGTATTTGAAGAACTTCGGATGTGTTGCCAGCACACCTCGTAAATTGAGCACCCGTGGTGTCTCAAAGACTTCCTGGACGTCCAATTCCGCGCGGTCGCTATCCTGCCACGCAAAGATGGTTTGGTCTGAAGATTCTCGCAGGATCTCTTCTTGCAACCTTACAAATGCTTTCTCGCCTTCTCCGTACAATAAGGGCATGTTGACATTGAAAAGACCAATCAGTGAGTATGCGATGTCTTCGATTCGCGTGGTTTTTCTCTTAGCAGCCCACGAAAACCGTTGCGCAACGCTGCAGTCGAAAACACTTTGCGAACTCGTCAGTACAGGGATGGGTATACGTGTGATGTCCGAAACTGTGTCGTAGATAGATTCCAGGTGGCCGTACATTCGCCATGATTGATCATAGAAGGTCAAGAAGCCTTGGGGTGCGATGAGTTCCTGCAAGGTCCATCCACGGGTCCAGTATCGAGATTGCCTGAAGCTGAGCAATCGCTGGACTTTTGAATGATCTGCAGCTAGAACATCTGCCATATACACAAGACATATTCGTGAGTCGCGGTACCATCTGAACATTGAATTGATTGCCTCGCTCAATTCCGAGCTACTAGTCTTGTCAATGCTGGCAATCATCAGCAGTTGTTAACCGTGCTTTGAAGACCGACCAACCAGCAAGTATCAACCCATCCATATCTGAGTCTTGGATTGAGGTCAGGGCCTACTGCTGCTTTCCTCAAGACCTCTTTGCAAAACCCGGTGATCTTGCTAGCACTTCGGGGCTTCGTTTCTGCGAGAGCTTCGATGCCATGATTGACAAGGTCTTGGTATGTAATTTCACCTTCGCTCTCCCACGTATGTGATAGAATGGCATACGAAGGTAAAAGCTCTTCTGTGAACTCTTCAAGCTGGAACGTCTCGCAGTTAATAAGCCTCATTTGCAGGCAGCTCAAGGACTCTACTTCGGCGCGAACGTCATGAGATGTGATATTTCTGTAATGCAAAGGCCAGAGCAAGTCTAAAGATGAATCACAGCTGGACGATTATGCTGCAATAAGGTTGACTTGTTCATTCCAAGGCTGAACGCTTGTTCGTTGATTTCGTCCTCAGATGCCTGGAATAGCCAACAACTCCCTGCTCGGATAGTTGCACCCCTACCAATATCCACGGACATTGCGAATCTTTCAGATTTGCTGTACGCAACTAGACCATTGAATAGCAAAGCAGCTGCCAGATGGAATTGAATTCCGCTTGCTTGATAAGACAATCTCGCCCAGAAGTATTGACAACCTCGAGCGCCCTTCCGGGCGTCACTCCAGAGAATGCCCATCCCAATTGAGTTTAGCGGTCGTCATCATACAGTATAGAAAATCCACCGCGACCGAATCAGCACCATGATTTCAATCAGCTTCCATGCTATTTTGCATGGCGGTCGTCATTTTTCAGCCAAAACCGTTAATATACGAGATTTGGTCGTCATAATGAGGACTGGCGTCGATGACAAATGGTTGGCATACAAGGGCGAGACCGGGTGCTGGAGCCCGTGGAGCCCGAATCGCCTTTCAATTACGAGAGTATAACTTGGACTTGGAGCCATGAGGTCAACATGGCAAATACTGATCCAAAGAGTGGATACAGTGGTTTACTGCATTTATAAATCCCCTTTCAAGCTCAGATTTTGACAGTCGATTCAATTTGGACTTGATTTAATTAACAAGATGTCTGGAACGAGTTCGCCGGAGACTACTCCCAAGTCTGAGGTCAAGAACCTCGAGGAGTCGAACGAAGCACGATTAGAACGACTTGGACGCGAACGACCTGCCAAATTCAAGTCAGCATGGGCGGAATTTGGCTTCTGTTACTCGGTGCTCATGTCCCAGGTCCTGACTGAGTACTTCGTCTCTGGATTTATTGTCGCCTTGCCCAGCGTCACGACAGATCTCGAGATCCCACCCAATGCGCAGACATGGCCCGCCAATGCATTCTCCCTCGTGGTAGCATGTTTTCTACTCTTCTTTGGCCGACTGAGCGATATGTACGGCGGTTTCCCAGTCTACATTGGTGGCGTGGTGTGGTTCTCCGTCTGGGGCTTGATCGCAGGATTCTCGCAAAACGCATGGATGATGTACTTTGCCCGCGCGTTCCAGGGATTGGGTCCTGCGGCGTATCTACCGAGCAGTCTGATGCTTCTGGGTAGTATCTATCGCCCTGGCCCACGCAAGAATATCATCTTCAGTCTGTATGGAGCGTGTGCCCCGCTTGGTTTCTTCATTGGAATCTTCTTTGCTGGTCTGACGAGCCAGTACACCACGTGGAGGTGGTACTTCTTCGTGGGTGTCATATTATCTGCGAGCACGGCGGTCGTCAGTTATTGGTCTGTACCGTCGGATATGAAAGAGCGAAGAGGTATGGGTGTCAAGATGGACTGGCTTGGCGCAGGACTCATCTCTGGAGGCTTGATTCTTGTCGTCTTTGCTATCACAGACAGCGCTGATGCTCCTCGTGTGTGGGCCACACCATATATCTACGTCACGTTCATTGCTGGGTTGCTGTTCCTGGGCGCAGCATTCTACGTGGAGGGATGGGTCGCAGAACAGCCGCTGTTGCCCTTTGATCTATTCAAGGTCAAGTACATGAAGCCGCTTTGCGTGGCGCTGCTATTCCAGTATGGTGTGTTGGGCAATTGGCTTCTGTACGCCACTTTCTACATGACCGAGTACATGGGCGCTCAGCCTCTGCAGCTGGTCGCTTGGTACACGTAAGTAGCCATTCTTTCTATGTACTCACTACGGGGAAGCTAACATGTACGCAGACCTCTTGCCATTGGTGGATGCATCATCGCAACAGTGGGTGGCTTCTTCCTCCACCGCATTCCAGGCACCATTTTAATTCTCTTCGCTGGTACCGCCTACGTTATTGCATGCCTCATGTTTGCAATAGCCCCGGTGGGTGCAAATTACTGGGCCTACGTCTTTCCGGCTTGCATTGCCTGCACCATCGGTATCGACATCACCTTCTCTGTCACAAACATCTTCATCACCACTGCCCTGCCACTGAAGCAACAAGGTCTTGCGGGTGCCTTGATCAACAGTCTGCTCCAGTTGGGTATTGCATTCTTTCTGGGCTTTGGAGCGCTGATCGAGAGGTCGACTGAGGATCAAGGGACGAGACAGAGCTACAAGTACGTGTTTTGGTTCACGTTGGCATGCGCTGGAACTGCATTGCTGATCATGGCTGGCTTTGTGAGGATCAAGGAGGCGAAGAGTGCGCATACAGCCGATGAGATTGAAGCTATGCGTGCCCAAGACGAGCAGGTCGCGAGTTCTTCCTAATATGGTTTTTTTCAAAATTTGTTGCAGCGCTTCCCCAATACCCTAGATGATAGATTGTAATTAGATGATCAAATTGTTATGTGCGATAAGATCAAGTTCATTCCTTTTTCCCCTCAGCCTTGCCGGGCCGCAACTGCCTCGCGTGATTATCGATCGGCAGTCGCTAGCCCAGATAAGGTAACCGCGGAACGGCGTGGTCCAAGCACGGTTAACAACTGCTGATGATTGCCAGCATTGACAAGACTAGTAGCTCGGAATTGAGC
>Ga0068621_1000086_pt1 | contig 11357 bp, 9 predicted proteins | sample InSIn5SAF170_FD_77485 | JGI IMG/M metagenome (GOLD analysis project Ga0068621, IMG submission 77485) | Clean room microbial communities from NASA Spacecraft Assembly Facility at Jet Propulsion Laboratory, Pasadena, California, USA -... ... | reverse complement strand
GCTACGATTCTACTAACTAGGCACTTTATCCGGGTGCAGATACCTCAGGCGAAGGGACTTAACAATGAGGAGATCCTAAAGGAGGTTGAGAAGACAATTTCCGAAGCCGCAGCCGTCCATGTAGTACAAAGTGGGATATCAAATTAATAGTACCAGATAAAGAGGCGAAGGATCGAGCTTGAGGGCTATCCTTAATAGACCTCCCCCGGGTCCGGGTCAGGGTCAGGGTCGGAACCCTAATTTACTACATATATGTGAAGAATACAGGCAATAGCTAGATCAGTGTACAATAGATATTCTACCTCTTACCGGTGCATCGCTTAGATTCTGGCTGCTATCCTACTCTGGTCATGACAGCCTGGATGCCTATACTGTCAGAATACCAGCAACTTGCCTAAAAGGGCATAATATTCCAACCTAGAATTGGTTGAATATTGGCTGGTATGTGATAAATAGCTTTGTTCCGACATTACCAAAGTAATTCGTGACATATAGTGAGAGGCTGACACCTAAATTAGGCAGCCGGTTCAGTGGGTCTGCGCCACTCATAACTCTACAGGCCTATTTCTATCCACTTTATCCACACTAGGTTAATACTGCCTGTTCTTGACAAATATTCATGAGCGAAGATTTCATCCAATCAAGAAAAATAAATGGCCGCATCGGAAGAGGAGCCTAAGATAACAGTAAAAAGTGACGGTGACTTGTCGTCTCGCCTCATAGGTGGTATGGCATGAGCTACGACTGGAGCCCTGAAAAATACGCAGAGATACAGAGGTGAAAAGATAACCATCGCCAGGAAATCTTCCTCATACGCCAAACGGCATCTATGGTTCTCGGGGGAGTCGATCTCTGGTAGAATTTCAGCAGATGCGTCGGACATGTCCCGTCCAGCACTGTATCTTGCGGACTACGTCCTAAGTCGATAGTTTCTAGCCGTATCTGGTACATACAACGCTGGTTGCCCTGTCAGATTCCACGTACAGCTAAGCAACATGCTTTGCCTCTTGAAGACGTCGACTAGTCGTGACTCGTGACATTAAATGGGTCTTCCGTACGGTATTCTCCCCTTGGATAGATCGAGGAAACAACGCAACGTGGGTAGGTGTAAAGTGGTGGCAGATGATCACCGGAGCTGGCGCTCGGTGACGCAGGAAAGCCGTGTTTAGCCTCGCAGTATGACGGGTGAAGGCGTCTACGTCGATACCTTCCGTCTTGTACTACCATCAGTGCAATCGATATGCGCCACACGTTCTTCCATCAGTCGTGTTTCGGGTCGGGCCGTCCTTCGCTCGTTCTCGACCCGCGCTTGGCGCAAACGGAAAATTAGGATGTCATCGAAGTATATCTTTAAAGCTACGGAGACGAACTGGTGGTCTTCGTTGGCCGTGGGTAAGTACCGCTTCCGCTGTGTCGACGAAGCGTCCCCTCCTGAGTAGTCTATATGTATTTGGCTGGTGCGTGTGGTGTTTGGTCAATGGCAACAGCTCTTTGGCCATCTCGAAAACGAGGGTGCTGTTATAGTTGTCCATCTCTCTGCAAAGCATCCGGTGTTCGCGTCGGCGCTCGCGTTCCTGGGTTCTATGATCTCGATTTGAAGTGTCTCTGTACTTTGGGTAAACATTGTCGTGGTCAGAAGGGTCTGCGTATCTCGCCTTCTTGTATACCGTGTGGTTTGATCTGGATGAATGACGCGCTTTACGAGAGAAGTATGGATGCTCGAGCTCCTCGGTGTTCAACTGACAGACCCTATCCCACACGAGCTTAAAGATCCAGTTCCTCGAGTCAAACCAGCCACCGGACGAGACGAGGGCTTCTCCTGGGACCCGGAGTCCCGGCTGGACTTCTACGCTCTGTGCCGCTCCCGAAGAGCCAATGGGCAATCAGCTTCCGCCTGTCGTAGTAGACTCATAGGTCCGCACTGAGCCACTGATTGGAATACCAAGTGACTGGATATGAAGGTTAATGGGCCAGGGAACACCCGTATTGGGTTATCGAGGCCCGGCGCGACCTTGCGGGCACGAGGCGAGATCTGTTGATCAGACATCATCACCACGAGGACTGCGCTCTCGGTTAGCCAACCATTAACACCGTCTGTCTCTGGTACTTACCGCCTATATACGGTGCACTGGATCCGTGACACGTCTCAAGAAGCCGTTAGTGCACGGAGGGCATAGCGAACCTGTGTACGGCGGTCGGTGTCCTTTACCAGTCTGGCCAGCGGAAGGGAAACGCAGGCGGTGTCACATATTCAGACGTCCTGCCAGCACGCGGGCTTTCCGACCTTTCCAGGCTTGCCACGGACTCGACGCAGTCTCTAATAGGACTAACGTTCGACGAAATATAAGGGAACCCTGCATCTTGATATCCTTACCACAAAATACTTACGAAAGCTTATAGATGATTCTAAGGTACTACCGCGCAGGTCTCGAACGTGGCTGTAAGTGTAGTCTTCCAGAAGTACTCAAAAAAGGGGGCATCTGCAGCCGCGATGATGGGTCATAACCCGATCAGGCCTTATCCGAGATCGAGAGTGGAACACGCATCGCACTACGAGCCTTATCGGGTAGATGTTGTGTCAGCCACACCGGAATCCAATTGGTTAAGGCCGACGCGTCCGTGTTCTAACAGCATTTAAAATGTGCAATAGTTCCCCCTAGACTAGCGGTAAACCGCCGTTAGCGGTTCGTTACTACGTTTTCCGCTTATCTTATGGTACGCACTGTCGATCGTGGGATACTGTGTATATCTATAGTGGGTATCCTGTCAAGAGATACACTAAATCCCCGTTCTTTAAACCGGTGGCGGAAAATACACTTTCGGATAAAGGGTTTACGAATACATATTCGAAAACGTAAACGAGTCCGCGTCTCCGACAAGAAATCCTTACCTGCTAAATCACGTTCGCGATGTTCCGGTCTGCATGATGCTTGACGCGGTCCGAGACAGCTGTAGAGAAGCGGTCCAGTCCCTAACCTCTGCTCAAACCATAAGTGGGAACTTTGTTTGTGACCCACTTCACCTGCACTGCAGGCGGGCCATGACTCGCTGTGAGCTAGAGACGAATCAAGCCCGCCTAGAAGATGGTCAATCTGGGCTACCGTATTCAGCCGACCGTTTCCGCGTCGACTACATGTGATGCTTCATTGAACCCCCTGGCATTGATATAAGCCAAACAATGGACTTGGTTGGCAGAGGTACGACCTACAAAAACGGCCAACGGAAAGCCAGATCTTGGGAACTCAAGCCACGCGTTTGATGAGATGGAAGCATGGTACCACAATCAGAGATTAAGCCATTATGATGACATGATCGCAACATTAGCGAGCATGCTTCAGAGCCGGCTACGCCGCTCACCGATAGTGGTGATCTTGACGATGCTCCAGTCGGCCGGAAGGCGCCATTGCAAGTGGACTTCAGGCTTGCGCCGTTCAACACAGGTTTCCTGAGCAGACAGTATAGTTCTATCTCACAAAGGCTTTACAGTATGTGATTTGCATTGGCAGTATGCATTCTTGCTTTTTGTCCGCAGCAACCCATCTGTCTACATCCCGATGGCCACTATGCCGCACACAACTCTAGTTCTAGTTGAGGCAGACGAGAATGCTCCAAGGTTTGGGCTCAAGTTTCGGCGTGGGCTGCTAGAGGTACTTGTAGGATGAGAATGGACACGGTCCTACCCAACTAGCATAGCGAACTCGTATGGCTGCGGATTCGGCGAGCAAATAACATCAGCACGTTTTCCGTGTTCCAACAGTCACAGCTGCTCCAAAAGTGTTCTGCATTCTGACTGTGCGATCATTTTTCATTCACACCAATGTCTAGATGGGTGCCAACCTCATCAGGATGACCTTTGTGTGGATAAGCAGGACTAATCGAGATGATTGACTACATTGCAGTAGGGCAACTGTGTACACATGGACAGACGTCCCTTACCAAAAGCATATCTCGGTCTCTGACGTGACTCGCAGTTTATCCTCAAATAGCGCATTATACAGAAACTACTCTTTTCCTGCTTTGCTTGGCTATATTCTCTGATGATCCGTCAATGAAAGACAGAAGTTGGCAAGTGGTTTGCTACCTATCTACAGGTATATATCTCATCAATCCCAGCCATGATGACTTGAGATCTCAATCTCGGTCTCTGGGGGCCCTGACATTGCTGCGAAAGGTGGGTAGTATGCCAAAGTTGCTGTAGGCAGGTCCCGACCGATTCTGTCCGAACCCTTTGTGGTACGAGGCGAACACGATATAAAACCCCCCCTCAAGCTCTTCTGTATCATCGTGTCCGTGTGGTCCAAGGGTTAGCGTGAGTGTGAAAGAATTTCTGAGGCGTCTTTTGGACAATCCTCGTGCTCCCAAAAAGGCTCTGGTCTTCATGCAAGTCCTTCGACGCCTTCCGTTACGCCACTTTTCTGGAGTTTTTTCCAGATCCAGTCGCAGACAGCTGCTTTATGAGTAGACGGTTTGTCTCGTTGCAGCGACCGGAGATGTCTTGCCAAAAACATCACTGCTCCAAGTTGATGGCCATCAAATCGGTTCTCAATGAGGACCGGAGCAGATCAGACGGAGACGACTCTTCAGTATTCGGTAAATCTGTTGATCGAGTCGGGACTCGCAGACAACGAGAAGACAAGACAGCTCGGTGTGGGTCGTTAGCACGCCACAAATTGGAAATAATACCGGTGAACACCCGGCGTCAATGCCATAGCACGATGATAATCAAGCCCAACACACGTCGGAAATTAGCGCGGCGTCAAATGCCAGACGACGATCTCCTGCTCAGGGATCACGTGTCTAATATGCGCTGGAGGAGGCATATTTCATCTGATTTCACAGAAGAGATACTCGTGAGCCGTGGGATCGAGTCCTCCACGGATTCAGCTTACAGTCCTCCCGCCAGCACGAGAAGAGCGGTTCACCGTGCAGGCTCTGCCCTCTACCGGAACAGTACAAGGTAGAGAATATGCGCACGCGAGTACAACCCGGATAGGCGAATCCTTGTTATCGAGTTGGAGAGTATGGGTTGGTGCAACTCATCAACGAGAGATTCATGCTGGTGAGATCTGACCATCTAGATGCACCTCCTTTCGCACAACTCAATGACGTACCTTCGCTTCATAGCTTGAGTGAATGGCGTGTTTTGAGGATTACTGGCTGCGAATGTGGAGAGTATCGGACCTGAATCTCCTGAGCTCTCCCTTTTCACAGGATCGAGCTGGAAATCAGTCCTTCTGGATCCTGGGTCGTGACTGCGGTGCAAATCGTAGAATTTGTTTGCACTGGCCAGTGGTGGAAGCCAAAGCGCCAGCGGGTACTGTGACCGCCGCTGAGCGGTTGTCATTCCGCCCGTAGTTCATTTGCACCGTTCTTGACGCTGGAAACGTTCGCAATCGAATTTCGGGCAGGGCAGAGTTACAAGTGTAAACTTCGTATCTGCAAATACTCCGACAAAGCTAAGGCTGTCGCAGTCGCACCTCAAGAGATAGATCCGAGCACGACAGAGTACCACGAAACCACAAGCATCAGCTTGGAAGGTTTCGACCACTATCGAGCACTTCGGGCTCGAAAACACCTGCCACGTCTATCATGTCCGCAACAGAAAGCAGCATACATAACGCATTCGTCTCTGCTTATGTATCAAACCATGTCCCCATATGGGGTAGTGAAAGAGGTTGCGCCAGATCATGCTTAATAGATCAATCTTTTGACAACATATGGTTTTATATACGCCCACACTGGTCTCGAAACCAGATACAGCGCCTTTCACGAATTTGGTCAGGACCATGACGATGTTGTATCTGCCGGTATCGAAATGGTCCAGCTAGAGCTTATATTCTGCTTCTCTCTCGGTACACGGTCACTCTTGCCGTCTTTGCCGGAAGTCTGCGATACTCCTGCGGATGCTACAACATGATAGAATGCGTGATGAAAACGCTGATCGTAGGTTTCAGCTCTCTGAGCGGACGCCAGACCCGCTGAACAGTGATATTTCTGCGAGAGTCGCATTTGGGAATTCTTGCACAGCTGTGCCAGCAACGCCTTTCTACAAGGGTGCCATCTCGACCACAGACACGGACTTATCTGCCGCCCAGGAACTCAGGATGCTTGCAAATCTTGTTCTTGTGGTCGTGCATTGCCGAACGGCCAGCGTGTGTGCGCCTTACTCACAAGGGGGATACCCTGTGCCTCTCCAAGATGCTGGACTGTTGAACATTGTCCATGATCTCAAGGATACCGTCCCACACAAGAAGGGCCACGAATGCACTCAGGTCAGCAAGTGTGCAGGCAATACAATAGATGCGTTCGAGATCCCTCACTGGATACACAAGTGTCGACTCGCACAACCTTCGGCGCTGTTTATGACACACTTGTCGCGGCCGTATTGATAGCGGTCGATGGCTTCAGAAAGAAGACACGAGGTTGGACGAGCATAACAGAAAAGCTCAACAATGCACAGAACCGGTTTACTGCCTTCAAGGAACTCAATCCTGCATGTCCGATTTTCGAGAACGCGATCACTCTTCTCGACCATTGCAATGAGCAGAAGGTCACTTTTCTATATCTTCTGCTCCAAGTAGAAGACCTTCCGTGCGGATACGCAGGTTCACCTATTTCACTTCGGATCTAAGCCGCGACAATACTACATTTTCAATCGCCTCGAAATGGCATTTCGCTGTTCAGAAGGCCAGAAGTATTTCATCCAGCAAGCGTAAACGAAGCGCGGATCAGGCCAGCCAGTCCATCAGGTGCCAGCCAGGTGGATTATGGGAACGCAATCAGCAGACAGTTTAGAACTAACATGCCAACCACCTGTTACCTACCGGCAGCATCCGGAGACTGAGGTAATCTGTACCACACTGGCTTCGACTAGATATCGGCGTCGACACCTCATTCTGGTCTGGCGCGGCTACAACTTTGCGGAGGCAGTCCCACAGGCGATCCCTCAGCCTCAAAACGACCCATTCTTGTCGTACAGCAGACTGGATTGGCACTTGATACCACCCTTGATGGTCGGTCCTTGTGGTCATTTGGTACCTGCTTTGCTACTGAGCTATACAGGACACGATGACTTGGAGCAACAACTTGCAGGGTACGGCCGCCTGGAGCACCCTTTCTCACGCGTTACACCGCAGCAGGACCGTCGGATAGATAGCTTGGTGGCCTGCCTGCTATCTCTGCACAACAGCCGTCTACACATATCATACCACCCAGTGCGCAGTAGGTACGAGACCCGATATCTGGCGATATGGTCGTATAATCTCCTTCAGCCAATGAAGAGCAGGATGTAGGGCGAGACCACACATTCCAAACATGCGATGAGCAAATGTATGAGCCAACGAAGCCTACTCCATAACCTGGTTTTGTAGGGTGGTTGTCATCCTTTTACTATTCAGCCCCATGACCTCCTTCCCACGAGAAACATTTTAGGATATTCAAGGCCGTCATTATAAGACCACCAGCCGGAGGCTAGTGCCGCATAAGACCGGGCACCGGATGACACGACCAAGTTGTCGCCTTCATATCGGTCTCAGATCTCTCTGAACGCTTAGAGACCGAAGTTGAAGTCACCAGATCTGATCTCGAGGAATGAGCAAAAGCGATTCGTGTACCGAAGCTGGACGAAGAACAATGTCGTCGCCCAACCTCGTGGTTGCTGATTGCCAATGGCAGGTGCACAGTCATGATTCAAGCAGATGCGACGAGAGGGAGGTCGCCGCGCCGCGGGCCAAGAAAGGGGGACAGGAGTAGATGGTCATATAGCGGACCAAAAGATTGTAACTGAAAGTACGCATGAAGTTTGTCAAAGGTTTATACGCGAAGCCGATAGCGCCTGTCGGTCCTTTCAAGTAACGAATCGTAAAGCGAGCGAGATGAGCACGCTCCGCGAGAGGCGTTGGACTTTGGAGATGGTCGTTAGATACGAAACAAATTGTAAATAAGTACAACCGTCTCTTGAGAAATTCTGTTCGGTGTAACTGGTGAAATTAGGCAGGGCGTTCAGGCACGAGCAGTCTTGGTGCCTGTCGTAACCACGTCTACGAAAGCTGGGCATGAGAGAGGATGACATTTACGAACACGGCGATGGCGAGTTGCATCGTCACCGTGTCAGCTCTCCCACAGATGCTACTGCCCAGGCATTCAAAGCGCAAATTCACTTTCATTCACTCTCTGATCACCTACGAACTTTTAAAACCTGGTAAATATACCCACAGCGCTATAGTATCTGTATGTAGTCTCCCACGAGCCACTCAAAACTGACAGCGCAGTTACTACTTTCCTTTTCTTGCCATCCTTGGCCTTACTGGACGCAGGACCACCGATTCGGCCTCGAATAATCCAAACTCTATCGAACCGCGACTCGTTCCGCCCTCGAAGAAGGGGTCGTCGATAATGCTTTCCCGATCGGCTATCTTGTCAGTCGAGAGATCGATTCGGCATCGAAAACATGCTTGGTTGGGGATCTCCAGGGGCGTAAGGAGAGGGCTTTGAGGTGAGGAGGACAAAGTCGAGACGCTTTGCAGGGACGGCAGTCTCTCAGAACTGGAGTCGGATGCACCTCTGCTTGAGCCATAGTCATGAAACCGTGACCGTTGGATTTGTTTTGGTGGTGTGACAGGAGTGACTTGGGAGGGAAAGCGCCTAGAAGTTTCGATGTTCGAGGTGAAGCTCTGGTGGGATCCGTTGGCATCCTTGGTGTAGAATGGCCGGGAGAACGATGAGAGACGCGAAGAGCTTGATAGACTCTGCGGTTGCTCTTCGTGTTGCTGTCGGGTTGAACACCTCAACTCGGGAACAAGACTGATGCCATCTTCCACATGGCGAGATTGCCAAATGCTGTTCTCGTACAGACAGTGTTCCTCCGCCAGACGCACAATATCGTGACTTCCCAGGGTTGTCGAACTCTGTCGAGGCCTGCCACGCCGGGCATCGGTGCGGAATCGAGCCCGAGGTATTGAGATCATGCAACGGGTGGAGGATATGCTGTCTTGCTGCTTATGGTGTTGGTGTCCATATCCGTACCGGAACCTCTGGAAATCTTCGGATGACTGATGCTCGCAAATGACACCGGAACTGCACCGGCCACAGCAGTTGCTTGACAAATCGATGTGAGGAAAAGAGCTATCGTGAATCGCACGTCGCTCCGGAGCCCCGTTACTGCAGTCGTCGGACCGACCATCACATTCCGGATCACGTTGTATATTGAGATCTCCTAACTTATCGGCAACCCCTGTAAGCTGCTGGTTGAGGATTGGCATCTGAAAGTCAACGCCCAGGACCTCGTTGAGGCGTTCAGAAAGCTTTCTTCGGTGCACGACGCCGGTGTCGACTTCTGCCCAGTAGCTCATTCGCCAATCTTTCTGCGGCAGACGAGCCCCTGGTCTGACTTCGTCATTTCGCGAGGACGATAACTGCGCGCACTGAGAGCCGAGCCCGATGTTTCGTCTTCGCTTTGGACTGGTTGTACACAGCATCAAAGAATCGCGGGCTGATTGAATTGGGCTTTTTGCTTGTCGCCACCTTGATCTCGTCTCGGGCCTAGATACTGGAAACGGCTTATGCTGACGATCATCTGCCACATGATAGATAAGACCACGTGTACTCTGTGGCGTACTCTGGCATGGATCCTGAGCGAAGCTGCTTGCTCGCTGCAGGTAGTTTGCGGTCTCTGAATTCCATGTGGCCGGAGGAATAACCTCTAGAGCATGCTGAGCTTGACCGGTTGAGACGAGTTCACCCCGGCAAGGAGCTGCATCCAATCCCCCGCGGAGATGAGGTATGCTAGATTTGGTCGGCGGTTGATCAAAAGCAGGAAAACGATACCGACTGCTTGTACCGTCTGCACAAGTTGATCGACCTCCAGACGTATTGTCACTCGCTTGCTGAGGAAGCTTTGTCCAATTCCAGGGTGGAGATTGTGGGAAGAGGCCGAGTTTGGGTTCTGACAAATCTGCCATCGAACCTTAGCAGGAGTGGAGGAGGAATCGATTGTTACAATAGCTAGCCGTAAGGACGATCGGTTGTGGTTGAGTCTGTTAATCTCAAAGGAAATTGCTAAGGCAATCGTGTGATTAGCTCTCCAATTTATTACAGCAACATTGGCTGCAGGATAGTGACATCGTACCAAATGACCCTTATGTATATTCGTAGTTTGAACCGTACACCCCCCTGGTTAGAGCCTGTGAACGAGTGCTAGATGGCTGGCTAAGTCACCCCACTAAATGTCAGACGAGGTGATCGACATTTCTACTGAACTTTGAAACAGCCTCCTGCGGAAAGAGGATGCCCTGAATCGTTATTAAAGCTACTATCACAACCTCCGCGAAGTCTTCAATATAGGCGCTTGACTAAACAGCATCGCTTTCATGCCTGATTCCGACATTTGACATTAGATGAATTAGTGGTCTCCCAGCCATTTGATCTATACCAGCCAGCAAATATCGGGTAGTTTCGAGAGCATCGTGTAAGCCTGGTGGCTGGGCGAGGCAGATGCAAAGGCAGGTACGAAGGTGAGAGTGGCTGGTAGTCCGGGAACCTCATCAAGCATATGAAGAGAGGAACAGTGCTTGTTTGACCTGCCTGTTCCCCTATAGATGATCGAGACAGTCGTGTCACAACTATACTTTCAGGGATTGGTCCATTCCCTGCCGATGTATGTTTATTCTCGTACCGAACAAGAGTCGGGGTCACCTGAAGCCGTTGGCAAGGACTGAAGTCTCAACGAAGAATGCTAAGAGAAGGCAGATTGTGGGGCAAACTCTATATTCCGTAAAGTCCATATGTAGAGCGGGAATTATGTCGATCATTCGAGACCAGCAAATGCGACCCACCGTATGCAGATCACTCACCGCGTTCGGTTTTATTGACATAGGCTCAATAAGAGTGCCACTCGGGAGTGAAGTACTGCGTAGAAGCGGCCGTTCTAACAATTCTGTCTCGAGATGCGCGAAACCGTGCCAAGAAGAAAGGAGTCACTCAGCACCACGCTACGGACCTGCTGCGCGACGACATCCTCGAAGTACCTGCTTTTCCGTGTAACGCACGATGCTGTTTGCGACTGCTGTAGCTTGCACCACGAACGACAGGTACGCAGATCAATCACATCCCGAGCTCCTAATGACAACCTCAATGGGCCTGTCTCGGAGCAGCAAGGCGTAAAGTCAGTGTTCGCAGTTATATGACGAAGCTACGCCTTCGAGGGTTGTGTAATATAGTTTTGCGGCTAGCCTTAATATATTGCAATGAATGGAACACGAATAGATACCCTATAGACACGGTATGCACGATTCTTATAGAAGCACCATAACAACGAGGAGCTTGATGCAACCAACCATGTTCTGCGATCGTCTATAGTG